>Ga0257112_10000895_pt1 | contig 11652 bp, 8 predicted proteins | sample LP_taG_5_FD_191565 | JGI IMG/M metagenome (GOLD analysis project Ga0257112, IMG submission 191565) | Marine microbial communities from Northeast Subartic Pacific Ocean, Canada - LP_J_2015_P26_1000m | ecosystem: Environmental > Aquatic > Marine > Oceanic | place: Canada: Northeast Subartic...
AACGTGCGTCGCTTGCTACGGACAACAGCGACACCAGGGGCAGCAGAAGTGACCAAAGCGTGACGCGTCTCTCCAAGGACTTACGCTCGGGTCAACATGCGACGAGCCTCTAGAACGGAGCGTTTTGGCAAAATCGACGCCACGTATGATCTAGGCGACCTGAGATCCGGTTTACTGACCAATCCCACATAATTCTATAAAGGTCCGTTTCTGCTCTCCGGTCATGTCACCGAAGATAGGCACGCGCATCTCGGTCACCGGTAACTCGGCAAATTCCGGCGAATCCATTTGCAGAGTCGCGGCAATATTGTGTAGACCGTTCCCGTCCTCCCCGCCTTCGCCCAACGCTGCGCCCACTTCCACAGGCCAAGCGCCGACTGGATCGAGCATACCGCTCGGGGTTCCCTTGCTGTTGACGGGATAGTCGAACGGATTGTCGTTACCCACGTAGTCGACGATTGCCGCCATTAAGACCTGTTCGTCCGCCGACCGCTGACGTTGACCTTCTCGACCATAAAGAGCACCGGACTGATTGCATAAGTACGCCCAAGGAATCTGCACGTGAAACCCGGGTATGCTCAACGCTTCTTCGGGAACCCCATCGCCCGCGGTCACCCGACCATCCCGGACCATAATGTAATAGCCCGCATGCGTACGTCCGTCCTGTAATAGGCGCGCCGGCGCGTGAGTGTAATCTTCCGTAAATGCCCAGGAAATCGTGTCCGGCAGATTAGCCGCTTCCAAGATCTTGATCGAACCCTCTGAACATGCATCACCCCAAGCCCTTGATCCAAATTCCCCAACCGGTTCCAGCGTCGCCATATCGATTATAGGCATTAGTTTTCTCCCTTTGTGGCCATCTAATTTAATCGTTCATTTTGACCTTTTTCGAAGCCAGGGAAAAATACGGCAGGACGTAATTCCCCCAAATCGTCGCTTTCTTTTTTGTTACCGACGTGGAGCGTACGTATAACGCGCGTGTTTAAGAAATTTCCGTCCATTAGATTGGAGCGCCGATAAGACCAGTTGTGGTTAAATTCACCGAGAATCATTTCTATTTTCGGTGGTTATGAGTAATTCAGCACGCGCCAATCGCAAGTGTCCGCTCGATGTATTTCATGTACTCACGCGTTCGTTCCTGTGTGGGTTTCTGATCGCGAACACGACGAATGTGCATGCCAGCCCGACCGGCGATGGCGTTGCCGATTCGGACCTCGCGTTCCCCGCTCAAGTCTTTTTCGGGGATACGCACGTTCATACTTCGCTTTCAGGCGACGCGTTCGCACTCGGAACGCGGCTGCTACCCGAAGACGCTTACCAATTCGCTAAAGGCAAGGAAATACGCGCCACGGGCGGTTCGACCGTACGCCTTCACCGGCCTCTCGACTTCCTATTGGTTGCGGATCACGCAGAAAACCTCGGCGTTCTTCGTCATCTCGGAAACGACCCAAGAGTGTTACCTGACACGCCAGCCCGAGAACGATGGTCGGCGTACTTTGCGGATCTGATCTCTTTAGTGGACGTTCTAAATGCTCCTTCCGTGGAAGTCTTTAATGAAGGAAACGCCGCACTGGGCACAGCGAAAAGCGCCTGGCAAGCTGATTATGCGATTGACGATAATTTCCATCAGTTAATCTGGGATGACGTGATCGCAACCGCAGAGCGTCACAACGAGCCGGGTGTGTTCACGACGTTCGTCGGATTTGAATGGTCCGGCCGTGCCCCCAACATGATCCACCGAAATGTGCTGTTCGCGGACGGTCCTGATATTACGAGTAAGGTTCTTCCGTTTTCTCGCTTCGACAGCGATAACGTCGAAGATCTATGGAACTACCTCGCCAATTATCGGGATAACCTCGGTGGTGAGGCTATCGCGATTCCTCATAACGCCAACCTCAGTGGCGGATTAATGTTTAGCCCGAGCGACCAAAACGGCTTGCCTCTCTCGCGTCAGTACGCGCAAATTCGATCCGAATGGGAACCAATCCTGGAAGTGACCCAGATCAAAGGGGACAGCGAAACCCATCCTGCCATTTCCCCAAACGATGGATTCGCCGACTTCGAAACATGGGGTGGCGCACCCGCCAAAGGTAAATCTAGCAAACAGGATGCAGACGCTTTGGATTGGGCTCGACAATCGTACGCGCGATCCGCTCTCCAACTCGGTCTAAAACACAGTGTCGAGCTGGGCGTGAATCCATTTAAGTTTGGAATGATTGGGAGCACGGATACGCACACGGCCCTAGCCACGGCAGACGAGAACACGTTCTGGGGCAAAATGGGGCTCAACGAACCTAGTCGATATCGGGCAGAGTCGCAGTGGATTTTTAGCGCGTCCGGATACGCGGCGGTGTGGGCAGAAGAAAACACACGCGAGAGTCTATTTCGCGCCCTCAAGCGAAAGGAAACGTATGCGACCACGGGGCCGCGTATTCACGTTCGATTTTTTGGCGGATGGAAATTTCGATCCATTGACGCCGACCATCCCGACATCGCGGCATTAGGCTATGGGAAGGGTGTACCCATGGGAGGTGACTTGAGCACGCCATCGGAGCCGGCTGTTCCTACATTTCTAGCCAGCGCGGCAAAGGATGTCGATGGAGCAAATCTGGATCGACTGCAGATTGTAAAAGGTTGGTTTGACCCCGACGGAACCATCGCCGAGAAGGTTTACGACGTCGCCGTCGCGCCCCGACCTAACGGCGTGGAGAGTACCGTCAACGTCGACAACGCGACGTACTCGAACGACATCGGTGCTGCGATCCTCACTACCGTTTGGCGCGATCCGGATTTCGATCGATCCATCCCCGCCTTTTATTACCTACGCGTCATCGAGATCCCGACACCGCGATGGACCGCATACGACGTCGATTTTTTTGGACTCGACAAACTTCCAGAGAACGTACCTTTGGTTGTGCAAGACCGTGCGTACACATCACCGATTTGGTATACGCCCGAGCCACTCGGCATGAATTGAACGATCACCGCTATAGCCATCGATCGGATCTGCTGAAAGCTACGCCGCGTACGAGAAAGAAAACTACGACAAGCCCGTCTTAGAAAACGATTGCAATTCAACAAACGCGCGGTAGTGACCCGATTCCACGGTCATCAACTGCTCGTGCGTCCCCTGCTCAACCACACGTCCCGCCTCTAGAAATACGATTTTTCCTGCATTCACAATGGTCGACAGGCGATGGGCAATAATGACCACGAGCTTGTCCTTGGCAGCCTCATGTAGCGCCTGAACGAGGTAAGACTCCGTTTCAGGGTCGAGTGCCGACGTGGGTTCATCCAGAATCAAAACACTTGCCGGTTTAAGTAGGCCACGGGCAATCGCGATGCGTTGTTTCTGGCCTACAGATATTTTGCTGGTCACGGTACCTAGAAGCGTTTCGTAGCCGTCGGGTAGATCTGAAATGAACCCGTGTGCGCCAGCTGTATGCGCGGCACGCTCGACCTCTTCCCGGCTCGCTGTCGGGTTACCGTAACGAATGTTGTCGAGAATCGAATCTGAAAACAACTGCGTTTCCTGAAACACGTACGAGACGTGGCTACGTATGCTACTCAGCGCAATATTCTGCGTGTCAACGCCATCGACTTCGATAGACCCCCGCGTGGGTGCATAGAACTCAGGAATTAAGTACGCGAGACTGGTTTTTCCAGATCCCGTCGGACCCACCAATGCCGTGATTTCACCCTTTTTAAATTCCAGAGAGACGTCGTCAAGCGCTTGACGACCGTCCGCAAATGTCAGGCTGACTCGGCGCAACGTAATAGCATTGTTAATGGATTTGAGTTCTTCGCCAGAGCGATCTGCTTCGCTCGGTAAATCCATAAGAAAAAACACCCGCCGTATGCCCGGGACATCCGCTTGAATGCGAATCCACAGATAAGGTAAGGCCGTGACCGCTCCGGACAACCACGAGTAATAGTAAAAAAGCACGCCATAATCTCCTGGCGTCAAAACGCCCTCAATCACCCGGCTTGAGATGAAGTAAAACGCGATGAAGCCCATCAGGCCGCGCGCACCTCCGTTAGCTACGCCGTATAAGAGCCGCACCAACAATTCGGCCCGGTACCGCTTAAAAGACTCGTTCGAATGGACGCTAAACCGCTCGCGCTCGCGTTTGTTACCTCCCAAGCTTTGAACGGCGAGCACATTGCTTATGCCTTCTTCGATGTTTCCCGTGGTGACGCTGCCTGCCGCTCGACTCGCCTGACTACGTCGTCGCATCAGCCGAGGAAACGGCAACATGGCAATCAACTGGACGGGCAAAATGCAGACCCCTAACCAAATAATTTCGGGCGCTTCACCGTAATTGAACGCCATGACGGTAAGGACCAGACCGCCCGTAAGTACTGCGCCGATAGGTGATTGAACGGTCTGAAAGAATACGTTTGTAACTGCAGCCGTGTCGTACATCACCCGATACAAGCTGTCCCCTATACGCGTATCGCTCAGCAACGGCATCTGCAACGATTGGATTCGCTCAAAGAGTTGAGACCTCAACAAGTGGTTCACTGCCTGACTTAGACCGAGTTGGAGTCGAAATTCGACAAAACCCAAAAGACCCGCGAATTTCGAGAAGGCCGAGTTCGCATCATTTTCGGTTTGGGTCGCCTTGTCGTGCCCTTGCGCCATGGTGGCATCGACCTGATCGTTAGCCCCTCCCGTCGAACCAAATCCACCAATGGTGATCATCATGACCACCCCGAGAAGCAATACCCATAACATCATCTCGAAAGGCGTCTTGCCCACCAATAAGTTCACGAACGGCGCGAAGTAACCGGGAAAAGCGCTTGGGTCCACCGCGTTATTGAGAATCACGTTATCGATTACGATCTTGATAGGCCACGGGAGGATGAGTGGAGTCGCAAGCGAAATCCCGAATAGCACGAACTTAGCCGCGAACCGGTAGGGGAAGAAACGAATGTAGGTAAGAGCTCGACCGATAACCCGGCACGTCTCCCTAAAGCTAAGATCGGTGCCTACATCTAGGTTGCTGGCCGCCACATCCAGGGCTTCCTCGAGCTGTTTACTTGAAGTCGGTCGCGGTAAAGCTGTATCGCTCACGGGACTTCTCCCATGGAGGAACCACCCGAGAGTTCCAACTCGGCTTCCACAAAACGACGGTAACGACCCGCTTCAAGATTCATGAGGTCCTGGTGATATCCGGCCTCCAGTATCTGGCCTTGATCGAGGTAGAGAATCTGGTCCGCTTGTTGGATGGTGGAGATACGATGGGTGATCAAGAAGATAACGCGGTCTTCGCCCCAGCGAGCTAGCCGTTCGAATACCTTATGTTCGGTCTCCGCATCAAGGGCAGCGGTCGGTTCATCCAAAATTAGGACCGGCGCATTCTTCGCCAGCGCTCGGGCAATGGACAAACGTTGTCGCTGACCCGTAGACAACCGCCCTCCCCGATCGCCGAGCATCGTGTCAAGCCCTTCGGGCAGACTCGCGATGTAATCTTCCGCACAGGCAACTTGCGCCGCCTTCATCACGTCATCGTCATTGGCATCGGGTGCAACATAGCGAATGTTGTCTCGCACGCTCATGCCAAATAGCACGTTCTCCTGAAGCGCTATCGATACATTAGACCGCAAACTCTCGATATCGAAACGCCGTACATCGTTGCCGTCCATCAACACCGTGCCGGAATCGGGATCGAACAACCTGGTGATCATGCTTACTAACGTACTTTTGCCACAACCCGTTGGGCCAACAAGGGCTGTGATCGTGCCAATCGAGGCACTGAAATTTATTCCGCGCAGGACCGGGCGGTCAGGATCGTACCCAAAACTAACGTTGTCGAATCGTATTTCTCCTTGAAAGTGAGGCATGGGGATCGCATCGGGTGCGTTCTTAACATCGGGCTCGATATCCAGAATCTCAAAGACTCGATCAAGTCCCATTGCCATGTCTTGGGCCGAAGTCCAATCGCGCACTAGCCCACGCACCTGACCACTCGACGTGAACAGCTCACCTTGTGCCCACTGAAACGCACTCAGATTCCAACGCACAAAGCTCAAGCCGACCAAGCCGATGAGCACCGCGGCAAACGTTTCCCGGCTGTCACTCGCCCAAAGAGCCATCAGGAATTCACCGCCCAACAGGATCGAAGCCGCCAACGTAAACATGACAATGCCGACAACGGCGACCAGCGACCGCACTCTATGAGCCGCGTTAAATGCTTTCACGCTATCGGCTTCAAACCGTACCTGCTCGGAATGCTCCCGCCCGTATGCTTTCACCACACTAATGGCACCAAGTACTTCTTGAACGCGCGAGGTTAGATCAGAATTGGTTTCCCGAGCACGCAGCGAACGCGTTCGAACCCGTGGCGAAAACCACGCCGCCCAAGCGACGGCCATCACTGCAATGGTGGCTCCCATAAGCCCAAGGATCGGGTCCAGTGCGGCGACGAAAAAGATGGTCATCGCATATTGGGTGACTTGGGTCGAAACTGACACAACCATTCCTATAATCGCTGTCACTTGCGCCGAGTCCTGATAAATGCGGTAAACCGAATCGCCGACTCGATGATCGCTGTGATAACGGAGCGATAACTGATGCCAACGTTCGACCAGTGCGAGGCGAAGATCCTGGTTGATCCGTTGCATGATCCATACGTTGTAATAGGGCAAGGCGAGCGTGAATGGAAACGTAATGACTCCCATACCTACCAGGAACACGATATAGATCCATTGGAGGTCCTGCCGCTCAGCGTTACTCAACGTTTCAACGGTTCCCGAAGCGAGTTCCGGTCGATTCACGAACTCTGCTAAAAACGGAGTCAAAGGTTCAGCTTGCAGAATAGATTGATTCAGAAGATCAATCGTGAATAACCCGGTCACGATTCCGACTAGGGTAGAAACCCACACCATTACGTAGTAGTAGACCAGATGGCAGCCTAGACGCAGTCGAATCTGGAGCCGTCCGCCCTCGATACGGTACTGAAACAACCACATGGAGAGGCACGCGAAACAGACCGCCCCAACCTGTATGTCGTCCTCCCAACCGTCGACCACAAAAATCGCAAACAGCATCGCGGACGTTCCAACCAACACGGCGGCGACCGCAGCCCCGGCAAATAAACGACCGTTTGAGAAATTGAGCAACCACGCAAGCAGCGCCATGCCGAGTGTGCCGTATACCAGCAAATCGAATCGCCAATCGATACCAAAAGGTAGCCAACCGGCGAAGGGACCCAACAAAGCGAGCAGCGTTACGACAAATGGGACGTAACGGTAGCTCCAATCAGGGCTTCCAACAGACTGCCAAAACCACGCAGAGAGGACCGTTCGGTCACGCCAGTATCCGATCAACATGGGACGTAAGTAGGGCCACGTTCGCAAGAAAATGCGAAATACGGCGGTAAAGCCTCGGCCGTCCGGATCCCGTGCCTCCGTGTCCGAGGGAAGCTTTGCTGGGCCCCAAACAGAAATCGCGTTAGCGCGTTGATCGTCCCGAACTGACAAAGCTCTACTTCCTCATATCAACTGCGAGCGTCCAAGATGCACTCAAATTCCGTTTGGGGGGCTCTAGAGGACGGTGGTCCCGTCTTTGTACGCCGAATTCGATTTTTCGGCGCGCACAGGATCGATGTCCGATGATCCGGCCCAGTACGCAAACACCATCGCATTTCTTTCCCGATCGTCGAGTGGGTCGATACTCCAATGTACCGTCCTCGTGCTGTGCATTACTGCATCACCGGGATCCACTTCGAGCCGGAAGATGTTCGTATTGTCCTCGTCGTAGTCGCGAAGCGGGTATACATATTCAAATTCTCGCTTGTGCGAACCCTTTTCGTAATGCGTACAACCGTTGCATCTGTCGATTCGATCCAACGCAATCCAAAGCGAGATCCCCAATGATGACCTTCGATAACTACCCAGCGCATCAAAATGTGGCAGCGTCCGTGTAACGCCTTCGGGTTTCGCGATCCAACTCACGTTATCGGGACTAATGCTGTCCTCGAGGAGGAATTTCATCAACGGGATGTGTGGACCTTCTTCAAGGTAATGCCGAAACCAAGCGTGTTCCTTGTCCATGCTCTTCATCGTCCCCACCGCCCGGAACCGTTGCTCGGTAACCTCGCTATGAAAGAATTCGAGTTGGGCCCGCATCTGACTGAGTTCATCTTCAGGGAGATAATTTCGCAGGACCACGAACCCGTCACGTTCGTATTCCGTTTTGAGTTCTTCGCAATGCCGCATACTCAAGTTTAAGCTCGAATTCGTTAAAGCGAATTCGATCCTTACAAAGCGACCCCCACGATACAAGTTAACTTGCTCGGGAATGCACCCATTTTGTAATTTGGGTGAAATAGACTAGCGCCGTTTTGACGCACTTAACGGCACTATGTATGTTGGATCAGCTTGAGGGTTTGATAGCAACCAAGGCCACACCTCCGAAACAAGAACAATCAAGTTCTCAGCGTTTTCGCTTTTCGTGACCGAGGAAACTGGCGCGATACGTTTTAGATATTCAAGGAGAATCCATGTCGAAGTTCAGGCTTGAGGAAAGAACCGTGATCGTCACCGGGGGTGCCGGCGGTCTCGGCGCGTCCATGGCAAAGGCGTGCGCGGAAGCAGGGGCCAACGTCGTGGTGGCAAGCAGGAACAAAGAAAATATCGACAGAGTCGCCGAGGAAATCACGGGGAATGGACAGACCGCAATCGCGTTGCCCGTCGATATCACCGACGCGAGTCAACTCGACGATATGATTGCTCAAAGCGTCGAAGCGTTCGGGTCGGTTGATGTAATTGTTAATAGCGCGGGACGTTGGGGGAAAAGTCACCTCGCTGAGGATACCCCTCTCGACGAATGGCAACAGGTCATTGAGCTAAACCTGACTGGTTGTTTCCTGTCTTGCCTCGCGGCTGGCAAGCAGATGATCAAACAAAATCACGGGAAAATCATAAACATCTCGTCAACTGCGGGTAGCAAAGGAAATCCGGGCCAACTGCACTATTCGGCAGCTAAGGCAGGTGTACTTAGTTTGACCAACAACCTGGCCTTCATGTGGGCCAAACACAACATCAACGTCAATTGCATTCTCCCCGGTCTGATCGCAACCGAAGAACTGAAGAGCTACAACGTTATTCCACCGTCCGTCGACAAGGACGGAGTCGCGGTGCCACGTCTTGAATTACCTCCCAATCCTGACGATGTTGCGAATCTCGTTTTGTTCCTAGCATCGGCAGAATCCGACGGTATTACCGGAGAACTCATACCCATTCGTACATGGCTTAAATCCGAACGCTTTTGGCAGTAATGAGCCGTGAGCGCGACCAGAACGAAACAAAGCTCGCCGTTTGGCAGCACCGAAATCACGGGCGTTTCCAAAAGAACCGCCCCATGCAACGACGTTCGGACCAACTAGGAAATAAACGCTAACGGGGGACGTTGCGAGTGAAAATTCTGGTCATCGCCGATATCCACGGAAACGCCGAAGCGTTAGCCGCTGTTTTACGAAGAGAACACGACGCGGAATCAACGATATTTCTCGGCGACGCAATCCTGTCTGGGCCGCAGCCTAACGAAACAATGTCCCTTCTAAAGAAGATCACAGGGACCTGCATCATGGGGAACCACGACATCGAAATGCTAGAGCCCGAACGATTTGCCGACTGGCCACCGCAATGGTTGGCTCTAAATCATTGGATCCTCGACCACTACGACCCTGCAGGATATGAATTTCTCCGCGAGCTAAAGCCGGCCGGGGAATACGTTGAAGGCGGCCTTAGGATGTATCTCCACCACGGTGTTCTCCCGGACAACCCTCGCAATGCATTGCCTGACTCACCTGACGAGCGTCTTTTGATGCTCGCCGAGGGAAGCGACTGTCCCATTGTTCTTTTCGGACACTCCCACATTCAATTTCGACGAACGGTTGGAGGACAGGAATTCATTAATCCAGGCAGTGTCGGCCAGAACCGCTGCGGTCAACGCGTCGCGTGTTACGGTGTTTTTGAAAACGGAAAATTCCGCCATTGCCAGACAGAATACGATCAGCAACCCTGGCTTGATGCCATGGATCGGATCAGTTCGCTCAACAAGTTCCCCGATTTCCGAGAGTGGTTAAAACAAGGACTGATTACCGGATACGGGATCGGCCAATCAGATCCCTGGATTCGCTTCGCCGCGCAAGGGTACGTCTAGCGATCCGTCCAACATCTAGCGTTCCAATGACATCGCCTAGCTAGTCAAACGCAGACAAAACATCCTCGTCGATACGTTGCCAAGCTTCAGGTTTGTTGGGTACGGAGCAAAGCATAATTTCTTGAGCTCCCGCTTCGATGTAATCCGCCAGCAAATCCTGAATACGAGATGCCGTGCCCCAACAATACCAGGGCATACCGCTTGAAGATTTGAACTTTCCTTCTGTCTCAAACAACGCGATTCGGCAGCCAGGCGCTTTGTCTCTGGAAACAGGGATCCAGCACTATACCAAACCGCCCCTACCCAACCGATATGACGGATTTGGAATTCACCCAATCGAACCATTACATTACGTTTACCATCTCAGGAGTGGTTCAGTTCTTGGGGCAGGGTCAACTTGGGACCATCAATTGGACGTCTTGATGTTGAAAAGAAGGAATAAGGAGAAAAGAACATTGACAAGTGAACGTGAAGTATTGGCGGCTATGCAAGCTCACGTGGCAGCCAGAATCAACGGCAACGTTGATGCAGTCATTGACTCCTATTCGGAAGATTGGAAAGACAGTAAGGGATTCGGCAAAAGCTCCCTAAGAGAAGGCCACCTTGCGTTTACTGTGGGAGAAACAAAAGCCGACATCGAGATCGATCTGAGTGTGGCCGATATAGTCGTTGAGGAAGACAGTGCGACGTGCAGTCCCGTATCGATATACACGCCAAAAGGAAGCATCACCTACGGCTACACACTTAAGAAAGAATCGGATGGGGTGTGGCGACTTGTTTACACCCGAACAATCGACTGGGAAACGTTCCCAATGGACAAGGAAACCAGAATACGCAAAAGGGAAATGGACTCGTCGGCGATGGCTGGTCGAGAGCATAGAGAGCAAATGCTCAGCGACCGTTTACGACCCGGTTATCATTTCGTCATGCCCGAGGGAGTTGCAATACCCTTCGACCCGAATGGCGCCATCTACTGGAAGGGTCGTTATCATCTATTTTATATATTTCAGGATAAGAGATCTGGACAGAAATCCGATCATTGGGGGCACGTATCAAGCACCGACCTCTTTCATTGGCGCCATCACCCTACAGGGCTGCTGGACGGAATGTATAGCGGGAACTGCTTCATCAACGAGGATGGAGTGCCGACAATGTGCTATCACCAAGTGGACCAAGGAAACGCACTGGCAGTAGCCCTGGATGACGAGCTAAACGAGTGGAAGAAATTAGACTCTAACCCCATCACTCCTAGAACCCAAGAAGGCGATCAACACCATGGGAAATACAGGTCATGGGATCCGTTTGGTTGGTATGAGGGAGATACCTACTACGCCATTTTCGGTGGCGAGCACCCCGCAATCGCAAAGTCCGATCGCCTGGATGGGGAATGGCAATATGTTGGAGACCTCTTTGCCCATGGTGTGGAGGGTGTGTCGCTAGACGAGGATGTATCTTGTGCCGACCTCTTTAAGCTTGGCAAT
>Ga0257112_10000898_pt1 | contig 11639 bp, 7 predicted proteins | sample LP_taG_5_FD_191565 | JGI IMG/M metagenome (GOLD analysis project Ga0257112, IMG submission 191565) | Marine microbial communities from Northeast Subartic Pacific Ocean, Canada - LP_J_2015_P26_1000m | ecosystem: Environmental > Aquatic > Marine > Oceanic | place: Canada: Northeast Subartic...
TCTTTATGGGTTTGCCATCCAGTTTGGCTAAGAACTAGGTACTAGCCCAGGCCTCAGCTATATCGCAGAACATCCTGTCGTTCTTGAGATAAGCCTACTACTAAGAATTTGATTGACACAGCGAGCCCCCACTTTGGATGCTATGCGCCCGACTTGCCGTGAGCGATTCCTGCCAGCGGTCCCACTCCTTTACCCCGATACGGCAATCGTGATAGAATGCCAAAGTAAGTCCCTTGATGTTCGAATTCACGTAAGGGTACAGAGTTCGCTCAGCATTTGTATTAAGAACTGGAAGGCAGAGGCTGTCAGCATGTCGATCTGTACCGAGAATCCGCTATAGGGGGGCCGCTTTTAAGCGATGGCAAATGGTCAAATCAAGGCGGTAGAAATGACGACAAAGGCTGAACCAATCCTTTTGATGTGGTTCATATACCCTTAGGTGTGAAAACATACGCTTAAAACTACTGTAAGGAATAGAGGTTAAATAGGAGGAGACCCATGTCCAATCCATATTTATTGGAAGGAAAGAAGGCCTTCGTTACGGGTGGGAAGCGCCGGATCGGACGCGGCATTGCACTTGCGCTGGCCGAGGCAGGCTGCGACGTTGGAATCAATGACCTCACACTTGATCAGGACGGTGAAGAGACCCTGCGTCTGATTCGTGCGTATGGTAGGGAAGCCGAATTTTTCGAAGGAGATATCTCGGATGCGTCGCAAGTGGTGCGGATGTTCGTACTGTATCTACAAAGGTTTGGCCGCATCGACATTCTCATCAACAATCCCTATGGAGGTATAGGTCAAGGGTTTCTTGATCTGACCGAGGAAAACTGGGACTTGAACCTCGACGTGGGACTCAAGGGGTTCTTCCTCTGTAGCCAGCAGGCGGCGCTGGCGATGGTCGCACAAGGCGACGGGGGGTGTATCGTGAGTACATCATCCGTCCACGGTCGACGCGCATGGAAAGGTGATACCGCCTATGGCGCAGCCAAAGCGGGTGTTATTCGTTTGACGGAGAGCATGGCTATCGACCTTGGCGAGTATGGTATTCGCTGCAATGCGATCCTGCCAGGGCACATGGATACCACCCATGTTCTGGGGACAACCGCTCCCAACGTGGGTAGCATCGATGGTGAACTCTATAACTCCGTCCCCTTGCGTAGGCTGGGTACGCCAGAAGACATAGGTCGTGCGGTCGCCTTCTTGTGCTCGCCTGCAGCGGGATGTATCACCGGAGTTGCACTGGCTGTAGACGGAGGATTGCTAGCCACGGCATGAGGGTTGGGTCAAGGATCTTCTTAGATTAGTATGATTCAGACAATATGAAGTGGGATATGAAAAAGAGTCTAGTGTTCATTGTTATCGAGAGTTACAAATGACATATGTTTCAGATGTGGAAGCCGCGTTTGATCTTGCTACTAGGGATGGTGCGGAGGTCCTCAGCACGGTGCAGATGGGTTGACGCTGCGTATTCTTAGCCACAAGAATGCCGCTACCATGATGACGCAGATTTAGTTGCCTTTCTGTGCAGGGATGATTATTACAACGAATTTAGTCAAGATGAAAGAATTGCTGAGTTAATTATCAAAAAAAAACGAGATGGTCCGATTGGTGTTGTTGCTCTTAAATTTCATAAGAAACAAATGCGCTTTTCAGATTATTTTTAAAACTCGCTAAACTAAAAAGTCAAGACTGATAGACATAGAGACATCTCCTCGGGCAATGGCGATGAATGATTTAGGAGCGGTATCAAAATCCAACTGCTAACGTTATCTAATCTGAGGTTGACCGTTAGCTCCATGATCTCTTAATTCTTTTGGGCAGTTCGGAAAGCAGGAGTGTTCGTCCCTCGAGGACTAAAGAATTGGGTTAGGTAATGATGATGATCTTGGACATTGAAACAATAGAAAGATTTTTAGTTAAGTTCCTCTAGGATGTATGTAGTGGATAACTTCTTTGACAGAAAATTCGCGTTTTGACTCATTGTGTTATGTGAAAAAATACTACCAAGTGTGGATTGTTTTAAAATCACAGTTTTATGAGTTTAGAATAATTCCTCTAAGGCTTAATCTGTCCATTATCGCTAGTTAATTCAGATTTCTAGTAATGGTCATTTTTGTGTTCAGGAGGGTCTTCCGAAAAGTCTTGTTGTATAGTTTTATTTTGGAGGAGTGGATGTAGTATGTCAGTTTATTTATCCTCGAAAAAAACATTTATTCTGGTTAAAATAAGTATGTAGATAGTGAGAAAATCCCTAATTAAAAAAACAATTCTACACTACGGGTTAATCTGAACCGAATACGAAAGCAGAATATTACGATAAGCTGGTAACTTTCCGAATCGCGAGCGGTACCATGACTAATTCATCATAGTTAATTGGTATTAAGGTTTTTTATTAATAAGGGAAACCTAACCATGAAAAATTGGCTTAAGCGTCTCGTCGGCAATGATTCTTGTGAAGTGCACTTCGAAGGTGGTCCAATAGTAGTGGTAGATTCTGGGACAACCATCATGGATGCAGGCAAGCAGGTGGATGTCGAGATAGACAGCTTTTGTGGTGGAAATTGTTCTTGTAGCACGTGCAAAGTGATGATTTCAGATGGTGCTAAATGCCTCAGTAAGGTTTCTGCTGAAGAAAAGACGGTGTTAGGGCAAAAAATGGTAAGTGAGGGCTATCGCCTATCTTGCCAAACAAAGGTACAAGGTATAGTTCATGTCAAAGTCCCCAAATATTTTTAGAAAATCATGATAACCTCAAAAGTAACTTCTTCCATAATTTTCACCCGGTTAATAACTGGTCTAATTATGATGGCCTATTGCTTCGGTCACATGATCAATCACTCTCTTGGTATTATCTCGGTAGAGACAATGGACTTTTTCAGGCAATATTTCATGGCTTTCTGGCGTGCACCTGGGATCTATTGGCTTATGCCTATATCTATTTTACTTCATGCTGGAGCTGCTTTGTTCACTTTCCTTCATCGTAGATCTCTGCATGGTCTTACTATTACTGAAAAAGTCCAGTTTGGTTTAGGGTTGGTATTTCCCTTCTTACTCTTTATTCATATTTCTTACGGCCGCATTGGTTACCACGTCAATGGTCGTCCACTGTATTATTCCAACTTCTTTCATACTATCGAGGAGGACGGTATCCTTGTTTTCTTTTTAGTTGCCTACTCATTGCTGCTAGGTATGGTATGGGGGCATGGTTGTATAGGCTTGCATCGCTGGTTGTCTCTTAAGCCTTGGTATAGTCGATTCTGGCTTGCATGTTACACATTAGCTATAATGCCATATATTACATCTATGATAGGTATAGTTGTGGGATACCGCGAAACATCACTTAGAAAATCCGATCCCAATTGGCTGTTAAGACTCGATGAGCAAGCACAATGGTTGACTCCAGAAGGAACTCCAATGAGCTCTGAGGAAATAGATCATATCATTATGCCTTTCGCATTCCAGCTAATTGGAGCTTTTTTCGCTTCGGTCATGCTTGGTGTAATCATAAGGTTAATATGGCTACAAATAGAAAAGCGTCGATCTACCATCGAGGTTCGTTATAGTGATGGAGCGAACATAAAGGTTCCTTCCGGCACTACCATTCTGGAAGCAAGTCGTTTGGCAAATGTATCACATGCCTCGATTTGTGGAGGACATGGCCGTTGTTCGACTTGTCGTACACGCATCTTAATTGGTCATGATGGAATTGATTCTCCAGTGGGAGAAGAAGCAAAAGTTCTTCAGCGGATTGGTGCTGCACCAAACATTCGCTTGGCATGTCAAGTAAAACTTCAAGATGATGTATATATCCATCCTATGCTAAAGCATGCGAATCCTACGGATGGACATCCCCGCCCAACATACGTTGATGGGGAAGAGGTGGATGTGACACTATTGTTTGCCGATCTAAGAGGCTTTACTCAGATGGCAAACCAACGTCTGCCATTTGATGTAGTTTTCATCCTGAATCAGTATTTTGAGTTGATGGGTGAAGCTATTGAGTCTTCAGACGGTTATCTCGATAAGTTTATTGGAGATGGAATTATGGCAATTTTCGGTATGCGCAGTGGGACCGAAATTGGTGCAAAACAAGCTATTAGTGCATCTATTAAAATGGGACAACAACTAGAAATATTGAACTCGCGTTTGCAAGAGGAACTTGACAGCCCCCTTCAAATCGGTATTGGGTTGCATCGTGGTAACGCTATTGTAGGAAACATGGGATATGGAGAAGCCATGGCTGTTACTGCGATCGGCAATACTGTCAATGTGGCTTCTCGTCTGGAAGGTGCTTGCAAAACTATGGGTGTACAGTTAGTAGTATCAGAAGGAGTCCTTGATGCTGCCGGTGTTGAGTTCCCAGACATTAAACAAACAGAGGTCGAAGTTCGTGGAAGTGAAAAACCTATATCTGTTTTTCCTGTCAAGGATGCAGCAACTTTGAAACCAATATCAATTGGGACCTAATTCTTTCACTTAACTACAATCCAATTTTCAGCTAAATTATTGATACCTTGTAGGAAGAAAAAAACTAGTGAAAATTGCCCTTGTCCTTACTAGAGTCTAATATGCTACGGTGGCCCAAACCTCGGTATCTGCAATTTACACCTATACTTCACCCAGCAACCTCTCCAGCTGGAACCAAAGCTACACAATCCATCCATGATCGCCTGAGGTAGGTTTCAGGTCGGTGTGGGTAGTTTTATCCTTTGTGTATTACAGGCTCAGACTGACTTGCCTCTTTACCGAGACATCCCAATCGTACTTAACACCCACCAATCGAATCCAGTACAGTTACACAATTCACCTATCTTCGGGTTGATTGTGATGAAACACTTGCACCTTAAATAACAAAGGATTGCATTATCGTATTCAGCCTGATTTAGCCTTTCTCAGAAACCCTTCACATGCATGTCTTCTCAAGATAGCTATGTTGTTTGACTGGTTTGTTAACTTTTTTGTCTGAGATCCTAATGTTTTCTTCTTCTAGACGAAATAGTGTTTTCTCTTATATCTTGTTGTGTGTAAAAGGGATCTGTTACCCACACAGGTCTCTTTTTTTTATTCTAGCTAAAGGTAGATTAGATACTCTTGAGATAAAGCTTTCCACTAGAAGCCTGATTGACACAGCGAGTCTCCACCGTTGGGTACCATGCGTCTGATTGGCTGCGAGCAATTCCTGCCAGCAACCCCACCGCTTCACCTTGAAACTGTAATCATGTTAGAATGCTAACCCAAGTACCGCAACTTCAGCGAAGACAAGCAGTCAAATCAAAGCTGTAGGAAATGTCGACATCTTGAAAACAGAAATGACTGGTAAATTTTCATTGCAACTTACCCTTACCTCCATCTTTGCTAATACTCAGTATTTCTTTATTTGCCTAACAAATAGATATTAGCCAAAATTTAATGCTGAATCCCATTCAGGCTACAGCGCAAAACAAGCTTGAACTACAGCGGCAAATCTAGCTTGTTTCGAATCCGAAAGAAGGGGGATGAAATCGTATTTTCGGATGAGGTGTGACTGTTTGGGGTAGCATCTGACTGATCGTCCTTTAATCAGGATAAATTTAATGATGCTGGTCAGTATCTAACCTGTGGATACCGGGAAATAATACTCCAGCAGCCAACTTCCATCATGATTAACCTCTCTGCTAACAGTTTGTGGTAAGCATGGATCAATGGAACAGAAATATCAAGCACTGAGAAATGACCGATTGTTGATTTGCCTGTTGAAACCAACTGGAGGGTAAATTTACGAATCTCTCCTTCTCAAGCAGTCTGAGACCTTTAGTGAAAACAATACTGCTAAAAAGGGTAGTCAGAGATGGATGGAGCAAACCGATTGCAGAGGCCACTATTCGGCCACAAAGTGGATATGATCAGATGGATAATAAGGGGAATTACTCTCTGCTTTTAAATGCTGCTTATGATAGATTGCATTTGTCAAGCATTTAAATGTGAATGGAAAACCCTTAATAACCTGAGCTTGGGTACTGAACGTTCAGTCAACTTTGATCTGGAAAAAGGTTTTAACACCATTAGTGGGTCGGCATTGATGTTAGATCAAGCACAAAGTCCTTAGGTTAATATCAATGTGCAAGCTATCTGGCTTGGTAGCTTTGTTGATCAAGAAGAAATTTTGGAAACAGTCAAGACTAATGAACGTGGTTTTTATCAGTTCAGTAATTTGCGAGTTGGTCGATACAAGATAGTTTGCCACACGGCTGATAAGCTAATTGGATATACAGATCATAACCAAATACCAACAAGGGGGGATTTTTGATTTTGAAGTCGAAAACCAATATTTGGGTAGATGTTACGAGGAGTGGCTGTATGAAGAAGAATAGCCACATAGGCGAATCTTGAAGTTGGGTTCACGGTTGTGACATAATTAAATTAGAGGCAGATTAATGATGAAAAATATGATCCTATTAATAGTGATTTTCTGTTGTCTTCTTGGTTGTGAGAAAGAGGATCAGCAAACTGACATGGATCGAGAGGTCTACTGGCCGAAGGATGGTACTATCATGCGTTTGATTCCTGCTGGCACCTTTGAAATGGGTGATCAGGACCTTTATCCCGAAGCCAAAGTGAAACTTGAAGGCCAAAGCGGCGAAAATCCGCCACGTCCGGTTCACACCGTTGAACTTGATGCCTTCTATATGGACATTCATGAAGTCACTATAGAAAAATACAAGAAATTTACCAGTGAAACAGGGCATATCTTCCGGATATCAGGCCAAGGTACTGAATTGTCCAAATTAGCTCCTACTGATCAGCATCCAGTTATTTATGTTTCTTGGTATGACGCCAAGGCTTACGCCAAATGGGCGGGTAAACGGTTGCCTACTGAGGCAGAATGGGAATACGCTGCGCGCGGAGGATTAGTTGGCAAGAGGTACCCATGGGGACATGACCCACTAGATGGAACGCAGGCGAACTTTGCAGATAAGAACGTGCATCCTATTTATGAGTATCTTGGTTACAACTTGGTATCCTTGTATAGTCAGGCTGTATTGCGAAGACCTGACATCGCAGATGCCGAGAGAGAACTCATCCTGAAGTTGTTAAATAGTCCTGATGGTATAGACGCTGTTTTACGGAATACTGATCTGTTCCGTGCGACTAGCAAGGATATCTTCCGCATTCTATACGTAGATGATGGTCATGCGATTCTGGCCCCTGTTGCGAGTTACCCTCCCAATGGCTATGGCCTCTATGATATGGCTGGGAATGCTGCAGAGTGGACTGCCGATTGGTATAGTCGTGGCTATTATACGCGTTCACCGAGGAAAAATCCGGCAGGGCCTAAAAACGGCACCTATAAAGTGATGCGGGGTGGAGGCTACCTCAGAAATGCGATTGAACAGCATGTAGCTCGGCGTGACATGCGCCGTCCGGAGACTGATTTCAGTTATGTCATCAGTTTTCGCTGCGTTGCAGATGTGCAATAGGATATCTACTATACATATTTGCTGAGTTGTTTGTATTTAAGCCAGAACATTTTATGAATTATGAAGAATCAGAGATGGCTAGATGTGTTGTAGCTAAGTGTAAGGCAATTGCTCGACCTACACCTTGGCCCGGTACTTGGAACGATGGCATAATTTTACCATGAATGACAGATAGTCTAAGCCCTGATCAGAAGGAATCAATGTTCTTATTACGAGAGCCTCCAGTGCATTTCTGATTTTTCTACTAGATGATTACTTTTGTAAAACCAGTTTGAAGAAATTAAGCTCGCACATATGAAATTGTATTTTCTTGGAGTATTACTCACCCAACAATAATAATCTGGGATGGGATCTCATAATTATTCTTATCCTACCAACTGACTTCAACAGTTTCAAAATTTAATTAACACTGTTAGTTAAGTGCTCCATAGATCAGTCATCAATTCTAGAAGTTGTATTTCAATGAAACTTGAACATGGGAAAAGCTTTCCAGATCATTGAACCGATCTTCAAGTTCGTTTTCATTGCCAAAAAACTTGGTGAGACCAAAATTAACAGCCAAGTTCTCACCAAGAGAATAATCCATTTTTCCATCCAGCATAAAACTATTCATCTCAAGATTGTAAAACGTATACCCGCTTAATTCCAAGATATTATCCATGAATGCTCGTGACAGTGAAATTAGGAAGCCTCGGTCGGCAATGATGGTAAAGGGCATACCCATCATTGTAGTTTGGTTGACTTCGGCCCCATCCATTTTTAATATTTTACTTCCAAGCAACTGACTTGACACAGTTATATCAAAAGGGGTTGCAAACTCTGCTTGGAATGCGTATTGTCTGTATTCTGCTTCAGACTCTAATAGTATTGGTTGAGTGTAATCCCCGCTTAAATCATTTCTAGTTTTAAAGTAAGCTACCTCACCGCGAAAAGTGATGCCATGGTAAAAAGTGACTCCATCCAACCCAAGCACCTGAGTTTTTCTGTAGCCAAAGTAAGGGATAACGGAAAAGTCCTGGTCTAAATCATAGACCGATAACGAAAAAGTCCGATCCCTAGCTATCAAACCGCTAACGGATAAATCGCCATTTTTCAGATTGATCTGCCACTTTCCTCCAAACTCAAATGGATTTTCAACTTCCACTACATTGTCTCTCGGGTCCAGAAATTCTGTGAATTGTGAAAGGGGGAAATCCGGTTCGTCGAAAGGGATACGGTTACCAGTGTGCTGAGGAATGACAACTGCTTCAAAATTCCACCAGTCGGAATAATATTTAAGATTAGCTGACAGAACACCGATTTTCCGGTTCGAGCCAGGCTGAAAAATGTAATAATAATCATAAGGATTCAAGTTGTCAGTTGGATTGTTCCCGTCAACTGCACCCCAAGCGTGGATCTGTTTGCCCAGTTTAACTTCTCCCCAGCTCGGATACCAAGCTAAATAGGCTTCCCGAACATCCACTTTTGCTTCGTTGCTGGTCCAGCGGTACTCCAAGGCTGTATTTGTTATTAAGTCTATATTTCCCTTGGAAAATCCTAGCTGATATTCTACCAGTCTGAATGGCAAAGATATTTCTGCCTGGTCCAATATACGAATCATTTTATACAATTGAATATAGCCGGAATAGTTTATTTGTCCGAATATTGGATTAATAAACATCAACTGCGGCAACAAACCTAGCAGAAGTAGACGTAATTTTCCCAAAAATCATGCTCCAATCGTCACCAACACTATTTTCAATGGAGTGGGCTTTTCATTATTAGATACAATACGATTTATTTTGGAGATGGTTATACTTTTCCATTCATCACGTTTACCAATGTGTCAAGCAGAATTGTATGTTCACTCAAACCTTCACCTTAGATAAACATCAAAAAGATATTTTTCCCTGTCTTTTTGATCGACGTTTTGCTGACAATTACGGCACATTATTCCTTTCATTTCAATTAAAGAACTCATTGCGGAAATTTCAATTCCTAGGTAGTCGCTTCAAATTCTTTTCATGGAATAATTTTTCGTCAATACCTGTATCCACTTGGATGTGATCAAACTTAATGTTAGTAGTATGATTCCTCTGCACATCTTTGACTGAGATTTCCTTGATTACATAATAATCCTGTATCTTTTCAAAGACAAAAGATTTCACTTTTTTAAGCTCACCTCGCTTATCATAAGATTCTTCCTTGAAAGGCACAAGACTGTCTTTAATTATCCAGTTCACATGGTGTGAGTAGTTGGACCTAACTTTAGGTTTTGGTCTGATTTTCAAGACATAGCAATTATGCCCATTAACAATTTCATTTTTGAGATGCTCATAATTATTCTCATTAAGGTTACGGTTTGTGAGGTCCTCGTAACTTAGATCAGAGCTCATGAAGGAATCGCCTTTCTTGGTCGAGGCGATGCGCCGCACCTTTTTGAAGGCTGGGAGCCACATCCGAATTTCATTCTCCTGGCTTTCATGCTCAATTTTCAAGAATGCAACACCCTTATCATCTTTCGGTTCCAAAAACCAGATGATCCGCTTTTTATTGCCATCGATAGATTTCAATCTCATAACACTGGTTCGGGTCTTCCCTTTTGAATTCGTCAATACCATAGTCGCTGTACTAGATATATCCTCAGGCTGGAGTCTATCATCAACCATCTTGGCGATTTCAAATCCGGTTTGGGCGAAGAACAAAACCGATAATATCAATGATAGTATTAGTTTATTCATTGTTAGTTTCCCTCAATTAGTTTGTTGTTAATTTTTTCTTCATCAATTCAGCGATGACCGCTAGTGTTGTCAACGTCCCCACGGACGTGGATACCATAGCAAAGATGAGCAGACCACCGATGTACTGGATAGGAACAAAGACCGAAAACAACAGGGCTCCAAACCCCATATTCGATACTGCGTCTAGGATGATGGGATAACCCACATCTTCGACAACTTCACGCGTCAGACTATCAGAGGGAATACCGCTTTTTGAAATATTGCGATACTGTGCGATGTAATGAAGGGGAAAATCGACACCAACGCCAATGATGATGGCAGATAGGATTGCAGTAATATGGGAAAGGTCGACGCCAAACAGGCCCATCATCCCAAAATTCAAGATAACGGCAGAAACGAGGGGCATAATAGAGAGCAATGCCCACAGGCCTTTCTTGAAGAAGATCCAAGCAATCAGAAAGATCATGAGAATTGAAACCACTATACTGGTAAACGCCGATCTTATGACCAGGTACACCAGTTCGCGCATGATGACCAGAATCCCCGTAATAGTTGTCTTGATGTCATTCCCAGCGATGGACTGAATCATTTCTTCAGTATCCTGGACAAACTCGACAATCATAGTCGTAGTAATCTGCCCCATGAGCGCTGTCATCAGTCCTGTATGATACTCGTAATCAATCAGCGAATTGAAATCGTCTAGATCACCAGACATGGAATAAAGCGTAAATAGGTTGTTCACTTTTTCCCTCGATTCCGGAATGGTCTCAAATTCCGGATTATCATCCATGACTGTTCGATGCATTTGCTTGATAATGTCCACAATGGAGAACGTCGAGTATACATTCGGATGCGAATCAACAAACTCCTGAATTGCCTGCATTTTTCTCAAGATATCAGGAGATTTCAGATTTCCCTCGACCCTGATATCGATATCCATCACTCCAGTCATTTCCTGATTCATGAAATCGATACTGTCGCGAATTTCAGATCCTGGTTTGTAGAACTTGGTGAAATCAACTTCCACTTCTACAAATAGTATACCAAATGCTGCGATAAGGACTATCCCCACTCCAAGCGCTAGAATCACCTTCTGATAACGGATAATGTTCCTTCCATACACGTTTACTATTTTCTCAATGAAACTTAGATGCGTAATCGCCTTAGACTTCAAGTCCCATTTGCGATGGACGATCATGGCAGGCAGAAACAGTGATGATAGAAGCCATGCCCAAGCAATGCCGAGCGAAATGGTGATACCATAACCGGTGAATTGTTCGATGGGAGCAAAGATCAAAGACAGGAAAGCCGCGATGGTAGTAAGGCTTGTCAGAAATACTGGCAATAAGAGCCTATCCATGGTTACACGGATAGCGTCCTCTACATGCTTTCGCTTCCGTAATTCCCGGAAGAACTTCGTCAGGATGTGAACTCCATCTGCGGCAGCGATTGTCATCAGAAT
>Ga0257112_10000899_pt1 | contig 11623 bp, 11 predicted proteins | sample LP_taG_5_FD_191565 | JGI IMG/M metagenome (GOLD analysis project Ga0257112, IMG submission 191565) | Marine microbial communities from Northeast Subartic Pacific Ocean, Canada - LP_J_2015_P26_1000m | ecosystem: Environmental > Aquatic > Marine > Oceanic | place: Canada: Northeast Subartic...
CGACCCCCATGCCCGATGACGGCGAGTCCTACTACTGGGACGAGGACACGACCTCATGGGTCGAGGTGCCCGAGTGACCGACCTGCCCACCGAAGACATCGAGGACATCTGGGCCGAGATGGACGACCTCAGCGATGAGATCGAAGGGGCCAAGGACTCGGTGGGCCTACTACTGATGTCAGACGAGCAGTCCTGGTGGCCTGACGAATGAGCTGACACGGCGCCCCTGACAGGCTTGAATGGGCGGTGCCGAGTTGGCCGTGTTTCTGATTGTTGGGTTCTGTGGCATTCGCTCTGGGGTAGGTCACATTGTGCAAAACCCCTCAGTGCAAGGTGTTAGGCGTCTGTCAGGTCAGGCGAGGGGCAGCGTCACGACGATCATTGCCGGCAACGTTTTCCTTCGCCGGCCCGGCCCATGACTATCTCTTAGACTCAACTCCTGACTAGGCAAGACAAGGGAGTTGTCTGTGAAGCACTACATAGAGGCTTGGAAACGCTACGCAGACTTCAAGGGAAGGTCATCGCGCGCTGCCTACTGGTGGCCCTTCCTCTTAACCATCATCATCTTGTTCGTTCTCGGTGGTATTTCCGAGCTCGTCTTTGGAACCGCCTCGGATGAGCCAGGCCCCTTAGAGGTGATCTACCAGCTGGCCTGGCTCTGTCCCGGTATCGCCCTCGGCATCAGGCGCCTGCACGACATTGGTCGCAGTGGTTGGTGGTTACTCATCGTCCTCACCGGGGTCGGAGTCATCCTGCTCATCGTCTGGGCCTGTCGCTCTGGCGATACCGAGGTAAATGCTTGGGGTCCGCCGTCCGACAGCACACGGTCAGATAATGGCAAACCACAATCCCGGCCTCCGGACTACGGCGCTCCTGCGCCAGACAGCCCTATCTCCTAGGGCTGGTGGGACATCGCCTACAACGAACTCATCCGCCAGCAGGGCGAAGTGCCCGGTGGGAGGCCCTTTTCAGTACAAGAATGGAGCCTGCAACCAGCCGAATGGCACTTCTTAACTCCTGTGGTACGCCCCCTAACGCCGGTTCGACGGCCACTACGGGCTGATCACGCCCGCCGTCTGAGGCACAGGAGGGCGGGCCCTGCTGCCTGCTGCCTACAGGTGCGCGTGCCAGTCGGCCAGCGCCGCTCCTATCTCATCGGCGGAGTCCTCCTGGATGAAGTGGTTTCCGGCGACTGTGACCTCCGTCTGGTTGGGCCAGGTACGGCAGAACTGACGCTGGGTGCCGGTCAGGATGGCGCCGGGTTCTGCGTTCACGAACAACTTCGGGAACGGGGCCGACGCCATGAAGTCCGCGTATGCCGAGGCGATTGACACCACGTCGGCCGGCTCGCCCGCTACGGGGATCTCACGGGGCCAGGTGAGGGTGGGGCGCCGCCCTTCGCCCGGTTCGGCGAACGGTCGCCGGTACTCGTCGTGGTCCTCGGGTGCCAGGTCGCAGATCATCGCTCCGGGGAGGACCGCCTCCACGAACAGGTTCTTCTCCAACACCATGTCCTCACCCGCCGGCGACCGGAAGGCCTGGAAGATGCCCCGTGCGGCCTCGGGCCACTCGTCCCACGTGGCTATGGGCCGGACGATGGCCTCCATGTAGCAGACCCCGGCCACCGCCTCGGGGTGGTTGGCGGCCCAGTCGAACCCGAGAGCCGAGCCCCAGTCGTGCACGACCAGGGTCACGCGCCCCGTCACGCCGATCTGTTCCAACAGTTCCCACAGGTAGGTGCGGTGTTCCACGAACCGGTACGAGCCGGGGCCGGAGTCGTCCAACTTCTCCGAATCGCCCTGGCCGATCAGGTCGGGGGCGATACAGCGCCCGAGGTCGGCCACGTGCGGGATGACGTTGCGCCAGAGGTACGACGACGTGGGGTTGCCGTGCAGGAACACGATCGGGTCACCCTCACCGACCTCCACGTAGGCCATCCGCTTTCCGTTGACGGTGGCGAACTGCTTGTCGATCGGGTGCTTTCCTGTGGTCGGGGTCATACCGGTGGACCGTAGTCCCACCGTGCGTATACCCCCAGGAAGTGGCTCTTCAACTAGCAGCTGCGGCGTTGGCGATGTTCTCCATGGTTGCTGACCAGGCCTAGCCCACCCAGGGGCCTCGGATCCGTCCTTTCGGGGGCTCGTCACCCGTTTTCCAGATGGCCCCGAGCCTCCCTAGGAGGCGCTTCAGGAACCCGCCACTCTGTGGCTCAGGCTCCGGGGGTCGGAGGTCTTGGATCTCGTCGTCAGCCATGGCCACAGTCTTACACCCAGTCGCCTGAACTGGTTTGGACTAACCGCGCCTACAAGCGGGGTGCGGGGGTCACCCTGTTGGTCGTTCCCTCAAGAACGCTCAAGCATTGGGTCATGCCAGTCCTTTTCGGGGTATTGCTAGTAGGCGCCCTTCTCTGCCTTCTTGTCTTTCTTTGCCTGTCGCTTCTCTTTAGCGGTCTTGGAGGCGGGAGTCTTGCTGCTCCGCCCACCCTTGTCTTTGCCAGCCATGGCGGCCTCTCCAACTTTCTGTAGCCCTCTTGATACCGCCCGACCTTAGGCCCGCACTTCGGTGTGGGAGGCCCATGGCCTCCCACAGGGGGTCAACTAACACCGGTATGGAGTTGAGATGCCTGAGATGTCGGTGTAATTCGAGGCGGAGCCTGGCAGACAGGCCGGGCGGGCGGAACCGAACCGGCTGACGGGGAGAGCCCGTTTAGTCGTCGCGGAGCAACTCCATGAGCGAGCTGGTGTCCCAGCGGCCGTGGCCCTCGCGCTGTAGGCGGGCGTAGAACTGGTCGACCATGGCGGTCACCGGCAGGGTGGCGCCGATGCGTTCCGCCTCGTCGAACACGATGCCGAAGTCCTTGCGCATCCAGTCCACGGCGAACCCGTGGTCAAAGTGGCGGTCCAGCATGGTGCGAGCCCGGTTCTCCATCTGCCACGAGCCCGAGGCGCCCTGGCTGATGGCCGACAGCACCCTGTCGGTGTCCAGGCCGGCCCTGCGGGAGAAGTCCAACGCCTCGGCCAGGCCCTGGATGAGGCCGCCGATGCAGATCTGGTTGACCATCTTGGTGAGCTGGCCGCTGCCGACGTCGCCTACCAGCACGATGGCCCTGGCGTAGGCCTGCATGAGGGGTTCGACGGTGGTGAACACGTCCGGCTCGCCGCCACACATGATCGAGAGCTGCCCGTTCTCTGCACCGGCCTGCCCCCCTGAGACCGGAGCGTCGACGAACCCGACGTCTATGTCCGCCGCTGCGGCGGCGATCTCCCTGGCGACCTCGGCCGAGGCGGTGGTGTGGTCGACCAGCGTCGAGCCCTCGGCCATGCCTGCCAGGGCACCGTCGTCTCCGAAGACCACGGAGCGCAGGTCGTCGTCGTTGCCGACGCACACCATGACGGCTTCAGCGCCGGCAACGGCCTCGCGCGGCGTTGGCGCCGAGGAGCCGCCGTGGACGTCCACCCAGGCGTCGGCCTTGGAGGCCGTGCGGTTGTAGACGGTGGTGGGATTGCCCGCGGCCCGCAGGTGGCCGGCCATCGGAAAGCCCATCACGCCGAGGCCTATGAATGCACACGCTGTCATGGTCAGACTCCGTTCCCGCTATTCCGGTTGGCCCCATTGAGGTCGCCAACTCGTCATCGTGGCAGACCGTCCACACCGATCGGTCCCGGTGGGTCAGGCGCCGTACGCCAGGTCCGCCATGGCGGCGAACAGGTCCGGGATGGTCCCGTCGCCGCCGTCTATCTCACGGTAGACGGCCCGCACGTTGACCGCGAGGCGTTCCCACTCGCCCCACGCCCGGTACTGCGTGAACTCGTCTGATCCGACCAGGTCGGCGACGGTGTCGGCGGCGGTCATGCCGGTGGCATGGCGGCCCCGACATGCGGCCTCCAGCCAGGTCAGGTAGCCGTGGACGGCCCGGACGCCGTCGGCGTCGGTGAGCGGGCCGTGGCCGGGGACGATCACGTCACAGCTCAGGTCGAGGATGCGGTCGCATGCGGCGACCCAGTTGGCGACAGGCCCGTCCCAGATAATCGGGGTGCCGTTCACGAAGAGGATGTCTCCGGTGAACACGGCGGACGCGTCGGGCAGATGCACCAACAGGTCCCCCGCCGTGTGCGCCGGGCCTACCTGCTCCAGGTGGACGGGGCGGCCGCCGAGCTCGAGCTCGAGCTCGCCGTGAAAGGTCCGGTCGGGTTCGGGGACCTCGATGCCGTCGAACGTGAACGCACCGAAGGCCTCGGCGACGTAGCGGTTGGTGGCCTCACCCATGTCGGCGTGCATGAGCGCCACGAGGGCGGAGGGCGGCACGGCGCCCATCTCGCGGGCGGCGGCCTCGGTGGTCACGATCTCGGCGCCGACAACCAGGCTGTTGCCGTAGCAGTGGTCGCCGTTGGCGTGCGTGTTGACGAGCGTGCCTATGGGCCGGGTGTCGGTGATCGGCGCCATGGCGTCGAGCATGCTCCGGGTGAGCTTCAGGTCGAAGAGGGTGTCGACGAGGAGGGAGCCGCCGTCGGTGGCCAGCAGGCCTGCGTTGGACCAGCCCCAGCCGCCGTCGGGCTGCAGCCAGGCGAACACGTCGTCGGCCACCTCGTGGAGGCCGGTGGTGTAGGGGGTCTCGTAGGCGGGGGGCACCCGGGTGACCCTAGGTGCGCTGGGCTATACGTCTGGCACCACGATCATCCGGTTGCCGGGATCGTCCCGCGTGGGCAGCGAAGGCGCCACGGTGGCAGGCTCTCCCCGTCCTCCGGGCCGACCATCAGGTCGACGCCGAGCCCCCTCACCCACATCCAGGAGAACATCGCATGGGCAACATCTGTGAAGGCCGCGTGGCCATCGTGACGGGCGCCGGCCGGGGCATCGGCAGGGAACACGCCCTGCTGCTGGCCGAGAACGGTGCCAAGGTGGTCGTGAACGACCTGGGAGGGGACGCGGCCGGCGGCGGCGCCGACACCACCCCGGCCCGGTCTGTCGTCGACGAGATCATCGCCATGGGTGGTGAGGCGGTCGTGAACGGCGCCAACGTTGCCGACTTCGACGCAGCCGGCGAGATGGTCCATCAGGCGATCGACACGTTCGGCAGCTGCGACATCCTCATCAACAACGCCGGCATCTTGCGCGACCGCATGATGTTCTCGATGACAGAGGGTGACTGGGACGCCGTGATCAACGTCCACCTGAAGGGCACGTTCGCCCCCAGCCACCACGCGGCCTCCTACTGGCGCGAGAAGGTGAAGGCGGGCGGCGAGGCCTTCGGCCGGATCGTCAACACGGCGTCGCCGTCCGGCATCTACGGCAACGTCGGACAGTCGAACTATGGGGCTGCCAAGGCGGGCATCGCCGCGTTCACGATCATCACGGCCATGGAGCTCACCAAGTACGGCGTCACGGTCAACTGCCTGGCTCCGGGCGCCTACACCCGCATGACCAAGGACCTGCCGGGCTTCGCCGGGATGGACGAGGAGACCCGGGAGAAGATGGGGCCCCGCTGGATCGCGGTGACCACAGCCTGGCTGTGCAGTGACGCCGCCCAGAACGTGACAGGTCGAATATTCGACATCGTGGGCCAGCGGGTCGGCATCGCCGAACAGTGGCACCTCGGCCCGACGGCCATGCAGACCGACGACCCGGCTGACATGACCGACGTCATCGCCGGCCTGATGGCCGAGGCACAGCTCAACTCCAACATGGGCGGCCTCCCGACCGAGGGCCCGGGACGTCCGAGCCACTCGATCTAGGACCAGGCCGGGGATCGGAACAGCGCCATGGCTATCGACTTCAGCCTCACGCCGGAACTGGAGGCGATCCGGAGCCGGGTGCGGACGTTCGTCGACGACGTGATCCGCCCCGGAGGGGCGATCATCGACGGCGAGGGAGACAACGAACCGCTCGACGGCAAGGACCGCCTCAGGGCGCTCATCGGCATGCGCAAGCAGGCCCACGCCGAGGGGCTGTGGCTCCCCCACATGCCCGCGGAGTGGGGCGGCATGGGGCTCGGCCACGTCGAGCTGGCCATGGTGCAGGCCGAGGCGGCCCGCTCCTACTACGGCCCGTGGGTGCTCAACTGCCAGGCACCCGACGAGGGCAACATGCACACGCTTCTCCACTGGGCCACCGACGCCCAGAAGGAGAAGTACCTGCGACCGCTCTGCGAGGGCACCACGTGGTCGTGCTTCGCCATGACCGAACCGGAGGTGGCCGGCTCGGATCCGACGCTCATCCGTACCAGCGCGTACACGGACGGCGACGAGTGGGTCATCAACGGCCACAAGTGGTTCATCTCAAACGCCCACAGGGCGAAGTTCGCCATCCTGGTGTGCCGCACCGAGGAGAACCCGGAGATCCCCCAGGCGGCCAACTCGGCGTTCCTCGTGGACATCCCGTCCGACGGGTGGACCGAGGTTCGCCAGATCGAGACGATGCACGGCTCGACAGGGCACTCGGAGATCCTCATCGAGGACCTGCGGCTGCACGACGATCAGATGCTGGGCGGCCGGGGCCAGGGGCACCTGCTGGGCCAGTACCGGCTGGGGCCGGCCCGCCTGGCCCACTGCATGCGCTGGATCGCCCAGGCCGAGATGGCGCTGGACATGATGGTGGAGCGCTCTCTGAACCGCTTCAGCCACGGGTCGCTGCTGGCCGAGAAGCAGGGCATCCAGTGGATGATCGCCGACTCGACGATGGAGCTCTACCAGTCGAAGCTGATGGTGCTGCACGCCGCCTACAAGATCGACCGGGGCGAGGACTTCAAGTCGGAGGTGTCGATGGCGAAGCACTTCGTGGCCAACAGCCTGAACCGGATCATCGACCGGTCAATCCAGGTGCACGGAGCGCTCGGCTACTCGACCGACACGCCGCTGGCCCACATGTTCCAGCAGGCCCGCTGGGCCCGGTTCGCCGACGGCGCCGACGAAGTGCACCAGATGCGGATTGCCCAGCGATCCATCGCCGCCTGGACCGATACTGGGTCCACGGCCCGGGCCACCGGCGACCTGCCCATCTGAGCCCGACCGTTCGACCCGACCACCCGACCACCCGGCGGCCAGCGGGACCGCCGACCCAACCCGGAACTCGAGAACCAGGAGAGCAACATGCGAGATGTCGTGATCGTCGATGCCGTGAGGACACCGGTTGGGCGTCGCAACGGGGGCCTATCGACCTGCCACAGCGTCGACGTGCTGGGCACCGTCCAGAAGGCGCTGTTCGACCGAACAGGGATCGACCCGTTGGAGGTCGGCCAGGTGGTAGGCGGCTGTGTCGGCCAGGTCGGCATGCAGTCCATGAACGTGACCCGCACGGCGTGGCTGACCGCCGGCCTGCCCCTGGAGGTGCCGGCCACCACTGTCGACGCCCAGTGCGGGTCGTCGCAGCAGGCCACCAACATGGCCTACGCCCTCGTGGCGTCGGGCGTAGTCGACGCCGCCGTGGGCTGTGGCGTGGAGTTGATGAGCCGGGTCGGGTTCGGAGCCACGCGTCCGAAGGACCCTGACTCGGGTGCCCCGGTGAACCGCAACTACTACGAGCACTTCGAGTTCACGTCGCAGTTCGAGGGCTCCGAGCGCATCGCCGACCAGTGGGGCATCACCCGGGCCGACACGGACGCATTCGGCGTGCAGTCCCAGGCCAGGGCGGCCCGGGCGTGGGACGAGGACCGCTACGCCACCCAGATTGTGGCCGTCGAAGCCCCCGTGCTGGACGATGACGGCAGGCCGACCGGTGGGACGACCACCGTCAGCCGGGACGAGGGCCTGAGGGACACGACCCTGGAGTCGCTGGCCAACCTGAAGCCGACGGGTCGGGAGAACGGCGTGCACACGGCCGGCACCTCGTCGCAGATCTCCGACGGTGCCGGTGCGTTGCTGCTCATGACCGCAGAGAAGGCCGCCGCCCTCGGCGTCGAGCCCATCGCCCGGATCGTCGACTCGTGCCTGGTGGGTTCGGACCCGGAGCTAATGCTGACCGGTCCGATCGGAGCCACGCAGAAGCTGCTGGCCGACAACGACCTGACGATGGAAGACATCGACGTGGTCGAGATCAACGAGGCATTCGCCTCAGTGGTGCTGGCGTGGGAGAAGGAGCTCTCGCCAGACATGGAGACCGTCAACCCGAACGGCGGCGCCATCGCCCTGGGCCACCCGTTGGGTGGCACCGGTGCCATCCTGACCACCAAGGCCGTGCACGAGCTGCAGCGCACCGGCGGCGAGTACGCCGTGGTGACCATGTGCTGCGGTGGTGGGCTGGGTACCGGCACGTTGATCCAACGGCTGTAGGAACCGCTCAGCGATCCGCCGGATGAGGGCGTAGGGACCATGTCCGACACATGCAGGGCCGTGGTGTTCCACGGTGACGGCACGTGGGCGCTGCGTGACGACTTCGCGGTGCCGACACCTCCGCCGGGCGGTGCGGTGCTGGCCGTGGAGGCCGTCGGGCTGTGCCACAGCGACGTGGCGCAGTTGGCCGGGCACCAGCACGTACCGGGCGAAGTGTCGCCGGTGGTCCCGGGCCACGAGATCGTGGGACGGGTACACGCCCTCGCGAACGACGCCGACCTGGGTGTCGAGGTCGGCGACCGGGTGGCGGTAGACATCGTGTGGTACGGGCCGCCGTACGAGGGCAACCCGTTCGGCGTGCGGTGCTACGGCTACTCGTTCGGCCTGGACGAGGGAGCCGGCCTGTGGGGCGGCTACGGCGAGTACATGGCGGTGCTACCCGGCACCCACCTGGCCCCGCTTACCGACGAGGTGTCGGCCGAGGAGTTGACGCTATTCGAGCCGCTGTCCAACATGGTGTCGTGGCTGGGGCGGGCCGGGTTCCAGGCGGGCCAGTCGATCGTCATCCAGGGGCCCGGGCACATGGGCCTGACGTGTGCGGCGTACGCGAGGTCGCTGGGGGCCGGCACCGTGATCGTGACCGGCACCGCCGACGACGCCGAACGCCTGGCCGTAGCCACCGAGGTGGGAGCCGACGTGACGGTCGACGTGACGGTCGACGATCCGGTGGCGGCGGTAATGGACCTGACCGGCGGGTTCGGGGCCAGCCTGGCCGTGGACCTGGCGAGCGCCCCGATCACGCCCGGGCTGTGCTTCGACATGGTGCACCACCGCGGCACGGTCATCTGGGCCGGACTGAAAGACCGTCAGGCCGTGTCGGTGGTATCCGACACGGTCGTGATGAAGGGTCTGACGGTGATGGGTGGGGCCGGTGGGGACGCTGCCTCGGTGGACGAGGCGGCCCGGATCCTGAACGGGGGCGGGTTCCCGACCGGCCCCCTGCTGGGTGCCGTGCTGGGCCTGGACGAGGTCGACCGGGCCATGGCGCTGCTGCACCGCGACGGCGACGAGGACGCCGTACGGGCGGTGCTGAAGCACACGCACTAACCCTTGTGGCGCCGTGGGGCGCTGCGGTCAGGTGCCGTCAGTGGCGTCTGCGGGCCGGAACCGGTACTCGTCGTCCCAGAAGACCCGTGATCGTGCGCCGTCACCGGTGCTGTCCGGGTTGAAGTCGTCGTCGAGGTACTTCATCGGGTGACGTCCATCGACGTAGCCCATGAACGGCGGCGTGATGCTGTAGCCGAGCATGGCCTTGATGCGGTCGGAGTAGTCCCTTGCCTTCGGGCCGACGGCCAGGATCATGTTCTCGAGTTGGCGTGCCCACGGTTCGCAGTATTGCGGGGTGATGCCGAGCCGGTTGGCGTCGCTGTGGTTGGCGCCGCCACGGTGCCAGAGCGTGCCGGCGAACACGACCACGGACCCGGCCGACATAGTGACCCTGACGACCTCGGCGCTCTCAGGGTCGGGACGTTTGTCGCCCCACAGGTGGCTGCCCGGGATGACCTCGGTGGCGCCGTTGTCATCGGTGAAGTCGTCGATGGCCCAGATCGTGGAGATGCCGGCCGGACGGCGGGGCCGAGGCTGGTTCACACCACCGTCGTCGAAGTGGAACGACTGGCGGGTCTCACCAGGGTGCACGTCGATGGCCAGGCACGACGTCAGCAGGTAGTTGGGCATGAGGAACTCGTCGACCATGCCCAGCACGTCCGGGTGCTCGACCAGGTCGGCCACGGTCGGCGTCTTGGCAAGGAGGGCGTAGACCCGCTTGGAGGAGTACCCCTCGAAGTCGTTGCGCCCGAGTGGCCCATCGTCCAGGAACGGCTGAAGCTCCACCCGGAACCGGGCGAGCGTGTCTGAGTCGAGTGCCCCCTCGAGCACGGTGTAGCCACGCTCTCGGATCTCTGCAGCCGCGCTCATGTCCGGAGTCTGTCACCTCGTCTACTCGGCGAAGAAGTGGTGGTGGGTGGCCTGGAGGGCCTCTCCCGTTGGGGCCACTGTCGAAAAGGGCCCTCCCGCCACCTCAGCCGACACCAGCGCCAGGCAGAGGTTGGAGTAATGCCTCGGCGACCAGACGGCCACCCGAACCTCGCCACAGGGCGAGCCGTCCGGGCCGTAGGCCGGCCAGGGCGACTCGCTGGTCGCCAGCAGCCGCTCCCCTGACAGCATGGCCTTCACCAGCCGCCGAGCCGGCCCCCGTGACCGCTCGGCCAACAGGGCCGCGTGGCCGATGAACTCGTCGTCGCGGTCCAGCGAAAGGAACTTCTCCAGGCCGACCTCCAGCGGCGACGCGCCCGCTCCGCAGTCAGCCCGGTAGGAGAACAGGTCGCTCTCGATCCGTTCATTCAGCGTCGGCCCGCCCGGGTGGATCCCATACTTCTCCCCCGCCGCCCACACAGCGTCCCACAGGTCCAGCCCACGGGACCCATCCTGCAGGAACAACTCGAACCCTCCCTGACCGCTCCACCCGGATCGGCACAGTACAAACGGGATGCCGTCGTGACTGGTCTCGACGAACCCGAAGAACGGCACGTCGCCCACCCAGTCGCCCAACAAATCGGCCATGGTGTCATCGGCACGTGGACCCTGGACGGCCAACGGTGAGACGTCCGGCTCGAACACCCGGCAGTCCAGGCCCCGCTCGACCGCCACCGCCTGACACCACAGCAATACGTCGCTGTCGGCTATCGAGATCCAAAACCGGTCCTCGGCCAGCTTCAACACCATCGGGTCGTTGATGAGGATCCCGTCGTGGTCGCACATGGGGGCGTACCGCACCCGACCGACGGCCATGCCCCGAAGGTCACGGGCCGACACGTACTGGCAGAGGGTGAAGGCGTCCGGCCCGACCACCTCAACCTGGCGTTGAGCTGCCACATCCCACAGCGAGACTCGTTCGACGAGCGCCCTGTACTCCTCGTCGGGATCGCCGAACGACCCGGGCATGTACATGTGGTTGTAGACGCTGACGTGCGTCAGCCCGTGGCGGACCAGGGCGTCGAAGAACGGCGACTTCCGGATCCTCGACCCGAGCCCTATCTGCAGTCCCACGATCCCCTCCTGTCGCCCCGACTGGCCCTACCAGTCGGGTTCCGACTCGCCGTGCCGGTACTGCGGGGCGTCGCTGGCCGGCAGCGGCGCGTTTCCAAGGATCAGGTCAGCAGACTTCTCGGCGATCATCATCACCGGGGCGTAGATGTTGCCGTTGGTGAGCGTCGGCATCACCGAGGCGTCCACCACCCGCAGGCCCTGTACGCCGTGGACTCGCATGGTGGACGGGTCGACCACGCCCATCGGATCGG
>Ga0257112_10000900_pt1 | contig 11623 bp, 12 predicted proteins | sample LP_taG_5_FD_191565 | JGI IMG/M metagenome (GOLD analysis project Ga0257112, IMG submission 191565) | Marine microbial communities from Northeast Subartic Pacific Ocean, Canada - LP_J_2015_P26_1000m | ecosystem: Environmental > Aquatic > Marine > Oceanic | place: Canada: Northeast Subartic...
AAAATTATTTTAGGTGCTACGCATGAACCTTCATGTATTTCTTTAAAAGCTAAAGATCCATCCTTAAGTTTTCGATACTCGATCCAATCCAAACTGCCTGTTTTCTTATCTGCTAGAATGACCATATTTTTTTAATCTTATATCACCCGTTCTAGCATGCGCTTCCATACCTTCAGCTCTTGCAAGTCTTGCTGCTGTAGCTCCCACTATTTTATTTGCATCCTTACTCATTCTTTGAAAAGTTAAGCATTTAATAAATTTTCCAACATAAAGTCCTCCTGTATATTTTCCAGCACCTTTGGTTGGCAAAATATGATTTGGCCCAGAACATTTATCTCCATAAGCTACGGTAGTTTCTTCTCCCAAAAATAAAGATCCATAATTTCTTAATCTTTTTAGCCACCAATCTAAATTTTCTGCATGAACTTCTAAGTGTTCGGATGCATACTGATCACTAACTTTAGCCATTTCTTCATTTGTGTCACAAAGTATTACTTCACCGTAATCTTTCCATGCCGGTTCAGCGCTAGATCTTGGTCCTTCAGGTAAATCTTTTATTAATTCTGGAATTCTTTTTATTGCATAATCTGCAACAGATTTATCTGTAGTAAAAAGCCAACCAGGAGAATTGTAACCATGTTCGGCTTGCCCAACGATATCTGCAGAAACAATTTCTTTATCTGCCGATTTATCTGCAATAATTGCAATTTCTGTTGGACCAGCAAAGAGATCTATTCCCACTTTTCCATATAAAATACGTTTTGCTTCAGCAACATATTGATTTCCTGCACCAACTAGAAAATCAACGGGAGTATTTTTAAAACACCCGTAGGCCATTGAAGCAATCGCTGCAATACCACCTAAATTTAATATCACATCTGCTCCACAAAGATTCGCGGCATAAATAATTCCAGGATTGGCTCCATTTTTATCTTTTGGTGGACTTGCACAAATAATCGTTCTTACGCCAGCTACTTTTGCTGGAGTGATTGCCATCACCGCCGATGAAATGTGCGCGTACCGTCCACCAGGAATATAACAACCAACTGTATCTATAGGGATTAAGCGTTGTCCTGCAAATAAACCTTTCGATAGTTCAACTTCAAAATTGTTGTTCATACTTTTTAATTGATGCTCTGCAAATCTTTTTATTCTTTCATGAGCAAACTGAACATCATCTTTTATTTTTTGATCAACTTTTTTGATCGCTTCTTCTATTTTTTCTTTAGATACGACTATTTCGCCTTCATACTTATCAAATTTTTTTGTAATTTCTTTAATACCTTCTTCTCTTCTTTTCTCAATATCATCAAGAATATTTTGAACAACAGACCGTGTTTTAAGATCATCCGTCGATGGAGTTTTAATCGCTTTTTTTAAATATTTAATAGCCATAATTTATTTACATGTATGAATTGTTATGAATGTATTTTTAATTTAGTATATAAATATTTTATTCTATGAAAAAGCATTATCCAAGAAATATGATTGGCTACGGGTCCAATACTCCCGTTATAAAATGGCCAAATAACGCAAAATTAGCTCTTCAAATAGTTTTAAATTATGAAGAAGGTTCCGAAAACTGTGTTTTGCATGGAGATAAAAGTTCAGAAACATTTTTATCGGAAATAATTGGGGCTCAACCCATTAAAGGTAGACATATAAATATGGAATCCTTGTATGAATTTGGATCAAGAAGAGGCTTTTGGAGACTTCATGAGCTTTTTCAAGAAAATAAAATTCCAATAACAATTTTTGGTGTGGGAATGGCTTTAGAAAGAAATAAAGATGTGTGTAACGCAATGAAAGAAACTAATTATGAAATTGCTTCACATGGTTGGAGATGGATTGATTATCAAAACATACCAAAAGCTACTGAAAAAAAACAAATGCAACTTGCTATAAATTCTATTAAAAAAATTTTTGGTAAAAGACCTCTGGGATGGTACACCGGTCGTTGTAGTACAAATACTAGAGACTTGGTTATGGAAGAAGGAGGTTTTCTTTATGATAGCGATTCATATAGTGATGATCTTCCATATTGGGAAACTAGAGGTAAAAAAAAACAATTAATAATTCCTTACACTCTCGATAATAACGATATGAGATTTGCAACTAATCAAGGTTTCAATAGTGGAGATCAATTTTTTACATACCTCAAGGATAGCTTTGACGCTTTGTATGAAGAAGGGAAAAAAAAACCTAAAATGATGTCTGTGGGATTGCACTGTAGGTTAATAGGAAGACCCGGAAGAATACAATCACTAAAAAAATTTTTAGATTACGTTTTAAAACATGATGATGTTTGGATTTGCAAAAGAATAGACATTGCTAGACACTGGATTAAAAATTATCAAAATATATAATTTTATTGATGAATAAAAATATTTTTTTAAACGGACTGATCGACCTAGCCCAATCACGTCTTGGATCAAAAATTGTATATAAGACCGATGAATTTTTTGCTCCTGCAAAAAGAATAATCAACCCATGGCCACCGGTATTTAAAGAGGGAGTGTTTGATAAACACGGAAAATGGATGGATGGATGGGAGACAAGAAGAAAAAGAAGCAAAGGTTATGACTATTTAATTCTAAAATTGGGTAAGCCTGGCAAAATACATAAAATAGATATTGATACATCTTATTTTAATGGAAATCAGCCTAGCAAGATTTCGCTTGATGCATGTTATTCTAAAAATAAATTGCCTAACAAAAATTCAAAATGGGTGAATATTTTAAAAAAAAAACCTACTAAGCCAAACAGTCATCATTTTTTTAATATAAAAAACAAATTAACTTTTACTCATGTAAAATTAAATATCTTTCCTGATGGTGGCGTTGCAAGAATTAGAATTTACGGAGATATGAAGATTAATAAAAAATTTGGAAAAAAAATAATAAACCTTACTTCTGTATTAAATGGAGCTACACCAATTGCGTGTAATAATGAACATTTCGGAAGAGCAGAAAATATACTAGCTCCAGGAATGGGAAAAAATATGGGCGACGGATGGGAAACAAAAAGAAGTAGAGGAAAAAATTTTGATTGGTTAATTTTAAAATGTGCAACTGCGGGTAAAATAAATAAAATACAAATTGATACTCACCACTTTAAAGGAAATTATCCTGACAAATGTTCGATTCAAGCTGCGTATTTAAATGGTAAAATTTCATCAAAAAACATTGTTAATAAATCTAAAAATTGGAAATTATTGTTAAATAAAGTCAAACTACATGCCCATAAAAAACACAATTTTAAAAATATGCTAATAAAAAATAAAAAAATTAATTATATAAGAATTAACATTTATCCTGATGGTGGTATTTCAAGAATTAGAGCTTTTGGAAGAGCAGATTAATGGAAAAAATTATTAAACCTCTAAAGATAAATAGATCAAATTTTGCTGCTTACGGTGATTTAATATCTGCTGAAGATATTAACCCTATTGATATAAACGCAGGATACGCAAAACGTTTTGATAATTTAGCTGATCTCAATACTACAAAAGACGGAGGGAAAGCTATAGTAAGTATCTTTTCTGCTTTAAAAAGAACTTTCCCAATGAAAATTGATATGATGGAAAAACACCCCTTAGGCAGCCAAGCATTTATACCGATGAAGGAAACGACTTTTTTATCATTTGTAGCTCCGCAAGGAGAATTTCCTGAAATAAGCAAAATTGAATCCTTTATTATACCTCCTAAAACGGGAATTAATTATAAGCCTGGAATCTGGCATTTTCCTCTAATTTCAACTGAGGATACAAATTTTCTAGTAATTGATAGAAAAGGTATTGGCGAAAACTTAATTATTCATAAATTTGAAAAAGAGAAAATCATTCTTGATTATTAAAAAATATAAAAAAAACCCGCTGTATTATTATACAGCGGGTTTTAATTTTTAAAGTTTAAATATTATCTTCTAGTTTTTTTACCTGACATCATAAGATGCAGAACTGTTCCTAAAGCCGCACCTATAATCCACGCATATCCACCTAAACCGGATAGTGAAGGATGCCAAACAGTAAGCACTGAAAATAAGCCGGCTATTGCCCAAGCTACAAAAGCTTTTTGGTTCCAGCCGTCATTATAGTAATACTTGCCGCCTTTTTTAGTAGAAAATAATTGATTAACATCAAGTCTTTGATTTTTAATCACATAATAATCGACAATCATTATTCCATAAACTGGTGCAAGAATAGCTCCAAGTGTATTTACAAATGGAAACATTCCAACATTACTTATAAATGAAACCCACAATGCTCCTATAACAAAACCAACTATAGATGTAATTAAACCACCCGTTCTAAAGTTAATTTTACTAGGCATTAGGTTTGCTAAATCATAAGCCGGAGGAATAAAGTTTGCTACCATATTAATTCCAATTGTAGCTGCAAAGAATGCAAACGCCGCAATAACTGTCAATCCTAAGTTGCCAACTCTCGCAACTATCTCTGTTGGATTCGTAAGCGTTTCGCCAAACACTGATACTGTTCCGGCGGTAACCATCAGTGTTATGAAAGAGAATAGAAAAATGTTACCAGGTAAACCCCATAGATTTCCTTTTCTCATTTCCTTTTCATTTTTCACAAATCGCGAAAAGTCACCAAAATTTATTACTACTGCCGCAAAGTATGCAACCATAGTTCCAAAAATTGCTAGGAAAGCTGCAAATGCTCCGCCTTCGTAACTACCAACTCCTGAAAATATGTTACCAACTTCTGAAAGAAGACCGCCTCCTGCTTTAGCCCAGATCGTCAACATTAAAATGATCATGACTGCATAAACTGCTGGACCAGCAAAGTTTAAAAATCTTCTGATTAAATCAATACCTTGCCAGAATAAATAGATCTGGAAACCAGCAACAAATATAAATGATATCCAATCTATACCGTCCATTCCTAAGAATGTGCTTCCACCACCTTCTGATCCTGATAAAGCTCTAAGTAAAAGTGCAACTGCCGTAGATGCAAAATATGTTTGAGCACCATACCAAAACATTGCAACAATACCTCTCACCATAGCTGGAAAATTAGCACCTATGACCCCCATACTTGCTCGAGCAAATACCGGATAAGGAATACCAAGTTTAACACTTGGTGCTCCTGAAAGGTTTACTAACCACATTATAAAAAATCCTGCGAGAAGAATCGCTAGAAATACAGCCCAACCATTAAGGCCATACGTTAAGAACAAGGATGCTGCTAAAGTATAACCAAATAAACTTTGAACATCATTTGCCCAAACGTTAAAGATTTCAAACCAACCCCAATTCTTTTTCTTTTTATCAGTAGGGGCTAAATCTTTATTATATAAGCGTCTATCTCTGCTTCTAATTGTACTCATAATCTCCCTCGTAAATTATTAGTTTAAAGTTCGGAGATACTACCTATTTTTCAATTATGATAAAAGTTAAATTAACACTAATTTAGACGTTAAATTAGTGGCTTATTATAAAAGCTTTTCTATGGTAATAGAAAATAACCAAACATGATCGGAGAAATAACTATTTTTTTTCAAATTGTTTTAATCGATTTAGTTTTAGCAGGTGATAACGCTATTGTTATAGGTATGGTTGCTTCACAATTTGATCATCATTATAGTGACGTTAAAATATTTTGATAAACAAATATGTACCTTAAGAAAATTAATTTAAAAAATAAAACTGCTTTAGTGACAGGTGCTGGAAAAGGTATCGGTAAGGCCTGTTCAATTGCTCTTGCCGAAGCGGGAGCCAACCTAATTATAATCAGCAGGACAAAAAAGGACTTGGATAAAGTTGCTAAAATAATAAGAAAATTTAAGTCAAAATGTGATTCCTATGTTTGTGATGTCACAAATTATTCTCAAATTAAAGAAATAATAAGTAAGCAAAAAAAAATTGATATATTGGTTAATAATGCTGGCAGTAATATTCCCGAACATTTCATAAAAGTTCAAAAGAAAAATATGGAGCAACTTGTTAAACTAAACACAATGGCGACATTCAATTTAGCTCAATTATGCACCATCAAAATGTTAGAGGCTAAAAATAGAAAAAAAATAGGTGGATCAATAATAAACATGTCATCCCAAATGGGTCATGTGGGGGGACCAATAAGAAGCGTTTACAACATGACAAAATTTGGTCTTGAAGGATTAACAAAAGGAATGGCTATTGATTTGGCTAAAAATAATATTCGTGTTAATTCCGTCTGCCCCACTTTTGTTGATACTCCAATGACAAGAGGTTTTTTTAAAAATAAAAAATTTAAATTAGAGGTGCTTAACAAAATTCCACTTGGGCGTATTGCTGAAGTTAGTGATGTTGCAACCGCTGTTGCTTTTCTCGCTTCAGATGCATCTTCTATGATTACAGGGACTTCCATTTTGATCGATGGAGGATGGACAGCAATTTAAAGGAAAAAAACTTATGAGCAATTTTGAAGATGTCAAAATATTTATGAAAACTTTTGGACAAATGGTTAAAACTAAACCTCAATTTCCTGATGAAAAAACGATGCAGCTAAGATTTGAACTCATTAGAGAAGAACTAAATGAATTGGAGCAAGCAATGAAAACTAAAAATTTAAAGGAAATAGCAGATGCTTTAACTGATATTCTTTATGTGACTTATGGAGCTGGTTACGCTTATGGAATTAATTTAGATAAATGTTTTAAGGAAGTCCAAAGGGCGAATATGAGCAAATTAGGAAAGGATGGTAAACCTATCTATAATGAAAAAGGTAAAGTGATGAAAGGACCTAATTATTTAGAACCAGATTTAAAACAGTTTGTCGAGTGAAAAAAAGAAAAATAACTGACCCTTCTAATATAAAATTTGAACCATTCGATAATTATGGTTCAGTAGTACCTGGAATGAATTGGCATAAAATTACTTATAATACAGAAGTTGGACAGGGCACTTACATATTAAAAATGGATCCTGAAGCTAAAAGCTTGCCTCATGAACATACAAATTATGAAGAATTTCTAATGTTAGATGGAGAGCTAATTGATGCTGATAATAAAGTTTTTAAAAAAGGAGATTTTGTAACTTATGAACCTGGTTCAACCCATTATTCTTATACCAAAAATGGATGCTTACTTTTAGTTTTTATGAGAAGTAAAAATAAACCTATTAAAAATTAATGGCTACACATTTTACACAGGAAGAATTCTTAGAAAGAAAATCCAAAGTTATAAAAAAATTAAAAGAACAAAATCTTGATGGTTTATTGATGTTTAGACAAGAGTCTATGTATTGGCTAACAGGGTATGACACATTTGGTTATGTATATTTTCAATGTTTGGTTTTAACTTCTAAAGGAGATTTAATTTTATTAACTCGTACCCCAGACTTAAGGCAAGCTCAAAACACTTCAATTATAAAAGATATAAGAATTTGGGTTGATAAAGATAAATCAAACCCAACAGATGAGTTAAAAAATATTTTATCTGAACTTAATTTAGAAAAATCTAATTTAGGAGTTGAATATGAAGCATATGGATTGACAGGAAGAAATGCGATTAGATTAAATGATTCTTTAAAAAACTTTGCAATACTTCATGATAAATCTGAACTGGTTTCCTATTTGAGAGTTGTTAAATCACCTGCAGAAATTGTCTATGTAAAAAAAGCTGCAGAGCTTGCTGATAATGCTATGGAAGCTGCTTGGAAATTTGCTCACGAAGGGCAAAATGAATCAAAAATTTTAGCTGAAATGCAAGGCGCCATTTTTAATGGTGGAGGTGATTATCCTGCTAACGAATTTATTATAGGATCAGGAAAAAATGCTTTACTTTGTCGATATCAAAGTGAAAAAAGAAAATTAGATAAAATCGATCAGCTTTCAATAGAATGGGCTGGAACTTACAAACATTATCACTCAGCAATGTTCAGAACTATACCCATTGGGAAAATAAACGATAAACAAAAAAAAATGTACACGGCTTGTACTGTGGCACTGAAAGCCTGTGAAAATAAATTAAAACCTGGTAACAGAGTCGGCGAGGTATTTGATGCCCACGCAAAAGTTTTTGATGAAATGGGTTATAAAAAATCTAGAATGAACGCTTGCGGGTATTCCCTTGGAACTACTTTTGCTCCAAATTGGATGGACTGGCCAATGTTATACACTGGCAACCCAGTGGTTTTATCTCCAGGTATGGTTTTTTTTATGCATATGATTTTAATGGATAGTGATAATCAATTAGCTATGAATTTAGGTGAAACTTACTTGTTAACTAATTCTGGAAGCGAGAGATTAGGCAAAAAAAAACTAGATTTGGTTGTTGGATAAAAAACTTTAAGATTGTTGAGGTTTCATATCTTTTCGATTAATACCCGCTACCTTAACAGGCTTTTTCATAGCATCACGTCTAAATGGTTCACCGAGTTCTTGATTTAAAATAACTTCAATAAAAGTTGTAATTCCATTTTTTTGATCTTCGCACGATTTTTTTAGAGAACTAGTTAATTCATCCTGAGTTCTAACTAGGACGCCTTTTAAACCACATCCCTCAGCAACTTTTGCAAAACTTAAATCTGGGTCTAGTTCAGTCCCCACGAAATTATCATCAAACCAAAGAATAGAATTTCTTTTTTCTGCGCCCCATTGATAATTTCTAAAAATTACCATCGTAATTGAAGGCCATTCCTTCCTGTTGCAAGAACTCATCTCACTCATACTAATTCCAAAAGCTCCATCACCAGCAAAACCAACCACCGGAACATCGGGGCAACCAATTTTTGCTCCAAGAATTGCTGGAAATCCGTAACCACACGGACCAAAAAGCCCAGGAGCTAAATATTTTCTTCCTTTTTCAAAAGTAGGATAAGCATTTCCAATGGCACAATTATTTCCGATATCACTAGAAATAATAGCATCAGACGGAAGACCGGCTTGAATAGCTCTCCAGGCCATACGTGGTGACATTCGATCTTTATCTCTTTTGCGAGCATCTTTATTCCAAGTTGTTCCTGGATCATCTTCTTCATGATCCAAACTCGTAAGAGTTTGTAGCCATGCAGATTTTGTTTGATGGATAAGAGCTTTACGTTTTTCTCTGTCAATATCTCCGGCAGATTTAGAAAGTTTTTCTAAAAGTTGTTGTGTTACTAATTTTGCATCTCCGCAAATTCCAACTGTAACTTTTTTAGTTAAGCCAATTCTATCTGAATTCATATCAACTTGAATTATGCTGGCTTTCTTAGGCCAATAATCGATTCCATAACCAGGTAAAGTTGAAAATGGATTTAGTCGTGTTCCTAACGCTAAAACAACATCTGCCTTCGCAATTAATTGCATCGCAGCTTTTGATCCATTATAGCCTAGTGGACCAACGGCAAGCGGATGACTTCCTGGAAAACTATCGTTATGTTGATATCCTGAACAGACAGGTGCATCTAAGCGCTCAGCTAATTTTTTACAATCTTGAATAGCATTTCCTATTACAACGCCAGCTCCTGATAATATTACTGGAAACTTTGCGTCTGATAATAGTTTTGCAGCAACACTAATAGCACTTGTTCCTCCTGCTTGACGCTCTAATCTTACAATTGGTGGAAGTTCAGTATCAATTACTTGTGTCCAATAATCTCTTGGAACATTAATTTGCGCTGGGGCAGATCCTCTAATTGCTTTTTCGATAACACGATTTAAAACTTCAGCCATACGAGACGGATCACGAACTTCTTCTTGGTAGCAAACCATATCTTTAAAAAGATTCATTTGTTCAACTTCTTGAAAGCCTCCTTGTCCCATTGTTTTGTTTGCCGCTTGTGGAGTTACTAAAAGCATTGGCGTATGATTCCAGTAGGCCGTTTTAATCGGAGTGACAAGTCCTGTTATTCCAGGTCCATTTTGTGCAATACACATTGCAATTTTACCAGTTACGCGAGTATAACCATCTGCAATTAATCCTCCATTTGATTCATGTGCTACATCCCAAAAGGTAATGCCTGCTTTAGGAAAAAGATCTGAAATCGGCATAAAGGCTGAACCAATTATTCCAAATGAATTTTCAATGCCATGCATTTGAAGCACTTTTACAAAAGCTTCTTCTGTTGTCATTTTTGTCATATTAAATCTCTAATAAAATTATATTTAATAATTTTGTGGTTTTTTCACCAAATGCTAAAAAACCTACTTTAATTATATCAATTTTAGGACTATATCCAGTAAGAAAATGCCTCGAACTGTACAGAAGTGGCTAAATATTAAATTTAAAAAAAATTTTATTATTTTTATTTTGTGCTATTAAAGACGTAATAAGCCACAGCTTCAATTTCTTCATACGTTAAAATACCTTCCCAAGATTGCATAACTCCAATACCATTGGTTACAGCAAAGATAATTTGGGGTATTTGTGGTTTAAGTTGATCGAGGTTAGGGCCAATCAAACCTTTCGATCCTGCCGCTTGTAAAGTATGGCAGACACCACATTGTGCTTTATTGTTATAAACATCTAAACCTAAATCCATCTTAGGATCGGCTAAAACTGAGTTAGAAAAAACTAAAAGCAGTGAAATTAATAATATTTTTATGAACAACATTAATACATTGCTGGTTTATTCAGTCGGTCAGATCTCCATCTACTTATTCGTCTTCTTAAAAAAGATACCGCTACTCCAGCAACCAAGGCCAGGAAAATTGATGAAACACCATAAACAATCGGATATTTAGTTGACAGGTTAAAAATTGTATTTCCAAATTCACTTATTTCTACGATCTTATCCGTTGGGATTTGAATGCTCGGTGTTCCATTTCTGAAAAAAGTATCGTAGGCCATTAAAACTCCTACACCCAGCATAAGTAGCGCCAGTAAAGTTTTTAGTTCAAAACCTTGAAGTCTTTGTCCGGTTTTTTGTCCCGAGTGTACCCCCGCTATCGATCCTGTAATTAAAATTAAAACAAGAATCAAATCAATTGTATTGTAAGTAAAAGCATGCAACACAACAACAAATCCTGTTATAAATATTGTCACAAATAAAGAGGTGCCAGGAATTAGTTTGGTTGGCATACCAATTAAATATATCATTGCCGGTACCATTAAAAATGCCCCTCCCACGCCCATAATTGCAGCTATGAAACCAACAAATAATCCAAGGATAATTGGAACTAAAGCACTTTCATATATTTGCGATTTTTTGAATCGCATTCTAAAAGGGAGTCCATGTATCCAGTAATGAGTATGTAATTTTTTTTTAATTATTACTTTTTTTTTAATTCTATCAATTTCCAAAATACCATCTCTAAGCATAAAACTTCCCAGGATGGCAAGAACGTACATATAGGATAATGTGATTATTAAATCTATTTTGCCCATTTCTTTAAAATAGCTAAATGTTACAATTCCTAATAAAGTTCCAACTGAACCACCGCCAATTATAAACCAACCAATTTTGAGATCCATGGTCTTTTTAAACCAATGAGTCAAGGTACCAGAAGTTGATGAGGCTAAAATGTTATTTGCTTCATTTGCTACTGCGAAAGCTGGAGGTATGCCCATAAAAATTAAAAATGGAGTCATTAAAAAACCTCCTCCTACTCCGAATAATCCGGATAAGAAGCCTATTACGAAACTTACAAAAAGTATTAATATTACGTTTATTTGAATTTCGACTATAGGTAAGTAAA
>Ga0257112_10000907_pt1 | contig 11553 bp, 9 predicted proteins | sample LP_taG_5_FD_191565 | JGI IMG/M metagenome (GOLD analysis project Ga0257112, IMG submission 191565) | Marine microbial communities from Northeast Subartic Pacific Ocean, Canada - LP_J_2015_P26_1000m | ecosystem: Environmental > Aquatic > Marine > Oceanic | place: Canada: Northeast Subartic...
ACGGAACTGATTCGCACTTGGCCAGCATGCGCTACTCCCTGGATTTCGCGATGCCACAGGGCACGCCAATTCTTGCGGCCCGAGGGGGAACGGTGTTCTACCTGCAAGACGGCTTTACCAGAGGCGGGACGAATCCGGACCTCTTGGAGCGGGCCAACCTCGTGGCGGTGGCGCACCGCGACGGCACGATGGCCTCTTATGGCCATCTCAGAAGCGGCATTCGAGTGTCGGTCGGTGACACCGTGCGCGTTGGAGACGTGCTGGGGTCGAGCGGCGCAACCGGCTTCGTAGGCCAACCACATCTGCACTTCCACGTGGGTAAACGTATGCTGGGCGAACCGGGGCGTACCATTCCGATCAAGCTGAGAGGCCGAGACGGGCGCCCACTCAGCCTCGAGGTTGGATCCTTGTTCGCACCCGGTCGGGAAGCTGGTTAGACGGCACATTCGGCGTTCAGTCAGAGGAGACACGCCAGCGTGGGGTCGCGCGACGCGCAAGAGGATCGCATGTTGGACGCGCGCAGCAGCAGCGTGAGCCGTTAGACCTCGCGCCGAACACAAACCCGACACGACGGGGGACGACATGTCGAACACCTCTCGCAATCTCTGGCTTGGCTTCCTAGTAGCGGCGTGTGCGCTGCCCCTGGCAGCAAGGGCTCAAGAGACCGGTCCTGGTGACGTTCGCGTCACACCTGATGTGGTCTACGGGCACAAGGACGGGATGGCACTCACGTTCGACGTTCTCCGACCGGAGAATCCCAACGGGGCCGCCGTGCTTTATATGGTCAGTGGCGGATGGGTGTCACGCTGGAGCGAGCCTGAGCAGCTGGCGTCGAGGACGTTTTCCGGTCTTCTCGAAGAGGGGTTCACAGTACTCCCCATACGACACGGGAGTTCGCCCCGATACAAGGTTCCTGAAGCTGAGGCGGACGTGAGGCGGGCTTTGAGGTACGTGCAGATGCACGCGGCCGAACTCGGCGTGGACCCCGATCGAATTGGCGTATTCGGAGGAAGCGCGGGAGGACACCTGTCGCTCATGCTCGGCCTCGCGGCTCATGACGACGGTAGGGACGACGACGGTGAGCTGACTGCGCCGAACCGCGTTGCGGCCGTCGTTTCATACTACCCGCCTGTGGATCTCCGGCAGCTGACGGGTCCAAGTGACCGCTTTCCGGCGCTCGACTTTCCCCAAGCTCAAGCCGCATCGATCTCTCCCATACTGTTCGTCTCTCCGGACGACCCACCCACGCTGCTGATCCACGGGGACGCGGACGAACTCGTGAACGTCAGCAACAGCGAGTTGATATACGCAGCACTGCAGAACGCGGGCGTGGAGTCGGAGTTGATCATCATCCCTGGAGGGGACCACGGGTTCAGGCGTGCGGAGGACCGGGCGCAGGCGCAGGCGGCGATGACAGCCTGGTTCGTGCGCCAGATCGGAGGAGGCTCGGCGAACACTTTGGCATCTGATCTCATAGGCTCCTGGCGCCTGGACTCGTGGACTCTGGGGAACGGCATGCCACGTTGCTCGGAGGAGGAAGGTGGTGTGTCCGGTCAGATCATTTATTCGCTCGACGGACACATGTCGGCCCAGCTCGGCTGTGCGGGCATCGATATCGGTGACGTCGGCAGCCTCAGTGCTCAGGAGGTGATGGGACGGCTCTCTAGGCGGCACTTCACCTACTACGGGGGCTACACGTTGGACGAGGCGGCCCAGACGGTCACACACCACGTGCTAGGAAGCTCATCCGTACCGTTTGTTGGGAGCGACCAGGTGCGCAATTTCGTTTTCGAGGGACCCGACCGTCTCGTGCTCTCGCCCGAAGGGAGCAGTCAACGACTCACTTGGCTGCGGAACCGCTAAGGAGGACTCTGGTTCTACGTGACCCCACCCCCCCGAACTCTCGATTGGCGGTATCACCGCCCAGGGTGACAGAGTTGCAAACGCACGCAAGAGTTTCTTGCTAGGAACGGGATCGTCGATGGCGCGATTCAGAATGCCACCAAGGAGCCGGTCCTCGGCGAGGCGGCGCTCGATGCGCTCGATGGCATCGCACATCTTCGGGTGGCCAAAGGGAGCAAGGTGCTCCACTTCGATCTGGCCCACGATCGACCCACGAACAAAGAGCTTCTCGGCGTACTCCTCGGCCGCTCGGGCAAGCTGAGAGCGCCCACGATCAGGACAGGAGCAACGCTCCTCGTGGGGTATAATCGTGAGTTGCTCGAAGCCTACCTCACACGTTGAACCTACCTCAGACGTTGAAGCGCACGTGCATGATGTCGCCGTCTGATACGACGTAGTCTTTCCCCTCGACCTGTAGGCGCCCCGCGTCTCTCACGGCCTGCTCCGATCCCAATTCCATGAAAATCGAGTAGGGGGTCACCTCCGCCCGGATGAAACCCCGCTCGAGGTCGGAGTGAATGCGGCCCGCTGCCTGGCGTGCCCGGGTTCCGCGCCGGATCGTCCAGGCACGCACCTCGTCTTCGCCGACCGTAAAGAACGATATGAGGTCCAGGAGGCCGTACGCCGTTCGGATGAAGCGCGCCAGCGCCGGCTCACTCACTCCCAGATCTTCCAGGAACGCGGCCTGATCCTCTGGCTCGAGTCCCGCGATCTCCGCCTCGACACTGGCCGACAACACCAGACCGGCCGCATCCAGTTCCTCGAGCCGGGCGGCGATCCCTTCGGGCAAGGGCTTGCCGGCCTCGGTCTCCCCACGATTCAGGGCCACGAGCAGTGGTCGGTCGGTGAGCAGCCCAAAACCCCGTAGGTAGTCGCGATTCAGCTCCTCCAACGCGAGCACGCGTAACGGGCGCTCTGCCTCGAGCGTCGATTTCATCACGTCGAACGCCGCCACCTCCTGTGGTTCGGCGCGCTCCTTCTTCGCTCGCTCGAGCCTACGCTCGACGACCTCGAGATCCGCGAACAAGCACTCCGTGTGGAAAGCCTCTAGATCCCCGGCGGGGTCCGGATCCCCTTCGATCGCAGGGTTCACGAACTCACGCAGCACCAGACAGAGCGCCTCCTGGTCGCGGATCTGCTGAAGCCCACGGGGAGACAGCCCCTTCTTCTCGGCCCCATGCTCACCGGGAACGTCACAAAAGCTCATCTCGGCGTAGGTCGTCTTCTTCGGAGAGAAAACGGCGGACAGCTCGTCGATTCGCTCGTCCGGGACTCGTACGATTCCGAGTCGAAGTTCCCCGCCGAAACCTACCGGAACGTCCATGCCCGTCATCGTATTGAAGACGGTCGTCTTTCCAGAGCCCGCGAACCCAACCAGTCCAATTTTCATTACTTCTCCTTGGAGTTGCCACAGTATAGCACGAGCGGAACCAATATCGGCCGCTAGAGAAGGACCCGGAGCAGCTGATGGTTGCGCCGTACAGGTGCATCTTCGTCATGATGGCAAGCGTCATTGTGGGGGTCTCGAAGGTTGACAGCGCTAGGGGGTCGTTCTATCTAAGCAGGTGTAGCGTCGCCTCCAAAAAAAAATGGACGGCCCTTAGGTGGGGACCTCAACAGTGAAACACGCAGCGACCATGTGCAGAAACCTCTCCGGTCTTGGAAGCATTCGACTTACGGAGCTTGCTCCTTCGCGGAGAGGGCATCGGTCTCTGGAACTCAGCACTGCCTGACGGAACGAGACCGACACGCGGCGACGCGCGGGCCCTCTTGGTGACGAGGGGCCCGTTTTTTTATTTCACTTAGGACTCGAAGCAGGGCAGGCACGATCATGGCCAAGATCACGATTTTTGATACGACGCTGAGGGATGGCGAACAGTCGCCCGGGGCCACGATGTCTACGGCAGAAAAGCTGAGGTTGGCGATCCAGCTTGACAACCTGGGGGTGGATGTCATCGAGGCGGGCTTTCCCGTGGCCTCCGACGACGACTTCGAAGGGGTACGCACCATCGTAAATGAGGTCCGACGTCCGGTGATCGCGGCCCTCGCCCGAGCACACCCGTTGGACGTCGATCGTGCGGGGGCGGCGGTCGAGGCGGCCGCCAATCCCAGAATCCACGTCTTCCTGGCTACCTCCGACATTCATTTGAAGCACAAACTGGAGATCGGGCGCGAGGAATGCCTGGAACGGGTGATAGCGGGCGTCGAACGCTCGAAAAAACTGGTGGACGACGTGGAGTTCAGTCCCGAGGACGCCACCCGAACCGAAGTGGCATTCCTCTGTCAGATCGTTCAGGCAGCGGTCGAGGCCGGCGCCACGACCATCAACATCCCCGATACGGTCGGGTACACCCTGCCCAGCGAATACCGGGCCCTGATCGAGACACTGTTCCGCGATGTGGAGGGTCTGGAGAACACCGTCGTCAGTGTGCACTGTCACGACGATCTCGGCCTCGGCGTGGCCAATTCGCTGGCCGCTCTGGAAGCGGGCGCTCGCCAAGTCGAGTGTACGATCAACGGAATCGGTGAACGTGCCGGCAACGCCTCCCTCGAGGAAATCGTCATGGCGCTCAGGATTCGGAAGGATCTGACCGGGCATCATACGGACATCGATTCCAAGGAGCTCTACAGGACCAGCCAGTTGCTGTCGCACATCACGGGCATCCATCCACAGCCAAACAAGGCGATCGTAGGGCGCAACGCCTTCGCCCATGAGGCCGGTATTCACCAGCACGGCATGCTGAAGGACAGTTTGACGTACGAGATCATGACTCCGGAATTGGTAGGTGCTCCTGGAACACAATTGGTCCTGGGGAAACATTCCGGTCGGCACGGCCTGCGGAACCGGTATGAGCAGCTCGGCTACGACCTGGACGATGACCAACTCGACCGCGCGTACAAGCTGTTCACGCTCGTAGCGGACCAGAAGAAAACGATTGTCGACGAAGACCTCCTGGTCATTCTGCACCACGGGGCCATGAAGGACACGCCCGAGCCGTTCCGGCTCGTCGAGCTGGACGTGAACTGCGGAGGCAAGTGGTCCACCGCACGCGTCAGGATGTCGCACGGAGACGGACCGCCGATGGAGGCGTCCGGCAAGGGCGACGGGCCGATCGCCGCAGCTTTCTCGGCAATCGATGAACTGATCGACGCCACGGTCGAGATCGAAGACTTCGAGATTGTGGCCGCCACACCGGGCCGGGATGCGATTGGAGAGGTGAACCTTCACGCCCGTGTCGGCGGGCGGACGTTCGTTGGACGGGCCGCCTCAACCGATGTCGTGGACGCCGCTGCCCGCGCCTACATCAACGTGCTCAATAAGGCTGAACAGGCCGAGGCCCTCAAAGGCGTCGAGATGGAGGGGGGAAGCCACTCGTGGGGGGGTTGATGAGCGTGCCTGTCGGGAGCCCGACATGAAGTGGCGGCTGGCCGTTCTCGGCGGAGATGGGGTCGGCCCTGAGGTCACGGAGGCGTCTCTCGAGGTGCTGCGCGCAACTGCAGAGCGCTTCGGCCATGAGCTCACCGCCGACCTGAAGGAAGTAGGGTTCGCCGCGTACGAGCAGTTCGGAACCCCCCTCCCCGAGGACACATTGGCCGCCTGCCGCAGCGCGGACGCGGTGCTTCTCGGGGCAGTCGGGGATCCGCGCTCCGAGGGCGTGCCCGTCGAGCTACGTCCGGAGGCCGCGCTCCTGGCCCTTCGTAAAGAGATGGGGTGCTACGCCAATCTCCGGCCGGTTCGGCTTCTACCCGCCTTGGCGTCGGCCTCGCCGCTCCGCCCGGAGATCGTGGATGGCACCGACCTCGTGATCGTGCGTGAGTTGGCCGGAGGGCTCTATTACGGCGAACCGCGGGGCCCGGTCGAGGACGGCCGAGCCGCCGTGGACACCATGAAGTACCACCAGGACGAAGTGGTCCGCATCGCGAAGATGGCCTTCGAGACGGCCCGCGGGCGTAGAAAAAGTGTGCTCTCGGTCGACAAGGCCAACGTTCTACACAGCTCGCGCCTCTGGCGCCGCGTGGTCGACGAGGTCGCCGAGGAGTATCCTGACGTCGAGTGTGATCATATGCTGGTCGATCGTGCGGCTATGGAGCTCTTGCTGAACCCTTCGACCTTCGACGTGATGTTGACGCCCAATCTGTTCGGTGACGTGCTCAGCGACGAGGCCGCCGCGGTCGTCGGATCCATCGGCCTCCTGGCATCCGCGAGCATCGGCAGCGGCGGCGGCATTTTCGAGCCGATACACGGGTCGGCTCCGGACATCGCCGGCACTGGCACCGCCAATCCGCTCGCGATGATCCTCTCGGCCGCGCTTCTGCTCCGCCACGTCTACTCGCTCGATGAGGAGTCCGCGGCCATTGAGAGCGCGGTGGAACAGGTGCTCGAGGACGGGCTCCGCACGAGGGACCTCGCCCGAAACGGTGAGGGAACCGTGGGGACGGCAGAGGTGGGGGCAGCGGTCGCGGCCAAGATTGCAAACATGGAGGCGAGCGCCGATGCCTAGAACCATGCTCGACAAGATCTGGGATGCGCACGTGGTGCACAGCGAGGCCGGTCGGCCCGACCTGATGTACATCGATCTGCACCTCATCCACGAAGTCACGTCACCCCAGGCGTTCGAGGGGCTACGGCTCGCTGGACGCCGGGTGCGTCGGCCCGACCTGTGCGTTGCCACGGTGGACCACAACGTGCCGACGACCGACCGGTCTCTGCCGATCGTGGACGACTTGGCTCGGACCCAAATCCAGACGCTACGGCAGAATGCTGAGGAGTTCGGCGTCACGCTCTATGACATCGATAGCCCGCATCAGGGAATCGTACACGTCATGGGACCGGAGATGGGGCTCACGCAACCCGGTATGACCATCGTCTGCGGGGACAGCCACACCTCCACGCACGGCGCCTTCGGGGCGCTGGCTTTCGGTATCGGAACGTCGCATGTGGAACACGTGCTGGCGACACAATGTGTGCCGATGTCCCGCCCGAACTCCATGGAGATTCGGGTGAACGGTGACCTTCCCCTGGGTGTCACGGCGAAAGACCTGATCCTGGCGATCATCCGCCAGATCGGGGTGGCTGGCGGAGTTGGCTACGTGATCGAGTACACGGGGGAAGCCGTGCGTGCTCTTTCCATGGAGGCCCGCATGACCGTCTGCAACATGTCGATCGAGGCTGGTGCGCGGGCGGGGATGATCGCACCCGACGACAAGACCGTGGTCTACCTGCGGGGCCGCCCGAACGCTCCCCAGGGAAACGCCTTCGACGAGGCAACGTCTCGATGGATGGAGCTCCGCACCGACGCAGGATCCGTTTTCGACCGGACGGTGGAAATCGCCGCTACCTCCTTAGAGCCCTTTGTGACGTGGGGTACCAATCCGGGGATGTCGGTGGGGATCACGGGCTCGCTCCCGGACCCGTCGGGGGAGGCCTCCCCCGACGACCGAGAGTCGATGGCTAGGGCGCTGGAGTACATGGCTCTGGAGCCGGGAACGCCCATCCAGGAGGTCGAAATCGACCGGGTCTTCGTCGGCTCCTGCACGAACTCACGCATCGAAGACCTTCGAACCGCGGCAGCCATCCTGGAGGGTAAGCAGGTGCACGAGAGGGTGCACGCCATGGTTGTTCCGGGGTCCGCGAGCGTAAAAAGAATGGCCGAGGAGGAGGGTTTGGACCGCGTCTTCCGAGACGCGGGCTTCGAGTGGCGTGAAGCGGGATGTTCGATGTGCCTTGGAATGAACCCCGACATCCTGGCCCCCGGCGAGCGGTGCGCCTCCACCTCGAACCGGAATTTCGAGGGGCGGCAGGGTCGCGGAGGCCGGACTCACCTCGTGAGCCCGGCAATGGCCGCGGCCGCCGCGATATCGGGACATTTCGTCGACATCAGGGATTGGGTGTAGTCATGGATCCGTTCACGTTGCATACGGGCAAGGTCACACCTTTGGATCGTGTAGATGTCGATACCGACCAGATCATCCCAAAGCAGTTTCTCAAGCGGGTCGAGCGGACTGGGTACGGGGAGTTCCTATTTTATGACTGGCGCAGCGGGGAAAATGGGTCGCCGGACCCCGATTTCGTGCTCAACCTGCCCGAGTACGAGGGAGGATCGGTCCTGGTCACGGGACGGAACTTCGGTTGTGGCTCCTCTCGGGAGCACGCGCCCTGGGCGCTGGTGGACCACGGCTTTCGAGCCGTCATCTCAACGAGTTTCGCCGACATCTTCAAGAGCAACTGCTACCAAAACGGTCTACTGCCCGTTGAGCTCCGTGATGCCGACGTGGCCCACATCATGACGGCCGCACTGGCGGGCGACGGGTACGAAGTCACGGTGGACCTGGAAGCCCAGAGGATTCGGGACGGGAGCGGGTGGAGCGCCGGCTTTTCGATCGATGCCTTTCGGCGTGACTGCTTGTTGAGAGGCCTGGACGAGATCGGGCTTACGCTTTCGCTCGAGAGTGAAATTCAGGCGTTTGAAGAAGCGAGGGGCAGCTAGGCACGACAGTTAGCGTTCGTGCTGGGAACCGGCGACCATGTTTGACGAGAACCGTTCATCTATCGGACAGCGTGTTCACGTGCTGGGGAACAGCTCGTCTGGGAAAAGTACCGTTGGATTGCGACTGTCGAGGGCACGAAGGGTGCCATTCGTTGAGCTGGACGCGCTCAACTGGGAGCCCGGCTGCCTCACCAGTACGGGCCCGGTACAAGCGCGAGGACGACATCCCCCTTGGCCGTCTTCGAGGGAGCCCTCCGGGCCCTGGAGGGGTTGCCTCCCACGTCCTAACGGTTTGTCGAGGTTTGCGGCCGTGATCGGCGGTGAGGAGGAGCTTTCCGTTCGAGACGTCACCAACTGAAGGCGCACCGGCAATACGCCGTGACTTCCCGAAGCTCCTCCCTCGTCAGCTCGTGGTCGCCCCAGTCGCCGCTGAGGACACCAGCTTGGCGTACTTGGACATCACGCCCGGCGAGATCTCTCGATCGATCGGCGTCCACTCCGCCACCCGACGACTCAGTTCTCCATCGTCGACATCGACAGTGATGGAACGATTTTCGATGTCGAGCGTGATCTCATCCCCATCCCGCACCCCCGCGATGGGCCCACCCACGACGGCCTCCGGGGCGACGTGCCCGGCCATCAGCCCGTGGGTGGCTCCTGAGAACCGTCCGTCCGTCAACAGGCCCACCGATTCGCCGAGGCCCGCGCCGGAGAGCGCGGCCGTAACCGCCAGCATCTCCCTCATGCCTGGTCCGCCGCGCGGCCCCTCACATCGGATCACCACGACGTCCCCCTCCAGGATCTCACCGTTCTGAACGGCCTCGAAGGCAGGTTCTTCACCCTCGAACACGCGGGCCGGCCCCTTGTGGAAGGTTCGTTCGGTTCCGGCGATTTTCAGCACGCAGCCGTCGGGCGCGAGGTTGCCGTGGAGCACCACGAGGCCCCCCTGCGCCTTGAGCGGATCGTCGAGCGACCGAACGACCTCCTGTCCCGGCTCCTCGGTTGCGTTCTGCACTTCCTCGGCCAGCGTGCGTCCGGTCACGGTCATGGCATCACCGTGGAGGAGCCCGGCCTCGAGGAGGCGCCGTAGCACCAACGCCACACCCCCGGCCCGATGGAGGTCCGTGGCGACAAATCGGCCACCGGGCTTCAGGTCGGCGATGAGCGGCGTCCGGGCGCTGATCTCGTCAAAGTCACGAATCCCTAGTTCCACGCCAGCTTCGTGTGCAAGTGCGAGGAGATGCAGAACAGAGTTGGTCGATCCTCCGGTCGCCACGGCTGATGCAATCCCGTTCTCGATACTCTCCCTCGTGATGAGGTCGCGCGCCTTCAGCCCTGATTCGACCAACTCCACTACCAGCCTACCGCAGGCCCGCGCAACATCCTGCTTTCTGGGATCCGTGGCGGGAACGGAGCCGCTCCCCATCGGCGAGACGCCCATGGCCTCGAACACGGTGGCCATGGTGTTGGCTGTGAACTGGCCGCCGCACGCACCCGCGCCCGGGCACGCGTCCCGCTCCAGAGCATCCAACTCCTCCTCGGTGATCCGCCCGGCGGCGGCTGCACCGATGCCCTCGAAAACGTCCTGAATCGTCACGTCCTTGCCATCGTGGCGCCCCGGTTGGATGGAACCCCCATACAACATCAGGGATGGCCGATTCAGGCGGGCCATCGCCATCACGGTGCCCGGGATGGTCTTGTCGCAGCCCGAGAGAGTCACTACACCGTCGAAGAAGTACGCCCGGCCCACCAATTCGATGGAGTCCGCCACCACTTCCCGGCTCACTAGGGAGGCGGTCATGCCTGACGTGCCCATCGTAATTCCGTCCGAGACGGCAATGGTGTTGAACTGAAGGGCGACGCCGCCGGCCTCGCGAACGCCCTCTTTGACCCACTCGCCCAGATCGCGAAGATGGGCGTTGCACGGTGTGGTGTCGGTCCAGGTGTTCGCGATCCCGATCAGCGGGCGACCGAAATCATCGTCCTGAAGTCCCACGGCACGGAGCATCGCTCGGGCCGCAGCACGGTCTCGTCCGAGAACGAGTTGGTGGCTGATCAGCGGTAGCTTTAAGGGTCCTTCGCTCACAGAACCGGATCACCCGTAGGTTGGTTCGTATGCTGGTTGATGAGCTCCAGCCATCCATATCGATCCGGAAGTTGACCGGCGGCAATCCCGAGGTATTCCTCTTGAAGAGACTCGGTGACCGGGCCGACCCCGCCACCGCCGATCTCGATACGGTCGACGCTGCGCACCGGCGTGATCTCCGACGCCGTCCCAGTGAAGAACAGTTCGTCGGCGATGTATAACATCTCCCTGGGGATCGACTGCTCCCGTGTCTGAATACCCAGGCTCGCGGCCAGCTTGAGGATCGAGCCACGCGTGATTCCGTTCAAGAGCGTGCCGTCGATGGGTGGCGTGTAGAGGACGCCCGCATCAACCACGAAGACGTTCTGGCCGCTCCCCTCGCTTACGAGTCCGTCGGGGCCGAGACCGATCGCTTCCGCGTACCCGTTCTCCTCGGCCTCTAACCGCATGAGTTGGCTGATCACGTAGTTCCCGCCGGCCTTGGCGAGCGTCGGCAGCGTGTTGGGGGCCGGACGAGCCCAACTTGAGACGCAGACATCCACCCCCTCCTGGAGGGCCTCCGTGCCCAGATACTGCCCCCAAGGCCAACAAATGATATACGTCTCGACGGGGCTCTTCCCGGGATGGAGTCCGAGCGCTCCGAGACCCCGGAGGGCCACCGGCCGAATGTATCCCTCTTTCAAGCCGTTGCGATTTACGACTTCCCGGCAGGCGTCGGAGAGCTCATCTACGCTCAGCTCGAGGTCCATCCGGTAGATGCGTGCTGAATTCGCGAAGCGCCGTATGTGGTCGGTGAGCCGAAACGTGGCCGGTCCATTGGGTGTGTCGTAGAACCGGATGCCTTCGAAAACCGATGATCCATAGTGCACCACATGGCTCATCACATGGAGTTGGGCGTCGTCCCACCCGATGATGTCACCGTTGTACCAGATCCACTCCGTGCGTTCGGGAAGTGAGTTGGCCTCTCCCTGCCCTCCGCTACTCATAACCAAGACATGCGCCCGCGAAGCGCATCTCCTGTGGTTTCTAGGATGTGGGCACCCTCCTCCTGCCGCCGGCGCTCGAAATTCGGCCCAC
>Ga0257112_10000908_pt1 | contig 11541 bp, 8 predicted proteins | sample LP_taG_5_FD_191565 | JGI IMG/M metagenome (GOLD analysis project Ga0257112, IMG submission 191565) | Marine microbial communities from Northeast Subartic Pacific Ocean, Canada - LP_J_2015_P26_1000m | ecosystem: Environmental > Aquatic > Marine > Oceanic | place: Canada: Northeast Subartic...
TGTTGAAGTCTATGAAAACCCAATTTTTTAGCTGGTGTATATATTAACTAACACTAATTTAAGAGAATGACAAAGACGCAATTACGTTAATATGGTTGTAACCAGTGGGAAAATCTTGCTTATTGACGATGACGCTGAGTCACTCAGAGTGTTGTATGAAGTTCTAAGTCGTGGCGGTTACGATGTTGCTTGTGCTGAGAATGGATATGATGCGATTCAAATAGTCCATAGGGGTGTAATCTCATTGGTGATTTCGGACTATGATCTACCTGATACTACGGGGCCGGAATTAATCCAGCAAATGCGGCAGATCTGCCCAAACCTATCAGCAATCATCGTGAGTGCAAACCGGAGTTTGAATATCAAACTAGAGGCTTTTGAAGCTGGAGTATACACGTTTATTGCAAAACCTATAAATCTTCCGCAAATCTTAAGATCGGTGTCTCAAGCGTTAAGTTACAAGCGGAGTGTAATCCAAGTTAAGAAGTCGTTTTTTTTTCGCTGGACGAGAACTATTAAACTCAAATAATTTGAAGGGTTTGAATTGAAATAAGAACAATTTTCTGGTCTTGGTTCAACGGGTTTTTGTTTGGGGATTTTAGTATGGAATGGGTTGAAAGGCGACTTCGGCTAAAGGTGATTGCAAAGTCACTACTGATAAACTCTAATAGCAAAGGAACAGTTTTTTATTGACAAACTGATTTAAGATTGATAGAATTAGTCTGCGTTTTTGCGGGAATAGCTCAGTGGTAGAGCATCACCTTGCCAAGGTGGATGTCGCGAGTTCAAATCTCGTTTCCCGCTCTTTGGGTGGCGTAGCCAAGTGGTAAGGCGGAAGTCTGCAAAACTTCTATACGTCGGTTCGATTCCGACCGCCACCTCCATGCCACGAAGACTTAGGGGCGGTTAGCTCAGTTGGTTAGAGTACTTGCTCGACACGCAAGGGGTCACAGGTTCGAATCCCGTACCGCCCATCGTATTTATTTAATTAGAGAGCTGGAATGCTCTCTTTTTTTATTTCTAGTGTTTGCTAGTATTGTATAAGGACGCGTAAGCGATGAACACTCAAGTTTTAACTGAACAGGAAGAATATCTTTACCGAATAAGACACTCAACAGCCCATATCATGGCTTATGCCGTCCAACAACTATTTGATGATGGGGAGAAGGCTGTCAGACTTGCCATCGGTCCGCCGATTGACAATGAGTTTTATTATGATATGGAAGTGCCACGTCCAATTACCCCTGATGATTTTCCAGAAATTGAAAAGCATATGAAAGCCCTAATCAAGACAAATGAACCTTTTATACAGGAAGATTGGGCCTTTGATCAAGCACGTGAGTGGTTTGGTGAGCGTGACCAGAAGTTCAAGTTAGAATTGATTGATGGATTGTCGAATCAAGACACGGATTCAGCCGGTGAGGGGATTTCAGATGATGGGGTTTCTGTTTATCATTCTGGTAACTTTACTGATTTATGTAAGGGACCACATGTCGAAAAAACGCGCGAGTGTCGGCATTTTAGATTACTTCGAGTTTCTGGGGCATACTGGCGTGCGGATCAAAATAGAGAGCAGTTACAGAGGATCTATGGTACTGCCTGGTCAACTAAGGATGAGTTACGAAATTATCTACGGATGCTTGAAGAAGCTGAAAAACGCGATCATCGTCGGTTAGGGAAACAATTGGATCTGTTCCAGACACATCCAGAATCAGCTGGTGCCATCTTCTGGTTACCGAAAGGTACTATTATTTACAATAAACTTGCTGAAAAAGCGCGGAAGCTCTATCAAAATGAAGGTTACCATGAAGTTAGAACGCCACTAATCTACGATAAATCGTTATGGGAAACATCTGGCCACTGGGAGCATTTTCGTGATGATATGTTCACTTTTCCCAATGAAGTAGGTGATCCCTCAAGTGGCCTCAAGCCAATGAACTGCCCTGCTCATATGTTAATTTTCAAAAGTAAACGCCACAGCTATAGGGATTTACCTTATCGTCTATATGATCAAGGTGTCTTACACCGAAATGAGGTTACGGGCGCTTTGAGCGGGTTGACACGTGTTCGCCAGTTCTGCCAAGATGATGCCCACAATTTTGTGATGTCACAGCAGATTGAAGAAGAGCACAATCGAATCATCGGTTTGATCCGTCGAATCTACAAGACCTTTGATTTGCCTTTTCGAAGTGTTCTTAGCACACGTAACCCAGATCACTTTATAGGTGATACTGCTGTCTGGACCGAGGCAGAGAGCGCACTCGAAAATGTCCTTAAAAACAATGATCTTGATTTTGAGATCAATCCGGCGGATGCTGCATTTTATGGTCCTAAGCTCGACTTTTACGTAAAAGACTCCCTCAATCGTGAGTTTCAGTGTGCAACGGTTCAACTTGATTTTCAATTACCAGAGCGTTTCGATCTGACATATGCCTCTGCTAGTGGTAATATGGAACGGCCGGTTGTGATTCATCGTGCGCTTTATGGTAGTTTTGAGCGGTTTATTGGTATTATTATTGAGCATTATGCGGGTGCTTTCCCAACTTGGCTTGCTCCAGTACAATGCGTTATCATGACGATCAGTGAGCGTTTTGTTGCATATGCGGAAGAAGTGCATAATCTCCTAAAATCTCAACAGATTCGTGTGGAGTTAGATAACCGAGATGATAAAATTGGCGCTAAGATTCGTGACGCTAGATTGCAGCAGGTACCGTACATGTTTATCATCGGGGAGCGTGAGGTTGAGAATCGGACTGTTTCGGTTCGTGTGCGGGAAGAAGGCGATATTGGTGCTATGGATCTAAATGTTGCCGTTGAACGTGTTTGTGCTGAAGCAGATGTTGATTTTTAGGTCAATAAGCTTGTTTTTTGCTAGATATTGAATAGGTTTAGGTAATCTTCAATACGTTCTTTTTTCCTAATTTGAATCAATTGGTTTCCATCTATCCAATATTCTGGAGGCCGCATCTTTAGATTGTAGTTTGAACTCATAACTTGGCAGTAGGCGCCAGTGTCCCAAACAGCTAAACCCATTCCTTCGAGTGGTGATGCCAAGAGACGATCCTTAGCGAGAAAATCAGCTGATTCGCATACTGGACCTACTATGTCAAATGTCTGGAGTTGACCTTTGCAGGGTTCTATTAAATCAATATGGTGGTAGGCGTTGTAGAGACTTGGCCTAATTAATTCAGCCATACTACCGTCGATGACTACGAAGTTCTTATTTCCATTTGTTTTTACACCGATGATTCGGTTGACTAAAATTGAAGTGTTTCCAACAATAGATCTTCCTGGCTCAATAATTAGTGAAATATGTTTGTTTCCCAGTATTTCCCGTATTGAATTGATTAGTTCAAGTGGTGTTGGTAAAATTTTACCCTGTTTGTGATAATCAATTCCCAAGCCTCCCCCAATGTTGAGATACTGTAATTCAAAGCCTTGACTTCGGATAATCTCCACGAATTCTAACATGAGAACAGTCGCGTCGTAAAAGATTTTTGTTTGTTCAATTGTAGATCCAAGGTGGCAGTGAATACCCACTAAATTTAGTAAAGCACTTGATTTGATAGAATCCAGAAACCAGTCTAGTTTGTTATTTTGGATACCAAACTTTGAATTCTTAATTCCTGTTGAAACATAAGGATGAACTTGGGGGTCAATGTCTGGGTTAATCCGAATGAGAACATTCGCTCTTTTTCCGACTCCATTCGCTGCTTGTTGAATGTGTCGGAGGTCGAATTCACTATCGACATTTATTAAGACCTGATTTTGAATTGCATGCATCAGTTCTTCGATGGTTTTTCCGTTGCCGTTTAGTATTGTTCTTTCTGGTTTGAAATTGGCTTTAAGTGCGATACGGAGTTCGTTACCACTGACCAAAACTGCGCTGCTACCCAGTTTTTGTAAATGCTTCAGAATAGCTAAATTGTTGTTGGCCTTGACGGCATAGCCGATGATGGCATCAAGGCCTTCGATAGCTTCCGAATAGGCATTATAATTAGTGGTAATTTGTTGCTTACTATACAGGTAAAATGGGCTTTCAGGGATTTGGGACTGAATATCCTTGACTTTTAACTGATCGCAGTAAAGATAACCATCTCGAAAGTAAAAGCTCATAAGATTTCCTGTTTCATTATGGAGTATAGATTTGTATCATAATGTTATCATCTGCATTTTGATATAACCAGAAATTTCGTTATTTTGTTTGACGTTGACATCATTAATGAAAAGTGATAATATTCCTTGAGGACTGTTCAAGAACGTAGGAATATCGTGAGGCTTTGCTTAGAAAAGATTAAGTTTAGTGGTGAACTGTTCTCCCTCATTCTTTGCGTTGGATCTTTATGGGGATGTGGGGCTGGCGAGATTGACAATTTCGCTGGTATTCGCATAGAATCAGAACGTCGTTTGGGGCGTATAGAGGTTCTGATTATCTTGGTAGATTCGCATGGTAATCCTTTGATATGGAACGGTAGTATTTTATCACCTGGTATTGGTGCGAATGCGCTATCCGTTTCGAAATTTATAACTCAGGTGGATCTGTATTCATATCGAGGAAATATGGCTAACATAATGGTTTACAGTGGCGAACTTCAAAACCTTCGTTGGTCACATGCAATTGGTTCTGATATCAGGTTAATGGCGGGTGAGATTCCGATTAGGCTTATTCAGGAAGATCCGACTCGGGATACTGATCTTGGTAAGATTACGGTGACTATAGAGACCGATAAACAAGGGCCTTTCTCAGACACGCTTCAGAGAATAAGAATGTACTATTGATTTCGCGGTTTATAATTTTACTTGGTTTTTGGAAATGCAAGGATTGGTTCAACAAATAAAGGAAATAATAAACGAGACGTGTAGTGAAGTTTTGGAGAAGATTGAACTGGAGGAGAAGGAGATCGACTTAATGGTCGCTGGTTTAAACTTGCTTGAGGTTCAGAGAAAGCGGGGACAAAATGCTTCCACTCATATGCCTGTTAGCACGGTTGATGAGAAACCTAACCTTCCAGAGAGTGCCAAAAAACAGCTTACTTCTTACGAGCTGCAGCGTCCTAAGAAGCCATTATCTTATGTTGTTGCTCCCGATTGCCAATTTGATCAGTTCTTTAAAGTGCGAGGAGAGGCTTATTTAGCTTTTCGACTGACATCTAGTAGCGATCAGAATCTTGAAGAGATTACATGTTATAATCAGTTTTTTACTCAGGTTCCTGAATTCTATCGCCCGTTGAATCTAAAACCTGCTGTTTACGTCTTGGACGTTAATCATTTTCTTCAAGTTTTCTACGATGAGATTCGGAATATTGAAGGCTGTATTAAATATCAAGAGGCCGAGTGGAAGGTAGACCAAGCCGAAGAGGTAAAGCATGAATCGTATCGGTTGATGGCTCGATTAATTGAGGAAATTCTCTCCGGTTACGATTCTGAGCAACAGGTTTCGCCCAAGATTTTAACCATCACTCCACCAACACGTATAAGGGTGCGAGCTATGGGGAAACCCCCAGAAATTGTCTCGGTTGATGAAATCGATCAAAAAGAGGGCAAAATTTTTTGGAAACAGACTGAGGTTATGTTTGATTGTTATCTTGAAGAGGATGTTCATGCTATTTTCCCAAATGTCACTCTTGAGATTATCAATTTGCATTCACTGAAGGAAATGCAGACAGAGCTATTGAGATGTGAACATGGACAGACTTTTGAAAATTGGCGTGCCTGTAAGATCAAAACCCAGGAGCTTGGTGAAAAATACAATGTGGAGCTATTAAAACAGTTACAGGAATTGTTTCCTTAAGCTTTTTTTAATGCTTATTCATGATCGAAGTTACCACCATTGGAATGGACAGCTCAAATCAGGTCGTGTAAGCTGCTGGATAGTTATTGCTAGAACTGAGTTGAAAATATTGGCTCAACGGAAGTTTGTTCGTTTTATTGTTGCTATCCCACCTTTAGTTTATTTGGTCGTTCATGGTGTTTTGGTTTATTTGGTGAACTACTTCCCTGAATCAACTGCTCTGCTGACAATTGATCCGAAATTCTTTAAGCAATTTCTTATGCGAAATCCAGTCTTTCCAGGTTTCTTTATTGCCTTGATTGGGGTATTCTCCGGGGCAAACTTAATATCAAAAGATCTGAGACATAATGCTTTATCCATTTACCTTTCGAAGCCAATATCTTGGACTGATTATCTAATTGGGAAGATTTCTGTCATAGTTGTTTTATTGCTAATGATTACTTGTATTCCTTGTTTGCTGCTTTTTATTGAACATTCCTTGCTTAGTAAAGATTTGGAATTTATTCTGCAGAATTATTGGATTTTGGGATCTATTCTAGTTTATTCGTTGGTTATTATTTTTCCATTGAGTTTGTTAATTGTAACGTTTTCATCGCTCACGACGGACATGCGTTACGCTGCGGTATGGTTTGTTTCTGTTCTTACTGGAACGCCGATACTTCAAGAAATTATTGAGCAGACCACGCGCAATCGGCAAACAGAGATTATCTCAATTTGGGGGAATTTTGATATCCTCGGCATACGGTTGTTTGGTCTCGCATCAGAATCCAAAGTAACGTGGATCTGGTCTGCGGCAGTTTTGGTGATTATGATAGTGGTGTGCATCTGTGTTCTACGGAGGCAATTGCGTATCGTTCATGTTAGAAACTAATCTCTGTTAGCTGTGTTAATCATAAAAATGATAACGACAAATGCGTAAAACATATATTTATGCAGTATTTATTTAGGTTGGCTAGTTCCAGTTTAATTGGTGAAGTTTATGAATCCTGCTTTAATTGAATTTCCTAATTTCTTAGAATCGGAAAGATTAGTTATAAGATCTCCTAAATTTCATGATGGTGAAGAATTGCATAAAGCTATTTGCGAAACATTCGACGACCTCAATACTTGGATGTCTTGGGCAAAGGAATTGCCAGATGAAAGTAAAATAAAAAAATTTGTTAAGAGTAAACGGTCCGCTTTTTTGGAGAGGAAAGATCTTGTTTTTTTGCTTTTTCTTAAAGGAACTAGGACTTTAGTAGGTAGTAGTGGTCTACATCCAAAAGATTGGAAAGTACCAAAATTCGAGATAGGATATTGGTGTCGAAAAAAGTTCCAAAACCAAGGTTATATTACTGAATCAACGATGGAAATTATAGCATTTGGGTTTCATCAATTAAATGCCAAACGGATTGAAATTCGCTGTGATTCAAAGAATGTGAGAAGTCAAAAAATCCCTCTTAAACTTGGGTTTTGCCTTGAGGCTACACTAAAAAATGATATTAGATCTAATTCTGGAGAATTGCGTGATTGTTTGATTTTCTCCAAAGTTAGAAGTGACTGAAGACCAAGGTTTTTTGAAACATAATGTTAGTTTGCAGCATATTCGTTGGATTTTATAGCTGGCCAATGAATGTTAGCTGAAAGGAAATGCAGTAAAAATTGTTTAGCAGAAGCATACAGAAGGAATATATATGAGAAGCTCATCAAACAGTAATTTAGTGTTGGTAAGAGAAGGAGATGTTGTAAAGATTCAAAATGGATTTTGTCAGGTTTCGTTCAACTTATCGCAAGGTACATGGGATTATGCAAATCAGAAAATGTTTAAAATAATCAGAAATGCTCACATGGGAGTTGTCCTTCAAGATGGAGTTATCCTGTCCTCTAGAAATGCTTCTAAACGAGAGTTCAGGGCAGACCCGGTGGGAGAAGACGACTTTGGTTTGTATCAGCTTGTTACATTTTCTTGTGAAGCAGACCAACATGAGGTTCGAATTCACCTTCATGTAAAATGTTACCAGACCCAGCCGCACATATTAATTAGTATGTCGATGGAGAATTTCGGGGATGATTCGATCTACTTGGCACAAGCTTCTGTTATTAATGTTTCGCCTTCAAAGGACTTGATTGGAGGAGGGCTATATCTGGGTAGTAATCCCGAAAATTGTCATGTGTATTTAAATACTTCTTCCATTTCATCTTATGGGGTACAGAGAGTTTACAATGGATTTAGTATGAATCAGGACAACTCCATCCATTTATGTTACGATGGTACCATTTATGATGTAGAGAGTAAACAGTGTATTGTATTTGGTTTTATTGATGCCAAAAAATGGTGGTCGTCGATTGAAGTTGGTTACACTGAAAAAGACACAACAGTTCAAGAGACAGAACATGGAATTGATTGTTGGTCAGCATTTCATCATTGCGAAAACTACGAGTGTGCAGCCAAAACAGAAATCGATTTTTCGCCTTTTTACCTTAATTTTGTAGATGAGGTAACTGCTTCTTACCAAACTTATGTAGAGATGATTGCCCAGATAATGGGAGCGAAGACACAAGATTTTGCCTCCTCGGCTTGGGGAATACACCCGGAGCGAACTAAAGATCAGACATTATCCGATTCTGTTGCGAAACATGCTGACTTGATTGCGGGAAACAATTTTTTTCGCTCGGCTTCTGATGGAGGTATTCAACTTATTCAATTAGAAAACGGATGGCAAGAGAAATTGGGAGAATATCAAGTTGATGTCGACCAGTTTCCTAAAGGAATGCAGCATTCGATTGACTATGTTCACAATACAGGATTAAAGTTTGGGCTTGGAATTATGCCGTTTTGTGTCTCTGCCAATTCTGAGATGGTCGAAACGCATCCTGAATATTTTCTTCATGATGGGCAGGGCCGTTTAGCAGAGATTCATCTACATGGTATCGATACAAAGGTGGTCTTGTTTGATGTTTCACATCCAGATGCCCAAAAGGAGATTGAGCGAAACATCAAGGCAGTTGTAGAGGAGTGGGATATTGACGTTCTCAAGGCTGATATGCTGGCTTATTTAATTGGTCCAATTGGAAATTCAGGTGGTTTCACTTGGCACGATAAAACCTTGACAAGCATCGAATTGTATCGGCTTGGAATTGATTTGATCAAACGTTGGGTTTCACAGAGTGTTGATAGGATAGAGTTCACTGTCTGTAATATGCCATACATGCCAAGCATCGGAGTTATCAATCAGAGTCAGGTTTTACTGAATCAGCAAAAGCAAACTGCCAAGTATGTTTGGGAAGACTGGGCTGAAATCAAACAGCTAATTAATGGAGCTATTACGAATTCCATGTTTGATGGTATTACAGGAATAGGTGCGCTTGGACCGCTAACTGTAGATGAGCAGTATCAGCCGCTCAATGAAGCTATTATTGTTGCGACTTTGATGGCTCTAAGTAGCAGGGCTATTGAGCTTAGTGATGATTTAAGCAAAATGTCTGAACCTCGGTTGGAGTTACTGGAGAAACTGTTTCCGTTGATGGGAAAATCGGCGAAGCCAATTGATCTCTTTGAAAAGATACATCCGCGTGTTTGGGGAAAACCTGTTCAAGGTTCTTTTGATTCTTGGAATATCGTTGGTATTTTCAATTGGAAAGATCAGCCTGATGAGATACAGTTTGATCTTTCCTCGCTTGGATTAGATAAATCAAAGTACTATCTTGTTTATGAATTTTGGAATCAAAGGTATCTTGGTTTAGTAAGTGGAAGTGTAACGTTAATAGATGTACCTCCAAGATGTGCGAGATTGCTTTGTATTCGTGAGGAACAGAAAAACCCACAATTATTAGCAACGGATCTACACTTCACACAAGGTGGTAGCGAAATTCTCTCTGCCGGATGGGATCCGCGCAGTCGAAATTTCCTTGTTGTTTGTGATACGAAAAAACGTCCGTATAGTATGTTATCTATTCATGTGCCGAAGGATTATCTACCTGTTGAAACGGCTTGCTATGAGTCGGATTACAGTTTCAGTTGGGATCCACCTATATACCAAATCAAACTTAAAGATCCAAAATCAGACCTGGTTCAGATTAGTATGAAATTTGCAGCAACTTCAGGCTAGTATGTTATCGAATGCCACTTTCGGATTTGTTGTGATTAGTTGGCGGTACATTGCCCTCACCGTTTGGGTACTTACTGTTGTTCTTTCTAAGTCTGTTTCCGCCCAGTTTCTAAGAGACCCGCAATTGTTCCTACAGGATCGACGGATCCTTATTGGTACTGATGCACGTGCTATTGGTATGGGGAGTGCGCGCACTGCCGGTCCAACTGGAGGAGGAAGTGCACTCTGGAATCCTGCGCTGATTGGTATTTTAGATAAGACCGAATTTACGCTAACTTCGTTGCCATTTACCAAAGAATCAGGGGATAGAGAAGGGGCGGTTTCTCTAGCGATGAATCTCGAACAACTCCAAGTATCGTCAACTGATATGGGCAATATTTCTATATCCTCTTGGGTTGATGGGTGGGGAGCAGATGATTTTAAAAGCCGGATGGTGCTGATTGGCTATGGTCTTGATTTGAAAAATGGGTTTTCAACTGGTGTGAGCCTTCGACATCATAGACGGAATTTCAAAACTATAACCAAGATAGGTTGGGGACTGGATTTGGGCACGACTTATACGAGGAAACTTCCTCGGCTTGGAGATCGTGTCTTATTCGGCTTAGCACTTAGTGATATTGGTGGGCGTTTTTGGCAGGGGGGTAAATTGGTTAGAGACGAGAAGATGCCGTTAATCCTCAGGTTTGGTACAACCTATTATATTGATGTTAATACGCCTTTTTCTGTTGATTTGGCTTGGCATGATGATCGCGCGTATGAGCGTGGTGATAGATTGCGTTTTCATCTTGGAATCGAGCGGTCCTTTTTCCATAATCTTTTGTTCCGGATTGGTTATTCTAGTTTAATGAACTATGCAAAATTCACAGAAGGAACATGGACACACGGTGTTGGTTTCCGTCGTGGTACCACTCAGCTTGATTATGCTTATGTGAATAATGAATATGGTGTTGGAAGTCACTGGTTCTCTATAGCAGTAAGTTGGTTGGCTCCTTCATCATTGGATAAGCCTGCTTCAGCTCCCGTGATTGTTATGCCAGATAGGTTGAAATCTCGTTTAACGGTATCGGATAAAGTGATCTCACCAAATGGTGATGGGAATAGAGATCAAACTCAGCTTAACTTTATTATGAGAGAAGAACTCGAATGGCAACTGGAAATCCAAGATCGCCAAAATAAGATTGTGCGTCAATTTTCGGGAAAAGGAACTCCAAGTGTACCGATTACTTGGGCGGGAAAAGACGCTTCGCAAAACATAGTAGTTGATGGAGTATATGATGTGCATCTGTTAGGTGTCAATCAAGACAAAAAACAGCAGTTAAGTAGTCAAACACAGGTGGTTATCGATACTAAACCTATAAGCTTCGAGATTACAGCAGACCCTATCATTTTAACAGGCTCAGGGAATAAACAGAATGCATCGACTCCGCTGGTAGTTCAAGCAAAAATTTCAGAACTAACTCAGGTAGATCATTGGGTACTTCAATTCTTTGCTGGCGAGAATCTTGTCGATAAAGTCGATGGTAAGGGAAATCCGTCATCACCCCTTATCTTAGATTTCCAGAAACAGCATGTGATAAATTCGGACATTGAACATAGTTGCGTTTTAATTCTTTGTGACCTTGCTGGGAATTGTGCGACTCAGTTAGTAAAAATACAGTTAAT
>Ga0257112_10000912_pt1 | contig 11538 bp, 15 predicted proteins | sample LP_taG_5_FD_191565 | JGI IMG/M metagenome (GOLD analysis project Ga0257112, IMG submission 191565) | Marine microbial communities from Northeast Subartic Pacific Ocean, Canada - LP_J_2015_P26_1000m | ecosystem: Environmental > Aquatic > Marine > Oceanic | place: Canada: Northeast Subartic...
GGAATAGTCAGCGCAGCGCGCTGAAATAACCGATTAACTGACAAATCAATGGGTGTCTGCTTAGACCCATCCGATTACAATTGGCGAATCTATGGGCTATCAGTGGGCCCTTTCAGACGCTACCCTCTGACTCGCTCGTAAATCATAAAGATCAGAGCATGAATATGAACAGGACTGCAATAAATCCGAGTCCGGCTAAAATCCAGAAATTTGGTTCTGTATTCAATCGCCTTAACATGGAATCGCAGTTTGATGTGCCCTCTCTATCTCTCAAATTTTGAAAAATTCCTCTAGCTAATCTTAGTTCACTAATCCCTCTGGACATGTCCCCCATGCTCACACTAGCTTGTCCCATGTGGAATAGTGCATGCGCCTTTGCACCCTCGTCTTGATCTCTATCAGCATTATCGCGAGCTTTACTACATACATCCCAACCTTTGTCAAACCGTCCTTGCATCATATATGCAGTTCCAAGGTAATTATAACACTCAGTTTGCCCATCACTATGTTTAATCTTATTACGAATTTTCAAACTTTGATTGAGCAAATCTATCGCTCTGGAAACATTTCCCTTTTGCATCTCATTTACGCCACGGCTGCATAGTAACTGTGCCTTATCTCTTTCACTTGGGTCACTGGATTGGGCTTCAGAGAATAGATTGCTGGCTTTGTCAACTTTCTGCTGTGACATAGCAACATTGCCTAAGTTGATTTTGGAGTTGGCAATCCCTTCTTCGTATCCAATTGATTCTCTCATGTTCAGGCTGGCTGAATGGTACGATTCTGCCTGTTGATAATTGCCTCGAGAATAGGCGATTAAGCCCAGTATTTCTTCAGCATATGAGGTTCCTAAAGTATCGTTATCTTGTAAAAAATCAAGCCGTAATTCCTGGGCTATTTTTTCCGCCGTGTTTAGATTTCCTAGTTCCATCTCCAATATTGCAATTCCGAGTTCAGCATGGCGATGCAATCGAGTATCTTGCTCCTCGGGAGGGTCTCTTTTCGCGATTCTCAGAGCCATTTCAAAATGCATTCTGGCACCATTCATATCCCTCTTCAATTCGCAGGCATACCCCAATGAAATTTCAGTCCAACCACCTAGTTCCAAACCTCTTTCAGTAATACTATCTGCGAGCGTCAGCGTATGCTGCAGCTGAATTTCTTGTTCCCCACTAATGCTTGTGGGGTGGGCACCTTTTGCTGAGAATCCGAGATTGTCCAACGCTTCCCTCACCGCATGGATGATATGATCAGGATTTTCGAGAATAATATTTTGAATCACATCCCCCATCACGACCGAATCTGAAATAACAATTCCATTACTGTCACTACTCACCGTATCGTGCCAAACTCCGTCCCGTAGAACCCAATTATTTCCTTTAGAATTCGCCATATGATTCTCACATCATAGTCCCTTATGGTATCAATGGTTGTCATAGGGTTCCTCAGCAGAACCCTATGCGATGGACAATGGGGTTTCAAGGCCTCCAACTGGCCCAAGACTTTGGAGTCTCCCTGACGTGGAAGGCTAACAGACACAATTCATTTCCGTAGGTGGTGTTGATGTGCTGCTCGACTATGGAGAATGCCCACTTAGCCAAGTTCTCAGCAGTAGGAACGAAAGGCACTACCAGCGTCTTGTGGTCATCGCCCATGACTGACAATGCCTGCATGGCCTCAGTATCACCTTCGTAGATGATGAAGGCGTGATCCACTACATCGTGGATATGCTCCTCTAGTATCTTCGAGACGTCTCCGAAGTCGACCAGCATCCCTTCCTCTGAAGCACCCTCCTGCGACACTACATCGCCTTCGAGCTCTGCTTCCCACCTGTACCTGTGGCCGTGTAGGTTTCGGCACTTGCTCCTGTGGTTGGGAATCCTGTGGCCGGTGTCTGTCTCCACCCATCTTCGGATGGAGGTGCTCATGATTCTCCCCCCGGCACGAAGTCCATGCTGGCTGAGTTGATGCAGTACCTCTCGCCGCCGAACTGCCTGGGCCCATCATCGAACACGTGGCCGAGGTGGGCATCGCATGAGCCACACCGCACCTCGACTCGTCTCATGCCGTGACTATGGTCCTCAATTCTGCGTACGCCCGCGTCAGCGTGCTCTGTGTGGAAAGCAGGCCAGCCGCATCCCGAGTGATATTTCATCCCAGCAGTGAAGAGTATGTGCCCGCAGCAGATGCAGTAGTAGGAACCATCCCGGTCCTCCATGTTGTAAATGCCTGTGTTAGGCATCTCTGTGCCTGCTTCCCTAGTAACGTGGTACTGGAGCCGCGTCAGCCTAGAACGCCATTCCGGGTCCCTCCTCGGGTCTATTCTAGGTACATAGTCAGTCATAGTGTCGCCTCGTATCTCCTTTCTGTGTCTAGCGCGCGCTCAAGCACGATGCCCCAGTCGTCGACGTACTCAATAGGGTCCTTCCTACCGATTGCGTGGAAGGCCAGTATTCTCTCTACATCAGCACCTGTTCTACCGGAACTGCGTCCTAATTGATCAGGACTATACGAGGTGTTTGTGTTCCGGAAGATGGTATCGAAGTCGAGTCCGAGGGAATCGCAAGAAATTATGGCATCCCTGAGAATGCTTTCCTTGTCTCCGTCAACATATGGCAGATCGACGGTGACTCTCTCCGAGCCCCAGTTCCCTGTCTCGAATGCGTGCTTCAGGGCAGCGTAGAATTCTGGCCTACAGTCTGGGTAGATGGCGTGATCCCCAGAGTGTACCCCCAATGTCATCGAGACATCAACATCCTCCTTGGTAGATACAGACAGAGCGTAGCCGTAGAGGATTGACGAGAAGATGGCGTTTCGGTTGGGCACCACGGTCTGTTTCATCTGCTCCTCCTCGTAGTGACCCTCGGGAACTGGCGTTTCAGAATCAGTGAGAGAAGAGTCAAAGAGCGCCATAGCACTGGAAAGGTCGGCCACGATATGTTCGACGATGTATCCCTCAGAATGCAAGTAATCGATGTTAGCAGACGCCCGCTGAAGCTCGACTATGTGCTTCTGTCCGTAATCGTAGGAGATACAGGTCACCCTACTGCTCCTTACCAGCATGTGCAGCAGCAGTGCAGTTGAGTCCATGCCTCCGCTGAGTGCCATCACCACCCTGCTCATTCAACGCACATCCACTTGTGAGTCTGCAGGGAGAGCCTCCACTCAGGCCTAGATCTGACCTGTTCGAAAGAATCATGGAAGTTGAGGCCGTTCCATTCAACGCTCTCTCCCTCGTCATAGCAGGGCTGTAGGTACAAGTGTTCGAAACCGTCCTTCAGGTCGTCGTACATCGACATGTCCTGGCCGAGGTAAACAACCTTCAACTCGTCTCCCTCCCTCTGTCTGATCGCAACGTCAGGGTACTCCTGGTCTTTCGGGCTGACGCATATCCAGTCAATGATTCCGTTAGGAATCACTACGGTTCCGTTAGTCTCGATACTGATGTGGTATCCTGTAGCCCTCAAAGCCCCGCACAGTGTTGGCAAGTCCTGCAGCGCTGGTTCCCCTCCAGTCAAGATGACTCTGTCGCAGTCGAACTTGCTCACCACGTCGATAATCTGGCCCAGCGTCATGTCATCCCACTCGTCGAACTCGGTGTCGCACCACGGGCACCTGAGGTTGCATCGGCCGAATCGGATGAACACTGAGGATGCCCCGGTGTGATGCCCCTCTCCTTGGATGCTGTGGAATATCTCCACTATAGGAAAGACTTGCTCTAGATCCGGGCCCGTGGGTAGCAATACCATAGAATCACATGTCTGACTGGCTGTTGATGAGTTGCAATAGTTCCCCCCGGGCTTCCTGCCCGTCGAAGAACACGCCGCGCATCGCGCTGGTAGTCATCACGGCATTCCGCTTCGAGACCCCTCGGCATTGCATGCATGCATGGGTAGCCTCTAGTATAACCGCGCATCCAAGGGGGGCCAATATGGACTCGATGTCATCAGCTACGCCCTTAGTCAGCCTCTCTTGGTTTTGCAACTTACTGGAATGCAGGTCTAGCAACCGTGCCAGTTTGCTGATTCCGACAATCCTGTCTATAGGGATGTAGGCTATGTGGGCCTTGCCTGCGAATGGGAGCAGGTGGTGCTCGCAGACCGAATGGAATTCGATGTCCCTCAATAGGACGATTCCGTCATAGCCCTCGGAGTTGAATGTGGCATTGAGTATCGATTCAGCATCGCCCGAATACCCCGAGTATATTTCATCAAACGATTCGACAACTCTCTCCGGGGTTCTAGCAAGCCCTTCTCTCAGATCCCCATTTGCTGACTCAATGTACCTGACCAGGGTGTCAACGGCCGATACGGCTTGCTCCCTGCTCGGACCTTCACTCATCAGATCTCCTCCGGATTCTGCCGTGCATCTCATCAATAGCATCGAGTTGATCGAGTAGTTTTCTGCAAGCGGTCCTGACGGCGTCTGCAAGGGAGACAAACTTCTTGTCGTCGCCCACGTGAAGACGCAAATCCTCTAGCAATTCGTTGGGTATGTCCAAACTTACCTTAGGCACGCGAAAGCGTGTGTGAAGGAGTTGATAAGTATTACTCAGGTATTACTATGGTATTACTGAAGTAATACTAATACCGAACTGCCTCAATCTTGCCGTCAAGCTCGGGGTGATTCGAATGTATCCTCTCAGCCCGATCTTGCAGATGTTGCAGTTGTACGCGCACCTCTTCTCCAGACACTCCCTGAGCTATCAAATTACTAATGACTGATAGCCCCCCTTGGATGGAACCAGCGTCTAGATAGGCATCATTGGTAATCTCTCCCGAGTCACGAAGAGTCTCCAGCGTTGCAGAAAGGAACTCAACCTCATTTGATATCTTTTCGTGCGTCATATCACCGTGGTTATTGAGACGGTCTAGGGAAGTTCGCATGGAACCGCGAAATCAGTCCCCTTTTTGATGCTTTTCAAGGGAGGTGCTCGACGAGCTCAACAAGAACACCACCGGTGCAAGATGGATGGACGAAGGCAATCATTGTCCCAGTGGCACCGGGAACGGGTTCTCGGTCGATCATTCGCACACCTAGGTCATCCAGTCTGTCTATCGTATCTTGGATATCTGGAACTCGTACAGCGAGTTGCTGTATCCCTTCCCCGTGGTTTGCCAGGAATCTCCCGATAGGCGAATCCGGACCGATTGGCTCTAGCAACTCTATGCTGGCTCTAGCATCCTCGTTCAGTGTCGAATTGAACATCCGGATACTAACCCCCTGTTGTTCATTCATATGGTCGCCAGTACGGATGAAACCCAATGCCTCCCAAAATTCTGAGGCCCCCTCAAGTGAGTTGGTTGCGATGCCGACGTGATCAATACTGACTTCGTCCATCCCATCACACCCCGCTGGGGGATATCCATGTTCCAAAGACATCTCTCATAACTCCATTGACTTCTCCAAGTGTCGCTCCGACCTTCACAGCCCGGATGAGTGGTTCCATGATGTTCTGCGTACCCTCGCATGCTTCTCTGAGTAGTAGTAGCGACTCGGAGATATCTTCTGCGTCTCTTGTGGATTTGTGAGATTGCAAAGACTCGATTTGCTCACTCACGGCCCCGGCATCGAGCTTCTGCCCTCGAGCTCCACTGGATTCCTCTTCGTCGATATGTACGTTCACCCCTATGACGGAGAGATCCCCAGTCTCTAATTCTTGCAGATTGGCCCACGCACTTTCATGTATCAATTTCTGTTGGTAACCAGATTTTACACACTCTAGAGCACCACCACGAACATCAATTTCTTTGATCAGTGTTCCTGAATCGGAGATAATACGGGAAGTCATCTCTTCAACGAGGTATGAACCAGCTAAAGGATCAACAGAATCGGCGATTCCGGTTTCATCAGCGATGATTTGTTGTGTGCGTAATGCAATTTTCGCAGACTCAGCAGTAGGAAGCCCGAGAGCTTCGTCGAAGCTGTTTGTGTGTAGAGATTGGGTTCCACCAAGAACCGCAGATAGAGCTTGATACGCTACTCTAACCGCGTTATTGAGGGGTTGTTGGGCAGTGAGCGTAACCCCAGCCGTTTGTGTGTGAAATCTCAATTGACTGGACTTTTTCTTCTCCGGACCGAATTCCTGATTGACTAGTTGGTACCACAATTTCCTAGCCGCTCGGAACTTAGCGACCTCTTCCATAATATCATTGTGCGAGCTGAAGAAGAAAGACATCCTAGGCGCGAAGTCATCAATTCCGAGTCCCGAATCTATGGCAGTTCTGGTATATTGCAGAGCATTCGACAGAGTAAGGCCAACCTCTTCAATAGCCGTGCATCCTGCTTCTCTCATATGGTATCCACTAACTGAAATAGTATTCCATTTGGGCGCATTGTCCTTGCACCATTCCATCAGATCGGTGGTCAATCGCATAGAGTGATTAGGTGGGTAAATGTACAAACCCCTCGCAATGTATTCCTTCAGTATGTCGTTCTGTACAGTTCCTCTGATAGCCGATCTACTGACTCCCTGCTCATCGGCAATTGCCACGTACATTGCGAGTAGGGTGGTGGCCGGCGCATTAATGGTCATAGAGGTCGACACCGAGTCCAGGTCAATCGAATTGAACAAGGCCCTCATGTCCCGTATGCTATCAATCGCAACTCCTACTTTACCGACTTCACCCAGTGCATTAGGGTGATCGGAATCAAGGCCGAGTTGAGTTGGCAAGTCAAATGCGACGGAGAGACCAGTCTGCCCTTCATCCAGAAGTAATCTAAATCGCTCATTCGTCTGCTGCGCGGTTGAGTAACCGGCGTACTGACGCATGGTCCAGAGTTTCGTTTTATACATCTCTTCGTGAATCCCACGAGTGTAAGGGGGCTGACCGGGCAGAGGGTGCCCGTCCTCGGGGTGCCCTGCTGACAATGATGTATCCGACGTAGATACGTCAGATCTTGGCATCCCGCTCATGGTTTTGGATCTACTTTTGCGCATCATTCGTTCTCGGGAGGTGGGATTCGTCCATGAACAATGTGCTAGTGATGGTGGTGTCCAGGGCCATGTGCGTGGCCATGTTCGAGCTCCTCGGGTAGAGCAGCTCTGACAGAAACGACCTCAACGGCGAATCCAAGGGATTTCCCAGCCATCTGGTGATTGAAATCAACAGTAACGGAATCGTCATTGATAGCCACGACGGTAAATTGAATCGGCCCATGATCACTCTGCGCTCCGAGTACGATACCTACTTCAAGGGGAATGTCTGGAGGCAATTCTGCAAGCGGAATTGATTGGATTGCATCATCATCCCTCTCCCCATAGGCTCTGTCGGGAGTCAGGGTAAATTGTCTCGATTCACCAACGGCTGCACCCAGAATCTCATGTTCGAAACCATCAATCATGTTCCCATGTCCGACTAGGAAACCCAGGGGCTCACCTCCCTCACTGGTATCGAACACCTGTCCTGTATCGAGGAAAGTACCCGTGTAATGCACAGTTACTACGGTATCCTGTTCTACAGTCGCCACTATATCATCTCCTAACAGTGTAGTTATCGATGACGTCGCAGAGCCTTGACAGGTGCACTTCGGTGATAATCCCTTCAGATAGTTTATTTTCAAGGTATTCTTTCGCATCAGAGACTGTTTGCCTCTCGCCCTTGGCCCAGATTGAACCAAGTAAACTGGAACGATGCTCCTCTGAAACTCCGATTTCCTCCAATAGCTTGCGCACCTCATACTTGTATTCCATATGCCTACTCCTGTCTAATCGCTTGGCGCGTTTTGCTGGCTGAAAACTTCTCTGACGCCGCCGGAACTTTCTGGTGATTACCTTAATGGGGGGAGGCTTCCTTGTGATTACAGGCTTGGGTTCATCCGATAATTCCTTGGAAATCTCGGTAACTTCGACTTCTTCTGATTGTGTGGCTCTATGCTTGCTTTCATCAATCAATTCCTGTGCCTTGGTGCTGACAATATTTTCTAGAGGTTCTTCCGACTTTGATTCAGCGATAGGCCGTAGTCCAATCGATTTCCTCTTTGGAACTCCGAGGATCTGACTCTCGAGGACTGATACATCCTCTCCCTCGTCGACAGGAGTAGATTCAGGGGTTGTACCCAGAGGTGTTTCAATTCTATCTTCAAGAGCAGGTAACGGTTCTGGTTTGACACCCACTGCGGGTGGCGGAGTGGGCATTGGATCGGGAACAGTAGGAGGTGCCTTACGGGGCCCGGGGTCCACTTTCTTCGATGACTTAGTCTGAGAACCAGTACCGAAGATGTCTTTCGGTGTGGCTTTTGGTCGACGTCGCCTCTGCACTAGATAATCAAACTCCGTCCTGTGGCGAGTACCAGACTCTCATAAGGGTTCTCGGTTGAACGAGGTCAATACCATGTGACGATGGTGTGATCTGTGCGCAGTCCGGGGTTGACTGAGCTGTCCATCAACGATGTGACGGTTCCTGATTCAATCATCTTGCGGCCCAACTCCGCAATCATAGTGCCATTGTCGACACAGAATGTCCTGTCTGGGCAAAATGACTCTCCGCCCCTTTCTGTGCACATGATTCTTGCCATCTGCTTCAACCTCTCATTGCATGCCACTCCCCCTCCTAGCAGAAGTTCGTTCTTACCAGTATGAGCCATGGCCCTTTCAGCGACTTCAACACAAGAGGCGAAAGAGTGCTCTTGCAAAGACCAGCACACCTCTCCTAGGGGGTTGCCGTCGGAAATCTTCTGCTGTGCTGCGGTGAGAATACCAGAGAAAGCAAGATCCATCCCCTGTACTCCATACGGGAGTAGTACAGATCCTAAACCAGCATCAGTAACATCAGCGATCCAAGTGGATGCAAGAGACTCAATTTCAGGACCGCCTGGGAACGGGATGCCTTGGGAACGGGCAAACTTATCGAGCATATTGCCGATTCCGATGTCTAAGGTTTCACCGAGAACGCGATACCTATTACCAGCACGTGCAATGACCTGGGTATTCCCCCCGCTCACATACAGCAACACCGGATCGTCACAACCTGTCTGACTCCTGCCTATCTCAATATGGGCGACACAGTGATTAACACCAATCAAGGGAATCCCCCAAGAGCGAGACAGTGAACGTGCGACTGAAGCACCCACTCTTAGGCACGGACCGAGGCCCGGGCCTTGACTGAAGGCAATTGCAGATACCCCTCCTGCAGACAATCCGTGAGACTCCATCAATTTCTCCAACAACGACCCCGCCACATCTGAATGATGGTCCGCCGCCTCTCTAGGGTGGATTCCTCCTTCTTTGGGTCGAAAGAAATCCGATACCGATGGATACGCATTGCCAATCTCATCTACTAACCCGAATGAGAGAGTGTGTGCCGTGCTTTCAATGCCCAGTATCATTGCACTCACAGGCCTTCGACGCAGACAGTCCTTTCAAGCATCGTGTATGTGAGGACCCATGGGCCTGCTGATTGTCAACACAGGAGAAGTCGCCCATTTGACCTCAGGAGATACTACTAGCCCCCTCACGGGAGCAGATATGATAGATAGAGAGTCGAACACATTGCCGTCAGGCCAAGCCATTCTGATTCGGGATTCCGTGATCGAGAGAATCTCCGATTCGGAATCACTGATATCCGAGTTCGCACCATGGTGGCAACCAGACCATGCTAATGTCGGCGTCTTCGATCCTCCTAGTAATGCAACCCCCGGTATAAGCACGAGTCCGTCGGTTCTCGATGGGAAAGGAAATGCAGTCATACCCGGCTTTGTTGATTGCCACACACACCTGCTGTGGGGGGGCGATCGCTCCAACGAAGTAGCTTTGAGAGAGCAAGGATATTCATATCGTGAAATTGCTGAGATGGGCGGGGGAATTGGAAAGACGGTCAGAAGCACTAGGAATATGACTCTGGATGATATGTGTAGAATTGGACTAAAACGACTCAATAAAATGATCTCGACGGGGACCACAGTTATTGAGGCCAAGAGCGGATACGGTCTAGAATTGGATGCGGAATTGAGGATGCTAGAGGCCATGAAACGCATGGATGAGTCATCCGATGCCAAAATATTCCCGACTTGGTTGGGCGCGCATGACTTTCCCCCGGAACGTTCTCGCAGCGAATACATGGACGATTTGTTATCGACTCAGTTGCCAGCCGTATCAGAGCAAGGAATAGCTCGTTGGGCAGATGTGTTCTGTGAAGTGGGATGGTTCACCAACGAGGAGACCGAGGACATTGTGCGCGCAGCTTTAGAATTTAACATACCATCTCGATTGCACGTTGACGAGTTCGAGGACTCTGGAGGACTGGCTCTTGCAGCGGAACTCGGTGCCGTCAGTGGCGATCATGCCGCCAAGTCTACAGCCTCCTCAAGGCAGGCCGCCACCGACACTGGTACGATGCAGACTTTCCTCCCCGGGACACCATACGTCCTTGGCAATCCACTCGATCTGCCACTGCAGGAATGCGTTGAACGGGGCTGGGCATTCTCATTGGCTACCGATTATAATCCAAACTGTGAGATTTCATCAATTCCGTTCATAGCCAATCTAGCAACCAGCCGAATGGACCTCGATCCATTTGCTACACTGATTGCTTGTACAAGGAACCCCTCAACTACCTTGGACGATGCCGAAATAACAGGCACTATAGGAGTAGGAGGTAGAGCAGATCTGAACATCCTGAATTCGCAATCTGTAGATGCCTGGTGTCTCACCCCAGCGGAGAACCAATTCATGTTTACAATTCTAGCTGGGTCAGTTGTAAATCGAATTAATTAGTTTCAATTCTATTATTCTTTAATCGTAAAATTAACGCTAATATTGAAAGTATTCATCCGATTACTGTAACATCAGGAAAACTTACCATGCATGTCCCGAAAATTCAATGCACCATTGGACCGATAAGAGCACTTATCAGAATCCATATTCAGCTAATTGTTTGATACAGTCTCGCAGTACAACGATATTGTGAAAGATTAGTATATCGTGCTCGAACCCACCCCCAGAGATGCATTGAATACGAAATCACCAATCCACATCCATGGGCAAGCAGGTGATGGGCTTCTGCCTCAAGTGCAAGACCTACTGCGATATCGCTAATGCTAGGCAGATCGTCATGAGCAATGGGCGGACTCGGATGGCAGGCAACTGTTCAAATCGTGGGTGCGATGGAAAGATTTCGAAAATTGTTGGTTGATTGTTTTAGAGAATCCTTCATTTGTGACCTCCGTCTGGGCGGATTGCTCTAGGGCTCGTGGTCTAGGGGTTATGACGTCGCCTTGACATGGCGAAGATCGCAGGTTCAATTCCTGCCGAGCCCACCAATAGTTTAGTATCTAGATATTTTCATTTTCAAATTGATACGTGATTCGAAATTTTCCAGCACCCTTGGATTTCACATTGGTGATGACAATTGGGTCTATGTCTGATGTAGAGGCGACATGAGTGCCTGCACATGGGCAGAGATCAATTCCTTCGATCTCAACGACCCTCAGTTCGTTGATGAAGGAAGGAATCCTGTCCATGAATTTCGTGTGCCTCATATGTTCATGGTCCTTAACAAAATCTCGGGACCATTCGTGTACCTTTACACTCGTGTCGGA
>Ga0257112_10000914_pt1 | contig 11516 bp, 8 predicted proteins | sample LP_taG_5_FD_191565 | JGI IMG/M metagenome (GOLD analysis project Ga0257112, IMG submission 191565) | Marine microbial communities from Northeast Subartic Pacific Ocean, Canada - LP_J_2015_P26_1000m | ecosystem: Environmental > Aquatic > Marine > Oceanic | place: Canada: Northeast Subartic...
AGATCCTCGTACTCGTCCGTCAGCGCGTTGAACCCGAAGGCATCCTTACCCTCACGGACCTTGGCAGCCACGATGGAGCCATCGGCGCCCGCGTTGGTTGCGATCTGACGAATCGGGGCTTCCAGAGCCCGCCGGAGGATGTCGATACCAACCTGCTCGTCGTGCGTGTCGGCCGTCATGTCCGCTAGCGACGACTGCGCCCGAATCAGGGCCACACCACCACCGGGCACGATACCCTCCTCCACTGCGGCGCGCGTCGCGTGCAGCGCGTCCTCGACCAAAGCTTTCTTTTCCTTCATCTCGGTCTCGGTCGCGGCTCCGACGTTGATCACGGCGACTCCGCCGGACAGCTTGGCGAGCCGCTCCTGGAGCTTCTCGCTGTCATAGTCCGAGGTGGACTTGTCGACGGCGACTTTGATCTCCTCGATCCGGCCGGAGATCTTTTCTTTTTCTCCGGCACCGTCGACGATAGTCGTATTGTCTTTGTCGATGACGATGCGCTTGGCCGAGCCGAGATCACTTACGACCGTGTTCTCAAGCTTGAAACCGACTTCCTCCGAAATCACCTGACCGCCCGTAAGAACGGCGATGTCCTGGAGCATGGCCTTACGCCGGTCCCCGAATCCGGGAGCCTTTACGGCACAGATCTTCAGCGTTCCGCGAAGCTTGTTCACGACCAGCGTCGCGAGCGCTTCACCTTCGACGTCCTCAGCCAGAATCACGAGCGGCTTACCCAGCTGGGCAACCTTCTCAAGGATCGGTAGCAGGTCCTTCATCGACGAGACCTTCTTGTCGTGGATGAGGATCATGGCATCATCAAAGATCGCTTCCATCCGCTCCGGGTCCGTGACGAAGTACGGCGAGAGGTAGCCACGATCGAACTGCATACCCTCGACCGTCTCGAGCGTGGTCTCGAGGCCGCGTGCCTCTTCGACCGTGATTACGCCGTCCTTGCCGACCTTCTCCATGGCATCGGCGATCAGGTCACCGATCTCGGCGTTGTTGTTGGCCGAAATGGCGCCGACCTGGGCGATCTCGCTCTTGCCCTTGGTCTCCGTCGAGAGGTTCTCCATGAACTCCACGACCTGTTCTACCGCGGAGTCGATGCCACGGCGGATACCCATCGGGTTCGTTCCGGCGGTGACGTTCTTCAGCCCCTCTCCGAAGATCGCCTGCGCCAAAATCGTGGCGGTCGTCGTGCCGTCACCGGCAACGTCCGACGTCTTGGTGGCGACTTCCTTGACCATCTGGGCGCCCATGTTCTCCACCGCGTCCTCCAACTCCACCTCTTTGGCCACGGACACACCGTCCTTGGTGACCTGCGGGGAGCCGAACTTGCGGTCGATCACTACGTTCCGGCCCTTTGGCCCCAACGTGACCTTTACGGCCCTGGCCAGCTTGTCGACCCCCGCCTTCAAACGCGCACGGGCATCAACATCGAAACCGAGCTCTTTGGCAGCCATCGTCTATCTACTCCTGTGAATGATGCTTGAGAATGCTGTCGTCTTCATAAAACGGCGGAAGGTTAGCCGAGAACGGCTAGAATGTCCGACTCGCGCAGGATGAGGTAGTCCTCGCCCTCCACGGTGACTTCCGTCCCACTGTACTTCCCATAGAGAACCGTCTGGCCGACCTCGACGTCGGGATCGATCCTCACACCCTCCTCGGAGAGCTTACCCGGCCCCACTGCGACGATCTTGCCGGATTGGGGTTTTTCCTTGGCCGTATCAGGGATGTACAGGCCTCCACGCATTTGCTCCTCGTCCTCGAGGGGTAACACCACCACGCGATCCGCCAACGGCTGGACGTTGACCGCAGTCTTGTTTGCCATCCGAAAAGCCTCCTACTAACTAGTTGATACCATATGGCTTAGGGAAACTGCTAGCACTCTGCGCAAGTGAGTGCTAAGCCGGTAAATGTAGCAGTCACCAAATACATGTCAATGGGAATGGCCCAGCCGCTTCTAGCCGCGAATCGCTCTCCCCGCGAGGGCGAGGCCGAAGAGCGTAAGAAAGGGTTCGATGTGATCAACGGTCTGGGCGTGGGGGCCGACGGTGGTGGCGTATCCGCCGGTCGCGACCACATAAACGTCGTCGCGTTGCCACTCTTCCAGGATCCGCCGCACGATGCCATCCACGGCGTCGACCGCCGAGAAGAACACGCCGCTTTGGATACACGCCTCCGTTCGTCGCCCGATCACCCGCTCGGGTGGCGTCAACTCGACGCGGGGAAGTTTGGCGGTCTTCCTTCCGAGCCATTCGAGCCCGGACTCGAGACCTTGCGCGATCACACCGCCTACAAAAACACCCTCTGCCGTGATGCAGTCGAACGTGGTGGCGGTGCCGAAATCGACGGCGATGGTATCCCGCCCGTACATCTCTTTGGCCGCCAGTGTGTTCACGATGCGGTCGGCGCCTACTGTGAGCGGCTCATCGACGTCGAGTCGAATCGGCAGCAGGCTCTGGGCGTCCACAACGATGGGTGCCTCCTCCACGATCTGCTCGAGCGTATCCGTGAGTACTCGTGTCGAAGAGGGCACGACCGAACCCAGAACCGCCATGGTCAGGTCGTCGTGGGAGATTCCGCTGTCGCGCAGCAGTGACCTGAGCAGCAGTCCGTATTCATCGGATGTACGGGGAATCGGCGTACTCAACCGCCAGTGGTCCCGCAGATCGAGCGTTCCGGGATCCACGATGCCGAGGACGGTCTGGCTGTTTCCCACGTCAATGACGAGCTCCATCTCATGCTCCTCCACGCCGATTCAAGTTGCCCCCTTTGCCCCGCTATCGATGGGCATCACGCCCCCCGCTCGAATTTCCTGGACTCTGCCCTCGACTTCGACCAGGAGCGCTCCGTCGGCCCCGATGCCTATCGCCTGCCCCGAAACTCCCACCTCGGTACGCACTGCTCGACCGGTCAGAATATCGCGGTCTCGGAGCTCCTGCCTCAACCGTTCGTCCAGCAACGGAGGTGGTGGATCAACCAGGGAACGCGCCGCCGACAGAAGCTCACCGGCGACCTTGGATCGACTCACGCCGCGACACCCGGCCATCTCCATCGACGCCGCTCGCCCCTTCAACCCCGGATCGAAGTCCTCGATCCCCTGGTGAAGGTTGAGACCAACCCCCACCACGACCGCTCCTGGCCCCGCACCCTCGCAAAGAATACCCCCGAGCTTTCGGCCCTCCACCTCGATGTCGTTCGGCCACTTGATCCCCGGCCTCAGGGACGGACAGAGCCGCTCGAGGGCGTGGGTAGCCGCCAACCCCACGAGGATCGGGACCAGTATGGCCGGCACCTCCGAGTCAATTCGGACGAGAAACGATATCCAAAGACCCATTCCGCTGGGAGATTCCCAATGTTTTCCGCCACGGCCCTTCCCCGCGGTCTGGGCGTCGGCGATCACCACGGTGAAGTGGGCGGCGCCGGCCTCCGCCAGAACGCGGAGGTGATCGTTCGTGGAGGGAAGCTCGTCGTAGGCTTCCAGGAGAGGAACGTCCCAGAGCCGCGCCCACTCCTCGACCGGCCTGCCCTCCCAGTCATCGAGTGCCTCGGGCTGTCCCACTACGCGAACGCAACGAGGTAGAGGAGGAACCCCGCCCCGAGGGCCCAGCAGTAAATGGCAAAGCGGTGGAAGGTCTTCCGCTCCAGTGAAACCACGAAAGCCTTGATCGCAAAAATTCCAGTGATGGCAGCCACGACGAAGCTGGCGGTCAAGGCCGTACCCGAGAGGGTCAGTCCCTCCCTGGCGACGTCCGAAATCTGGAGCAACCCAGCTCCACCGATCACCGGGATCGCCATGAGGAAGGAAAACGCAGCAGCCTCTTCGGCGGCCACGCCGAGCCACAGAGCCATCGCCACGGTGGTCCCCGAACGAGAGATGCCGGGTACCAATGCGAACACCTGCGCGAGGCCGAGCAACAGAGCCGCGCGCCACCCCAGTTTCTTCCATTCCTCCCGCCCGAGTGCCCCGCGTGTGCTCCACAGGATCGCCCCCGTCACCAGAAAGGCGGTGGCCGGCACGAACGGGCTCTCGAAGAGCCCCTCGATCGGGTCTCGCAAGAACCCGCCGACGATCCCCGCGGGGAGCGTCGCCAGAGCGAGCAGCCCGACATACCGCCAAGCGGCCACGTCTTGCCGAAGTGTGCCGTGCAGCAGTTCGATGAGCCGGACTCGATACATGAAGAGCACGGAAATCAGCGTGGCCAGGTGCACGGCAACCTCGAATTGCACGCCTTGTATCTCCAACCCCAGCAGCGTCTGGCCGACAACCAGGTGCCCCGAGCTGGACACGGGTAAGAATTCGGTCGCCCCCTGCAGAAACCCGAGGAAGACCGCCTCCCAAACGTTCACCCGCTGTGCTCCCCGCTGTGCTTGCCGCTGCTCTCGCCGCTCTGCTCCACGCGCGATTCCGCCTTACGCCGGTGCGTCTCGATGACACGCAGGCAATACTCCTCGTACATCGGAACCACGAGCTCCGCCGAAAAACGCTCCACAGCCACGGCGCGGCCGGCCTCGCTGAACGCCTTCCACCGGTCCTTATCACTCAAAATCCTTAGGGCCCCTGCGATCATACCATCCACGTCACCGGGTTCGTACAAATATCCGGATTCTCCGTGAGGTACGACTTCGGGCAAGCCCCCGGCGTTCGAGGCCACGACTGGCGCACCGGAAGCCATCGCTTCGAGTGCGGCCAGGCCGAAGGATTCCGACTCGCTCGGCAAGAGAAACAGATCGGCACAGGGCAGAAGCTCCTCCACCGCGCCGTGCTTGCCGAGGAAGACCACACGGTCCTCCACGCCCAGAGCCCGAGCCGCCTCGACGGCTCGAGGCCGCTCCGGGCCGTCGCCGATCATGACCAAGCGGGCGGGCATACGTTCAGCTACGCCCGCGAAAACGTTCACCACGTCCCACACGCGCTTCACGGGCCGGAAGTTCGACACGTGCATGATGATCTTCTCCCCCGGCTCGGCGAGTGAATCACGGCGGCAGGGCTCTTTGCCGGGAAAGTATACGTCCGTGTCGAGAAAGTTCGGGATGACCTCGATATCTTCTGCCCCGACACCGAAGTCGCGGACGGTCTGGTCCTTGAGGAACTGGGACACCGTGGTAATCCCCTCGGACTGGAGGATCGAAAAACTGGTGATCGCCTGGAAAGAAGGGTGGATCCCCACCAAGGTGATATCGGTGCCGTGCAGGGTGGTCACTACGGGCGGACCGTCGTCGCGGAGCATCTGTTGCGCGATCCACGCCGACGTGGCGTGGGGGATGGCATAGTGAACGTGGATCAGGTCGAGGTCGTGCGTGCGTGCGGCGTCATGCAGCGCGACCGCAAGAGCCAGCGTGTACGGGGGATGCTCGAAGAGAGGATACTGCTCCATCTCCACTTCATGGAAGTACACCCGTTCGTGAAAATGTCCCAAACGGAAAGGCTGGGCGTACGAGACGAAGTGGACCTCGTGACCCCGCTCCGCGAGCTCGATCCCCAACGCGGTAGCCACGGCCCCAGAACCGCCGTACGTCGGATAACAGGTCACCCCGATTTTCATACGATCATGCACCCTTCCCGTCGTGATCCTTCAACGTTCCCCTTGGAGCCGTTCATCGATTGTATCATCGATCCGTTCATCGTTTTGCTATCCGCCTATCGATCGCTCCTTGGTTTTCCAAGCCGCCACGACATCCGCCGCCTGTGCATCCAGCGGCCGTGAAGTATCGACATGCATCGCGTCATCCGGTAGTTGGTGCCGGAACCAGGTGAGCTGCCGGCGCGCGTATTGTCGTGTTTGAGACCGCATCTGGCCGAGGGCCTCCTCCAGCGTCATGTCCCCGCCGAGGTAGGCGGCGACCTCCCTGTACCCCGTGCCGCTCATCCCCGGATCCTCTGGCCCGTATCCCTTCTCCAACAAGCCGCTCACCTCCTCGACCAGTCCTTCGGCCGCCATCCGGGTTACCCGCGCGTCGATGCGCCGGTCCAGTTCTTCGCGGTCCTTGTCGAGTACCACAATCAGCCCGTTGAGTGGCTCCCGGTCTGATGTGCCCCGAGAGTGCCACCACGAGAGAGAGCGACCCGTGAGGAGCGCCACCTCGATGGTCCGGCCCAGGCGCTGGGGGCCTCCCTCCTGGGCGAACTCCGCTCGGCCGGAGTCCAGCGCGCCGACCCAGCGCTCCAGCTCGGCTCTGGGCCGTTTGGCCATGAAGCCGCGAAGGGCCTGGAGGCGGGCAACATCGATATCGGGCTGCTTGAAGATCGGATGCGTCAGGGATCGCAGAAAGAGACCCGTGCCCCCGACCAGGAGGGGAACGCGCCCTCGTCCGGAGATCTCTTCGATATAATAGTGCGCGTCCCGGCCGAACTGACCGGCGCTATAGAACTCATCGGGGTTCCTGAGATCAAGCCCGTGATGGGGCACCCGGTGCCGATGCTCGGGCGAGACCTTGTCCGTGCCGATGTCCATGCCTCGGTACACCTGCCGCGAGTCCATGCAGATGATCTCACCATCCAGGGCCTCCGCGACCGCGATCGAGAGCTGCGTCTTCCCAGAAGTCGTCGGCCCCGTGATCGCCATAAAATCCCTCACCTCCCGAATTTCCTCTCCAGTTCGCTCTTGCTCAGGCGGACGATGGTAGGGCGGCCGTGTACGTCGTGGTACGGCAACTCGGTGGCTAATAGTTGGTCGAACAGCTCCTGCATTTCGCTCTCACTCAAGGTCTGGCCGGCCTTGATCGCCCCCTTGCAGGCGAACGTCATGGCGATCTTCTCGTGCTGGTTCTTGGCCGAGCGCGTGAGATCCGATCCCGCAACCAGGTCGGCGATCATCTCACGGAGGCAGCGCTCGGCGTCGAAGTAGGGATGTGGATCCGGGACCGCGTGTACGATGATCGTGTTGCCGCCGAAACCCTCCACCTCGAAACCCACACGATTGAGGATGCCTGTCAGGGCCTCCACTTGTTCGTATTCGGCCTTGGAGAGGCGAATGGTGAGCGGGAAAAGAAGCCTCTGTCCGGTCCGCCCGCTCTCCTCGAACGCCCGACTCAGCCGCTCGAAGAGGATTCGCTCGTGTGCGGAGTGCTGGTCGATGATGATGAGGCCTTCGCGTGTCTCCGCGAGAACGTAGGTGCTCAGGACCTGCCAAAGCCGAGGCAGCTCCTTGAGCACCGGGGTAGGCTCGACGTCGACGCCGGGGACCTCCTGGTCGTCTCGGTCAGTGGAGCCGCCTTGGCCTGTCGCCCCCACAGATGCGTCGGGCGCAACTATTTCGCCGGCGGATGCGTCCGGCGTTGCCACCGCACCCGATGAGGCAGCAGTGCCCGAGGATGCGGCAATGTCCGGGGACGCTGCGGCACCCGCGGACCCGGCGGCGTCCGCCGAAAGGAAGAGGGAGGTCTGACTCTCCTCTTCGCGTGTTCTGCCCGGGCGGGGGGTCCGCGGCTCGCGGACTACGAGCTGGGGAGCCGCCAGTTGTGTGTCCAAGGTGGCCGCACTCGAGTCCGACGTAAGGGCCGCGCGCACGGCTTCTTCCACGATGGACTCCACTACCGCGGCGTCCCGGAAACGCACCTCCGCTTTGGCTGGATGTACATTCATGTCCACGGTTCCCGGCGGCATTCGTAGGTAGAGGAACGCCCAAGGCCTGACCTTCTCGGAAATCGTGGTGCGATACCCACGATCGACCGATGCGAGCAACGCAGGACTCCGGAAAGGTCTCCCGTTCACGAAGAGATGAGCGCGCCGAAATCCGCTCTTGGCCGCATCCGGCCGTTGGATCAGACCACGTACCTCAATACCATCAGATTCGGTGGAAAGAGCGATCAGCGTGGTGGCCTCTTCCCTCCCCCAAAGAGCGGCAACGCGGGCCGTCAGATCCGAGGCGGGAGGCAGCTCGAGAAGCACCCGCCCACCTGATGTGAGCCCGAAGCCGACCGAGGCGTTGGCGAGCGTCAGCACACTCACGACGTCGCTCACGGCCCGGGCTTCCGCACCGACCGCCTTCAAGAATTTCGACCGGGCGGGTGCGTTGAAGAACAGGGTGGATACCTCGACGGTCGTTCCCCGCCTCCGAGGAGTGTCATCGAACCCGGTGATGGTCCCACCGTTCACACGAACGCGGGTGCCCAGTGGGTCGGACTCGGCCTTGGTCTGAAGCGTCAGGCGCGACACCGCAGCGATGGATGGGAGCGCTTCTCCCCGGAAGCCGAACGTCCCCACCGATTGGAGATCGGAGGCAGCGCGGATCTTGCTGGTGGCATGCCTGTTGAGAGAAGCAAGCGCATCCTCCCGGCCCATACCCACCCCGTCGTCCGTCACTCGGATGCGTCGCTTTCCACCACGCTCGATTTCGATGTCGATACGTGTCGCCCGTGCGTCCAAGGCGTTCTCGACGAGCTCCTTCACAACGGACGCGGGCCGCTCCACCACCTCGCCGGCGGCGATCTGGTTCGCCACCCGATCCGGAAGGACCTCAATCGTTCGCGGCATGTTCACCCAATGCGTAACACCGGACGGCGTTCCGGGCCGTAGCCTCGGCCACGGCTCCAACACTTTCACCCCGGATGTCGGCGAGCGCAGCCACCACGTGCGTGACAAAGGCCGGCTCATTTCGTTTGCCGCGACGCGGAACCGGCGCCAGGTACGGCGCGTCCGTCTCGGCCAGCAAACGATCTTCGGGGACCGCACGCACGACTTCCTGACCATCGAATTTGGAGAATGTAACGATCCCCGCAAACGACACGTAACAACCCTCCTCCAGCCCCACCTCCAACAACTTCATGTTCCCCGTAAAGCAGTGGAGCACCTTAAGAACCGATTCGGGGGCGTTCCGTAGCACCGCGATCGTATCGTCTTCCGCCTCGCGCGTGTGAATCACAATGGGAAGATCGAGCTCGGCGGCGACCTCCAGTTGTGCCTCGAACCAGCGGCGCTGAAGCTCCCGGGGTGAGTGATCGTAGAAGTAGTCCAGGCCGGTCTCACCGATAGCCACCACACGGGGATCGGTAGCAGCCAGCTCCCGGACCGCGGCGAGGTCGGCGTCTTCGGTTTCAGAGACCTCGTGGGGATGGATGCCAGCTGTCGACCAGAGGGCCGCATGACTCCCCGCCAACTCCGAATCACTCCCCGCTAACTCCGCATGGCTCCTCGCCAGCTTCGCAGCGGCCCGGGCATCCTCGAGATTGGAAGCGACCGTGACGATACGGGTGACGCCGGCTTGAAAAGCCGCATCGAGAACGGCCGCCCGATCTTCGTCGAAGCGGCCATCCGTGAGATGGCAGTGACTGTCGAACACGGGCTAGGAGGTTGCAGCCTTCGCGTTAAGTAGTCGAGCGAGCCTCGCGCTTTTTGCGCCGCTCGCGGCTAGCCGTACCATCACCGAACCGCTTCTGGATCTCGAGCAGGGCCGGCGACGCCACGAAGATGGAAGAATACGTCCCGACCGTGACACCCAGGATCAGTACCACGGTGAAGTCCCGGATCACCACACCACCGACGGCCAGAAGAGCAAACAAGACGGCGAGCGTCGTCCCGGATGTGAGCACGGTCCGCGGGAGTGTCTCGTTGATCGAGCGGTTCACAAGCAGCTTCGGATCTTCCCGCCGGCCGCCTTTGGAGTTGAGGTTCTCCCTGATGCGATCGAACACGACGATGGTGTCGTTCAGCGAATACCCGACGATCGTCAGAATGGCCGCCACCGTGGGCAGCGCGATGTCGTAGCGGAACAGCGCCAGGAAGCCGAGTGTGATCAGAATGTCGTGCAACGTCGCGATCACTGCGGCCAGACCAAAACGAAACTCGAACCGCACCCAGATATACACCAGGGTCAAGACAAAGGAATACAGAATGGCCAGTGCCGCCTTCGTCTGCAATTCCTCGCCGATCTTCGGTCCCACGGTCTCGGTCCGCACGATGGTGAACGCGTCGGTGCCGAATCTGGCTACGAGGTCAGCCTGGACGCCCAAGCGTATGGTCTCCACGTCCTCGTCCCCGAGCGGTACACGGATCGTAAATTCGTTTTCCTCACCGAAACTGGTGACTTGCGCGTCTTCGAGAGCGTCCCGGAGCTGGCCGGCCTCAGCGGGCTGATGAAACTCGACCTGGATCATCGAACCGCCAGTGAAGTCCACGCCGTAACTCTGCCAGCTCCCGATGCTGAAGACGTTGAAGACCATTGCCCCGATTCCCACCAGAATCAGAACCGCAGAGAAGACGTACGCTCCGCCCCGCTTTTCGATGAACGAGTATTTGGCCTGGTCAAACAGTCTCATTGAATCCGTCTCAGATGCTGATCGGGTCCGATGCCTTCTTCCCCGACAGGTACATGAGGAAGAATGTTTTCGTCACATACAGGGCCGAGAAAAACGACGCCACGATCCCGATCGAAAGGGTCAGTGCAAAGCCCCGTACGGGCCCGGTCCCGAACTGGAAAAGAATGAGCGCGGTGAAGAGCGTGGTCATGTTCGCATCCACGATGGCGGACAATGCGTGCGCGAAGCCCTCCTCCACCGCCGTCCGCGTGGCCCGTCCGAGGATCAACTCTTCTCGGATGCGCTCGAAAATGAGCACGTTTGCGTCCACAGCCATTCCGACCGACAGAATCAGGCCCGCGATCCCCGGAAGTGTCAGCACGCCGTTGAACGCCGCAAGGCCGCCCAGGACCAGCGTTGCGTACACACCCAGAGCCATCACCGCCAGAACTCCGGCCAGGCGGTAGTAGAGGGTCATGATCAGGACCACAGCGACCATCCCGATGATGCCGGCGATCTGGCCGGCATTTATGGAGTCCTGCCCGAGGGAGGGTCCGACCGTGCGCTCCTCCATGATCGCCAGAGGGGCCGGCAACGCACCCGCTCGAAGCACCAACGCCAGGTCGGCCGCTTCGGCCATGTCGGCGTTACCCATCTCGATGACGCCGCTCGCTCCGATGCGAGCCCGCACCACAGGGGCACTCACGATCTCCCCGTCGAGCACGATGGCGATGAGATTGCCGATATTTTGCTCCGTGAAACGCGAGAAGCGCCTACCACCGACCCTGTTGAATTCGAAGTTCACCTGCGCCTGGCTGCCCTGCGGATCCCGCTGCGCCGTTGCGTCCTCCAGCATCTCCCCGGTTACGAACGTATCTTCTGTCGTAACGTAGAGGCGGCGGAAGGTTCTCTGCGTCAGAGCGATCGGATCTTCCTCCCAGTGGAGGGACACGTTCCGCGGCAAAGACCGTTGCACCTCGGGCATGGCCAGGTACAACATGGCCGTCTCCACGTTCTCCGTCGCTACGAGATACACGCCCTCGAAGTCTCCGCCAGCGAGGAGACCCGTAAGGGGCCTGAGGTTGACCGACTGATCCTCTTCTACGTCCTCCCCGTCGACTCCGGTGCTGTCCGCTTGGGCGGAGTCCGGCGCGTCCAAGCCCCCGAAGAGAAGGTCCTCGACCTCACTATTCGTGTCCTCCGTAGCTCCACCGAGCGCCCGAATCGAATCCGGGCCCAACACCGAGACGATCTGGCGGTCGATCCGAGCCAGCTGC
>Ga0257112_10000916_pt1 | contig 11510 bp, 7 predicted proteins | sample LP_taG_5_FD_191565 | JGI IMG/M metagenome (GOLD analysis project Ga0257112, IMG submission 191565) | Marine microbial communities from Northeast Subartic Pacific Ocean, Canada - LP_J_2015_P26_1000m | ecosystem: Environmental > Aquatic > Marine > Oceanic | place: Canada: Northeast Subartic...
GACAGAAATCCAGGTTGTGGCGTGGGAATTGGTGGGTCTTCAGCCTCCAGCGGATTTATTGGTAGCAGCGGGCATTGTCCCTCCCGAAGAAGTGGCTGAAGCAAAGCCTAAGAAAAAAGGTGGCAGCAAATGGCTCCGCAATACATTTATTCTATTGGTACTAGCTGGTGGCGGTTACTATGTTTCCACAATGGCCGGCGGTGAAGCAGACCTTCCCGAACCTCCTGATCCACCCACCAGCGGTATGTTCATGATAGGAGGCGAATGATGAGACGTCTACTATTCATTACAACAATATTTTCAGTTTTATTTTCACAAACCTACCAAAGTGAAATCCAGCCCATTTGGGATAACAACTGTACTTCTTCATGTCATATTAGTAGCAGTATTAATGGAGGTTTAAACCTATCATCATCAACCAGTTACTCTGAATTGGTCAATGTTGCATCCCAGGGATGGCCTGCTTTTATGCGGGTGAAGCCAGGAGACTCAATGAATTCTGTTCTCCATCAAAAAATAGTGGGAAATTCACAGTTTGGTGAGCGTATGCCCAAAGGAGGGGGTAACCTGGCCCAGGCTGATGAAGAAAAGATAAAAAAGTGGATTGACGAAGGGGCACTCCAGAGTTGGAGCGGTGGTACAACCGAAGGAATTGATGTTAGTTTCAAAAGTAGTGACACTTTTGTAGGTAAAGTTCGCATTGGATATGTTCCTCAAGGAAATGATCCAAACTACTGGACAAGTGTAACTCATAAATGGCCATTGGCCGATCATTCTTTTCCTGGAGACTATACGGCAAAAGTCTGGAATAGTAATATCAATGATGGCGAAGCCCACCTTATCGTTTTTGTTGATTCAAACAATGATGATCAATGGGATAATGCCACAGAGTACGGAGCAATTTCCCAAGTATTTCAGGTGACCAATAAACAGGGTAATGCAGGTACCCTAACCTTGATGAAAGGCGGCGGCGGCGGCGGTGGTACATCGAATACAATTGAGATTGTGGTCCGATTAAACCAGAATATTGGCAACGGTGATGTCCATGTCGGTGTTTGGTATCCAGGATCTAATAGTGCGCCAGACTTGGTTGATAATTTGGATAATCAAGCTACCCCCTCTCCAGCCCAAGGCTGGAATTTTCAATTGAGTGGCAGTGGTATTGTACCCAGCGGCGGCCCCTATAAGGTAGAGGCCTTTTTCGATCAGAATAATAATGATATGCCCGACGGGGGTGAATTAATAGTGAACCTTGATGATATATATACTGATAACCAGGGATATGCTTATACGGATATTGATTTAGGCGGCGGCGGTGGTGGTACAGGCTCAAATCTTTCAGTATTACTCACGGTTGACGGTGTTGCTGATGGCATTAATGGGCAGGTGTTCATTGATGTACATCGTAATAGTGACGAAACACTAATCCAAGGATTTCAATTTGGCGAAACCACACCTATAACAGATATACATAAGGAATTCAATGTTCAAGGTGTATCTGATGGTGAAACCGTTTACCTGGAAGGATTGTATGTTAATGCATCACAGGAACTCCTTGCAGAGGGGAAATCAAATCCATTCAACTGGCCCCCCTCAGGAGACATAGATCTTGTTCTTGAAAAAGGAACTTATTCAGGATCGATGAAGGCAACTATCACGGTGAATGGTACCGATGAAAGTGGGAGTCTTTCATTTAGAATATTTCCTGAAGGCACAGTCATAACTGATGAGATGCCTGATTTATTTGGAGCGATATATGGCTATGATGATTCAGAAGTATATTCTTCGCCGCCCAGCAATGAAGAGATAGAGATTAACGATTTACTAAATGATGTAGACTTCGGTATTTATCCAATTGTAGTGTGGTATGATGTAGCTTTAGATACAGGATGGGATCCTGCCGAAGATCCTTTTGCCCCTGGTCAATTAACCTTGAGCAGCGGACAGGATGCGCAAGTATCCATTGGGCCACTTAATATATTACCTGGGCCCAACATTCAATCAGCAAATCTTATTGGGCTTACGCCCAATGAAGGTGACGATCTTGCAATTTCAGTTAATGTTACTGCCCAATCCGGCCCATTGGCTGGGGAAGTGGGAAGCGTTAATTTAATATATTATACAGGGTCAGGCAGTTTTGGTGGTATTGGATGCAATAGCTCAACTCCAGGAACATACGATTGCAATATACCTGGTAATAATATCACTAACGCTGGTTTAGCAATAGGAATCGATGCGTTTGATCAATACGGCGCTGTATCTTCAGTCGGGCCATATGATGTGGCTGTTCAATTTGACTCAATGTATGTTTCTTCCGTACCAGCAGAACGTTATATCATGGTTTCTGTCCCCGCTAATCTATCCAACGCTTCTATAAATGGTGTGGTTGGAGACGAATTAGGTCCAGCAGACCCGACAGTTTGGCGTAGTTTTAAATGGATTAATGGTGCATACCAGGAAAATGCTGGTAATCTCGCTTTAGGTTCAGCTGTATGGCTCATAAGTAAGGAAGGTGCTTCAATTAATACTAGCAATGGTTATTCGACCGCCCTGCTTACCGGGAAAACTATTAATCTGGCAAACGGATGGAACCAAGTGGGTAATCCTTATAATTTTCCAATTCAGTTAACGGATGATTCCCAAGTCCAGCTATCGACCACAGTAGAACAAAAACTCCACCAATATTCTGGTGGCGAAAACTACACGGAGTCGACCATTATGCAGCCAGGTACCGGCTATTGGATTTATTCCTCCGGTAGTGGTACCATTAAAATCAATCCGATATTTGGATTTAATTCTAGCAGTAAACAACTTGCTAGTAAAACAACTATTGGTTGGAAGGCAACTATAGAAGTCGTAGCTGGGTTGCAAAGAGATAAAGTCACAGCCTTTGGACTTCATCCTGAAGCTTCTAATGGTTATGATAGGCGAGACTTTCATGAACCGCCTGTTATCGGGGAATATATTTCAGCATACTTCAAGCACCCTGAAGCAGGAAGCCTTAATGAGGATATTCGTCTAGAAGGAGAGGACTTATATACTTGGCCACTAGCCATTGAAACTAACCAGCGTGGTATTGCCGAAATATCTATCCCGGATATTTATGGAATCCCAAATTATCTTGAAGTAAAACTGTATGATCCTGTATCTCGAATTGTTTACAATATGCGGGATGAGGCATCAATACGTATTACGTCTCAAGGATCAGAAAACCCTTATTATTTAGAACTGCTGGTGGGCTCTTCTGAACAAGTTGAAGATCAATTGGACGCTATGGGCGTAGTTCCAAGTACGTTTGAATTAGCCCAGAACACGCCCAACCCATTCAACCCGGTGACGAATATTCGTGTATCATTGGTAGAAGACGCGAAGGTTACGCTAAAGGTATATAACCTTCTTGGGGAAGAGATGAATACATTGGTCCTCAATCGGTCCTTAGGTAAGGGGAATCATCGTTTCATCTGGGCAGGTAAAGATGATAATGGGAATCAACTGCCTTCCGGAGTATATCTGTATCGGATGGAAGTGAATTCTCCTCATGGTCATCAACTATATCAAAGCACCAAGAAAATGATATTAATGAAATAATGAAAAGACTGTTTTTCATTGCATTTTGTCTGAGCACTTTTGCCTTTGGGCAAAAGGAATTTGGGAAGATCACTTTACCTCTTGGACGGGTTCAGGTGCAAAAGGGCGGAGCTGGTGATTTTAAACGTGCCATGCCGCGCATGGCTATTCATGAGAAAGATGTGATCAAAACGTTGGCAAAATCCCGTTGTGAAATCTCCTTAGTGGGTGGTGGAAAGTTGCGAATCGGTCAGAATTCAGAATTGGAAATCACCGAAGCCAATGTGAAGCCTATGGAAAAGAACTTTGGTGCTACGCTGAAAAAAGGGGATGTATGGGTTGCGGCCAAAGCGGCTTTTGGTGAAAAGAAAAATGTATCTGTTCGGACGCCTACCGCTGTTGCTGCTATTCGCGGAACCAAATACAGAACCAAAGCAGGGGAGGATGAAAGTTCTGTATTGGTCTATGAGGGCAAGGTGGATGTGAACGCGGCCAAGAATGTGACTGAAGCCCGTAAAAACCAGTTGAAGCAAGGTTTCCAGCCAGGTGGCGGTGCACCCAAATTCACATTGGGTCCTGTCACTGAAGTTAAGGCACCGGACCAAGTATCCGGCCCCTATGAGGTTTCTTTAGAAGATTGGGTGAGTTTGGTAGAAGGGATGCAAATAAACGTCAGAAAAGACGGAAAATATTCCATGTTTAAATTTGATCAAGATGCGGACACGGGGCTTGATTTTGTTAAGTGGAATAAGGAACAGGATGCCAAGGATGGGAATTAGGTGAAACATAAAATAAATACCAAATGAGAGGGGTTAATGATTAACGCCTCTTTTTTTTATATACCGTGTCTGATTTAGTCAAACGCCTCGGCATTGGTGCGGGTATCGGAATTATCGTTGCTTTGCTCGTGGGTTGGGGCACCTATGAAATTGGTTTCATGAAATCCTTATTAGACGGATATGAATTTCTGTCTTACGATGGGCGTATGCGCGCCAGAACAGCTGGTGTGGAGCAAATGTCCATCGATGATGTGGTCATCATTGATATTGATAATTCGTCGGTAGCACCGCCGGAAGAAGGGGGTTTAGGACATTATTTCGACTGGCCACAAGCCTACCACGGCCGGTTAATCAATACCGTTTCGTCCGGGAATCCTTCAGCGCTTCTTTTTGATATCATTTTTGATCAAGAAAATTCCTTTAACTATGATTTGGTGAATGCACTCATATCTGAGAAAGCACCAGAAAGAGAAGCCTTAGCCGATGTGACGAATCAATTTTTAGTCAGTAATGATCCGTCCATGTTTTTAGAAGCCACATATAATACGCAAAAAACATACCATGCATTGGTTTTTGAGGAGGAAGACACACTCAATTTTCTCGACAAAATGGAGACAGAACCGGAAGGGTATTATTTTGAAAACCATATTATACATGGTGTTTCAAAAGAAGCAAAATCTAAACTTCCACAAGCGGATCGAATCGGGAATACATATGTAGATTTACTATCTGCTTCTGTTGGGGCTGGAGCGGCCAATTTTCCACAAGATGAAGATGGCGTTATCCGACGGTCACCCACGGCAATTTATTTTGAAGGACCGGATCATGTATATCCCAGTTTGGTCATGTCCGCCGCCATCGATATTCTCGGGATCAAAAAGGATGGTGGTTTTGATTATGATTTTAAAAATCAGGTGTTACGACTCATTGATACAACCAATACGGTTGTCCGTGAAATTCCCATCGATGAACATGGACGAATGTATGTGAATTACTACGGCCCCTTTCAGACATTCTATTATTTGCCCTACATGTATTGTTTTGATCCAGAAATGCTTCCGTCGGAATATTGGGAAGGAAAAGTGGCGTTTGTTGGTGCCTCTTTACCGGGGTTAATGGATTTGCGTAATACACCGGTCCAGGAAACATTTGCAGGAGTAGAAATCCATGCCAATGTGATGCAGAGTCTGCTTAAAGGAGAATTTGTTCAACCCAAACACCGTTCTGAAACCTTTGTAATGATTATTATAATCTGTGTGGTTTTGGGTGTGGTTGTGAGCCTCCCGGAGAAACCATTATATACATTGCCAGTACCACTGGTGGGTGTTATAGCTTGGATTTTATTTACATACAGCCAGTTTTTCTCATCATTAATCATGTGGGAAATTGTACGTCCTTCTTTGGCCATGATGGGGACTTATGGGAGTATATTCCTTTATAATTTTCTTATAGTGGAAAAAGATAAGCGATTTTTAAAAGATACTTTTGGTGCGTATATATCACCGGAACTCATCGATCAAATGTTTGATGCCAAGGAAGAACCCTCTTTGGGTGGTAACGAAGGATACCACACTGCTTTCTTTACGGATATTCAAAGTTTTTCTGCCTTTTCGGAAAAATTATCTGCCAGTGATTTGGTGGAATTATTAAATGATTACTTAACTGAAATGACAGATATCCTTCTGGATAATAAGGGGACACTCGATAAATATATTGGGGATGCCATTGTGGCCTTTTATGGTGCACCGGCCCCTGTGGATGATCATGAATACTGGGCCTGTATCACGGCCATCAAAATGCAGGAGAGCCTGGATGAATTGCGGCAGAAATGGCAGAGCCAAGGTGACCGCTGGCCGGAGATTGTTCACCATATGCAAAACAGAATCGGGATTAACAGTGGACAAATGGTTACGGGGAATATGGGTTCAACCATGCGCATGAATTATACCATGATGGGCGATACGGTGAATTTGGCTGCACGGTTAGAAGCGTCCGCGAAACAATATGGCATTTATATTCAAGTGGCCGATGAAACATATAAAGCATGTAAAGATAAATTCATTTGGCGTGATCTGGATTATGTAATTGTCATGGGAAAATCCGAACCGGCACAAGTGTTTGAACTGATTGCAGAAAAAGGAAAAATGCCAAAGGGATATAATAAACTTTTGGATGCATATCACAAAGCATTGGCGCTATACCGGAATCAGGAGTGGGAAAAAGCCATAGAAGCGTTTAAAGCATCGGATCAATTGGAAGATATGTTTCCAGGGAGAAAAACAAATCCAAGCCGCGTTTATATTCCACGCTGTGAACATTACAGAGATAATCCGCCCGGTGATAATTGGGATGGCTCATGGGCGCTCACGAAAAAATAATCAGAATTTGATAATTCCTGTTTTAAGTTTCCTAAAAAGGTAGGAATTTCTGTTATGGATATTTCTACAACGGCCGTCCTTTTATTAAAGGGTGGCCGTTTTTTTTTAACTTTTAAAAGATTTCCGCTATATGGCTAATCAGAAATCAGCCATTTTATTATTAGCAGATGGTCGCTCATTTACCGGCCGTGCATTTGGCTTCGTGGGCGAAACAACTGGTGAAGTATGTTTTAATACGGGTATGACCGGATATCAGGAAATTTTAACGGATCCATCTTATTGCAAACAAATCGTCACCATGACAGCCCCTCATATTGGAAATTATGGCGTCAATACAGATGATGTAGAATCAGATCGCATCCAAGTATCAGGATTTGTTATAAAGGAAGAAACGGAGATTCCCTCCAATTGGAGATCAAACCAGTCCATTGGTCAATATTTGAATGATCAAAAAATTGTGGGGATCCAACAGGTAGATACAAGGGCCATTACGCGTCACATCCGTGATCATGGGGCTATGAATGGCATTATCTCTTCATTGGATTTGGATATAGATAGTCTGAAAGAAAAGCTATTGAAGGTGCCATCTATGGCTGGGTTGGATTTGGCAAAAGAAGTCACATGCCCAACTCAATATGTATGGAACGATACAAAGCCATCATCTAACGATCACAAAATCGCTGCTATTGATTATGGAATCAAAACGAATATTCTCCGGCTTTTGGAAAGCCACAGCTGTGATGTAACCGTTTTCCCAGCCAGCGTATCTTCAAAAGAAATATTGAACTTTAATCCAGATGGTGTGTTTTTAAGTAATGGTCCAGGCGATCCTGAAGCCGTGACGTATGGTATAAAAACAGTAAAAGAACTCCTCGGTAAGAAGCCCATTTTCGGCATTTGTCTGGGGCATCAGATTTTAGCATTGGCATTAGGTGCGAAAACATTCAAACTAAAATTTGGGCATCGCGGATGCAATCACCCCGTTAAAAATATAGATTCAGGAAAAGTTGAAATCACCAGCCAAAACCATGGGTTCGCTGTGGATTTGGCTTCACTTCCGTCCAATGTAGAAGCAACCCATGTGAATCTAAATGACGACACTTCGGAGGGGATTCGATGCACAGACATACCTGCATTTTCAGTCCAGTATCATCCAGAATCCAGTCCCGGTCCTCATGATAGCCGTTACCTATTTCAACAATTTATAGAATTAATGGAAAGCAACAGTGCATGATTGCAGATTTATCAACAATTAAAAAACTCCACAACCTCCGTGTATCGGTGGCAATAAAATGATACTTGAAACAAAAAACCTAACAAAATTGTTCGGCCTCCGAAAAGCAGTGGATGGACTTAACCTGGAAATCCCAGATGGGTCGGTCTATGGGTTTTTGGGTCCGAATGGGAGCGGAAAATCCACAACGATTCGCATGATGACCGCTTTGATTTCTCCAGATGAAGGCGAAGTTTTTATACAAGGGAAATCCGTTCAAAAGTTAGGAAATAAGGCCCTTTCCAGCGTTGGCGCCTTAATTGAAAGAGCAGATTTCCATAAACATCTTTCTGGGAAAACAAATTTAGAAATGTTGGCTCGAATGGATGGAACGGATATGTCTCGGGTTCAAACCGTGTTGGATCGTACCGGTTTGGGGCACCGCGGAAAAGATAAGGTAAAAACTTATTCACAGGGAATGAAACAGCGGTTAGGCATCGCACAAGCGCTTTTATCCAAACCAAAATTATTAATATTAGATGAACCAACGAATGGGCTTGATCCCCAAGGAATGAAAGAGGTGAGAGACTTGGTTCGGGAATTAGCCTCGGAAGGGATCACCATTTTTATCTCGTCTCACCTGCTGGATGAAGTTCAAAAAATATGTTCTCATGTTGCCATGATTAGCAAAGGGGAATTAAAAACAGCCGGTACCATCGAAGATTTACTAAAAGACTCCGATTTGCTGATGACAAAAATTCATGTGAATCCATTAGCGCCAGCAATCGAATTATTATCAAACCAAGAATGGATTCATCGATGTGAAGAAAATAATGGCATTTTAAGTGTAGGTGTAAGTCATGATAGAATGTCGGATTTAGTCCAGTTGTTGGTTCAAAATGATCTTCAGGTTTCTGCTGTTATTCCTCGGACCAGTTTAGAGGATGTATTTCTATCGAAAGTAGGAGAGGAAAGTCAAATTTGATGTTAGGGTTAATTCATAATGAATTGTTAGTGATTGCCGGACGGTGGAGAAGCTATATAGGATTTATTGGTATTTCAATTTTAATGCCACTCATATTATGGGGATTTTCTGTGGGAGGAGAAGAGCTTCACCAAGATTATACCAGAGAACTGGGGGGTACTTTTATGGTCGTGGGCTCCATTCTTAATTCATTCCTGGCAACTTACATTATTATGAACACATTATGGATTCATATTCCATTCTTGGTTACTCTGGCTGCAGGGGATTCCGTTGCAGCAGATGGCGCCAATGGTATTTTTAGAATTACACTTACGCGGTCAGTGAGCAGGTTTAAAATATTGGTATCCAAATTAATGGCCAGTTATATCTACACTGCATTGCTTCTTATCTTTTGTGCATTTTGGAGTCTCGGTATTGGTAGTATCGTATTGGGAACAGGTGATTTAATTGTAATTGATAATGGTATTCTTATCTTAGATGAATCGCAAGCTTGGGTTCGAATGGCGTTTTCATTTTTGCTGGCTATTTTGGTCATGTGCATGGTTGCTACACTTTGTTTTATGTTTTCAACCATGGTCAATAACGCAGTTGGCCCAATTATTGGAACCATATTTCTAATTATTATAGGCTATATGATTATGAGTATTCCATTAGAAATATTTGAAAAAATTGAGCCATATGTTTTTGTGAAGTATTTCAATGTTTGGTGGGATGCCTTCAAAGATCCTATTCCATGGGGAGAAATCGGAAAGAAGCTAGGAGTTCTGGGTGCTTATTCGGTCGCCTGTTTTGGGGTTGCTACATATGTGTTTTTAAAGAAGGATATTAAAACATGAGGCGCTTGATCCTTGTAGCCTTCCTTATTATGTCCCCACTATTGGTGGCTCAAACACTAACCATTGAACAAATTCGGAACAATATCATTTCCCAGTTTAATCGAATTAATGATTATCAAGTGGATATAAAAATATCGGTAAAAATGACGGGATTCCGAATGCCGAAAAAAAAGATTCATATATATTATAAGAAACCCAATAAAATTAAAGTTGAAACACGGGGGTTTGCCATCTTGCCTAATATAGGTGCGGATGGAAATCCCAGTAAATTCTTGGATATGTTAAAGCACGTTACAGAAATCAAACGAACCATTCGTGACAATAACCCATTTTATCGAATTATGGGTAAAGTGAATCAGGATTCTTTGAAAATTCCTGTTTCAGTAAAAAAGGATGAAACCCCAAATATTACCATGGATGTATTTGTGGATGCGAAAAAATGGATCATTACTGAAGTAGGTGTTTACTTGGATTCAGAAAGTGTATTTACTTTTAAGACAGATTATATTGAAGTAAGTGACGTGATGGTTCCTACACGATCCGTGTTCAAGATTGGTGTAAAGGGGATCAGTCGGTGGACAACCCAAAACCCTTTTGATTTTGGTGGCCCAGGATCCGATCGACAAGAGTTTGAAAAAATCGCTAAAAATGCCGGGTTTGACGCAGAAAAAGATGAATTTGTAGGCGAAATGGTTTTGATTTATTCTAAGTACAAAGTAAACCAAGGAATGGATGATTTGATCTTTAAGGACTAGCGATAAAGATGCCAAAACGAACAGATATTAAATCCATATTAATCATCGGTGCGGGTCCCATTGTAATTGGGCAAGCATGTGAATTTGACTATTCGGGCACCCAGGCCACCCGCGCTTTAAAAGAAGAAGGATATCGCGTCATCTTGGTGAATTCAAATCCAGCCACGATTATGACCGACCCCAATCTCGCGGATGCCACCTACATAGAACCCATCACTCCTGAATATGTAGAAGCGATTATCCAAAAGGAAAAGCCGGATGCCATTTTGCCAACAGTGGGCGGCCAAACAGCCTTGAATCTGGCCATGGATTTAGATAAACAGGGTATCCTTGAAAAATATAATATTCAACTTATTGGCGCCCAAGTGGATGCCATTGAAAAGGCAGAAGATCGAGAACAATTTAAGGAAGCCATGGATTCGGTAGGAATCGAAACTGCCCAAGGTGGTTTTGTACATTCATGGCAAGAGGCAAAAGCTTCTTTAGGCAAGATGCAATTCCCTATTATTATTCGCCCTTCATTTACCATGGGAGGTACGGGTGGATCTGTGGCTTATAATTATGAAGAATTCCAGGAATTAATTGAAAACGGATTGAATGCAAGTCCAATTACGGAAGTGTTGGTTGAAGAATCGCTGTTGGGGTGGAAGGAGTTTGAGTTAGAGGTTATTCGCGATACAGCTGATAATACCATTATTATTTGTTCTATCGAGAATATTGATCCCATGGGTGTGCATACGGGAGATTCCATTACGGTGGCGCCCGCCTTGACACTGACGGATAAGGAATTCCAGAAAATGCGTAACTGGGCTATTTTATGTTTACGAACCATTGGCGTGGAAACGGGTGGATCCAATGTACAATTTGCAGTTAATCCTGAGAATGGGCGAATGATTGTTATTGAAATGAATCCACGTGTAAGCCGGTCATCAGCGTTGGCATCGAAAGCCACGGGTTTTCCCATTGCAAAAGTGGCGGCAAAACTGGCTGTGGGGTA
>Ga0257112_10000922_pt1 | contig 11497 bp, 10 predicted proteins | sample LP_taG_5_FD_191565 | JGI IMG/M metagenome (GOLD analysis project Ga0257112, IMG submission 191565) | Marine microbial communities from Northeast Subartic Pacific Ocean, Canada - LP_J_2015_P26_1000m | ecosystem: Environmental > Aquatic > Marine > Oceanic | place: Canada: Northeast Subartic...
TAATCGCGGTTATGTTGATTTCCTTTGTCCAATGAACTATACTGCCGACAATGATCATTTTTCTCAAATGGTACAGAACCACAAAAATATTTTGCCAAGAAACTTCCCCGTTTACCCAGGCATTGGAGCGAGTGCCTCGATTTTTAGCTTACCTATTGATCAGGTAGCTGCTCAAATCCATCTTACGCGACAATTGGGATCTGCTGGTTTTACCATTTTCGACTACTCGAAGGACACATCAGCTATTTTGATACCAGCTATCTCAAAAAGTATTGGAGCTCAAAAACCCAAAATACCGCGCTGAAAAAAGTGTTGAAATTGTCAATCTGATTTGAGTGAATTGATTAGTAACTTTGTAAAGAGCCACATTTCGCGTAGTGGCTTAATATTGCTTACTTCAGCATTGTAAATAGTATTAATTGGAATACTCTGAATTTTGAATCCAATTCGTCCAGCTTTGATTAGCAATTCAGATTCTGTTTCATAACGTTCGGTATGGAGCTCAATTGATTTGATGACTTCTGCTCGAATTAGACGAAATCCTGATTGAAAGTCCTTCACCTTCTGGCCGCAAAGAGCTGATCCTACAGATGAAACCAGCCAATTATTTAACCGACGATGTTGGGGCATTTCAAATCTATTATGTATCCGCGCCCCAATTAAAATGTCTGATTGATTATTCTTAAAATGATCAATGAAACGTGGTAGATCACTTGGCTGATGTTGACCATCACTATCCATGGTAGCAATCAAATCGTAGTCTTTCTGAGAAATATAGTCAAATCCGGTACGAAGCGCCATGCCTTTTCCCAGATTCGTACTGTGTTTGATGACTTTCCCACCGGCTTTTTCTGCTATCTGTGCGGTTTGATCAATTGACCCATCATCAATGACAAGAATATCATGTACAAACTCTGATGCTTCCCGAATAATTCGATCGATTGTTTTAGCTTCATTGTAGGCGGGTAGAAGGAGACAAACATACATCTCTAAGTGCTTGATAAGATAAGTCTAGCAAATTTGCGTTTGCCAACTTGGAGGACAGCTTTATTTTGAAACTCAATTGTTGCTTTGTCGTCTGTGATCCTTTCTCCATTTAACTTGACAGCTCCTTGTTTTACCAATCGTATTGCTTCACTAGAGCTCTGGGCGAAATTTGACTCCGTTATGATATGCGCAATCCAAATCTTTCCGTTGGTGAAGTTTTTTGGAGAGATTATAACTTCGGGGATTTCATCGGGTAATTCTTTGTTTTTGTGAACACGTTCAAAATAAGCCTCTGCCGATTGAGCGGCGTCCCGATGATTATATATACTAACCACTTCCCTTGCAAGACGCTGTTTCGCAATCTTAGGATGAAGTTCACCGTTGTTGAACGCAGATTGCATTTCGTGTATCTCACCAAGTGGGACATCAGTTGTCAGTTTAAGGTAGGTGAAAATTAATTCATCAGGAATAGACATCAGTTTTCCGTACATATCGTTTGGTGATTCATGAATTCCAACGTAGTTGCCGAGCGATTTACTCATTTTTTCTGTGCCATTCAAACCAACGAGAAGTGGCATTAGCAAGACAACTTGTGGCTCTTGACCATCAGCACGCTGCAAGTCTCGTCCCATGAGATTGTTGAACTTCTGATCGGTTCCTCCCATCTCTATATCCGCTTTCAGTACGACAGAATCATATCCCTGACAGATTGGATATAGAATCTCATGAACTCCGATCGATGTATTGCTTTCTAGACGTTGAACAAAGTCATCACGCTCTAGCACCCGGGCAACAGTCGTTCTGGCTGTTAATTTTATTACGTCAGAGAATGTCATCTGATCTAGCCATTCGCTATTGAAAACAACCTGGGTCCTTTCTGGTTCAAGAATCTGACAATACTGTTTTGAGTAGGTTTCAGCGTTAGCTTGGATTTCCTCAGCAGAAAGTTGTGGCCGAGTTTTCGACTTGCCACTTGGATCACCGATAGCTGCTGTAAAGTCGCCGATAATGATGATTACTTCATGACCAAGATCCTGAAATAATCTTAATTTCCGTAAAACCACCGCAATTCCGAGGTGGATGTCGGGGGCCGTAGGATCAAGACCGAGCTTCACACGGAGCGGGCGATCTTCGTTTCGAGCTGTTATCAATTTCCGGCGAAGTTCATCTTCAGAGATAACCTCTACCGCGCCTCTTCTAATGAGCTCAATCTGGTTATCAACACTTATATCTTTATTTACCTGCAAACCCGGTGTCCTTTTTATCGTAAGAGGGCCTTAGTCATTATACAATTAACCTGTCATAGCAGTCAACGGTTTTGGAGGGAGACTGTATCGAAAGCTCACTATGGTTGGCAAAGTGGCTCGATTCTTTCCATAATTTTTAAGAATGAAAATAGCTAAACGAAGAGTTGTTTCAAAATATTCGCGGATGTTCTAAAACCATCCTCGAAACTGCCACCATCGGGACAATATACACTTTCAAGTGAAATTACGCCGTTGTACTCATCCTTCCTCAGAGCATTTGCCAGATCTCCGAGATAGTCTGCCATATTTCCGGTGTTTAAAACGGCAAATTGTACTGTTGCTTTGGGTATGTCAACAATTGCATCTTTTATATGAATGTGTCCAAGGTAGTGGCCACGGAGCAATGTGTAACCGTCAGGATATGTCTTTTCATTACAGTACAGACTGTTACAGGGATCCCAAAGCACTTTTAGCCGATCTGTGCCAAGTTGATCGATCAACTTACGAGCCAGATGTGCAGATGTAACCATAGCGTTATTACCAGTTTCAACTACTAAGGTGATGCCTGACTCTTCCGCAATCTGTGTGGGCAGTTCCATCAAGGATACCAACTTGTCCCATGCCCCTTCAGAGACGATCCAATCGTTTGCACCGTGGCTGCCAAAAAGAATCATCTCTTTTCGAAAGCTCATCACTCGTACCAAGGGACAATCCAATACTTTTGCCATGTCGATACACCGTCTTAATGCATCAAGATGCTCAAGATAAACGGAATTATCTTGTTGCATTTCTCCAATCAGAAGTCCTCCAAAAATGTGTCTGGAAATACAGGAAACTTTCACCTCATGCGCATTTACCAAGTTCTTTACCTTGTTCATTTCAGCTGTATTCAAGTCACCAACTTCCTTACCCCAAAGGAATTGCAATTCTGCGTACTCGAGTTCAAATTCATTCATAACATCCAGAGCATACTCAAAATTCTGACTGATACCATCAGCAATAACACCTAGCTTTGCCATCCTTATCTTACCTCTGCTTTCATTTAGATTGGTTGTCTTTCTATTTCGGATTACCACGTCACTTTTGTGTCAGCAATCTGCTCCAAAAGTTTCACGATTGACCAATTATCTTGATCTGGAAAGAGCGAGATACCTGATTGGAAAAGTTCGTGAGCGGCTGCGGTCGTAAACATAGCAACGCCATTTTCCTTGGCCATTGCCATGCTGATACCAAGATCTTTATACATGGTACCGATATGGCTTCCAGTGTTTTCAAACTGCCTGTCCATGATAAGCTGAGCGCAGTTACGAAAGAGTGGGCTGCCTACCGCGCTGGCGCTAAAGACCTCAACCAAAGTTTCTCCTTTCACACCTGCTTTTACCCCCAACACTAAAGATTCAAAGATGGCGGTAAAGGATGCACCAATAAAGGCTTGTAAAGCGCCTTTGACTGTTTGACCTATACCTATCTCTTCACCAACGTGAAATATTTTTTCACCGACGGCCCTAAACACATCTTGATTGGCGTCAAAAACCTCTTTTTGTGCAGCTACCATCATGGTAAGTGTTCCATCTTCGGCACCAGACTTGCCTCCACTCACTGGTGAGTCAATCAGGTTGATCCTTTTGGCAAAGACAACCTCAGCGACTTCACGAATTTCCTTTGGTTCAATTGTGGCTGTGACAATGATAGTGGAACCAGCTTTCATACTGTCCAATAGGCCATCGTTGCCAGCTACCACTTGATATACTTGTTCTCCGTTAAGCACCATTACGAATACTACATCGGCTTGTTGCCCGACCTCTTTCGGGTTTTGTGCTATCTTCCCGCCTAAATCCTTCAGTGCGTGGAGGCGGTTGCTCTCTAGGTCATAGCCGGTGAGGCTAAACCCACTTCCGATAATATTATTGGCCATAGCCATACCCATATTTCCTAATCCAATTACTCCGACGTGTTTCATAATGAAATTTCCTTTCATCCTGGTTTTGACTTGATTGCAGTCTGTTAATCAATCTGAATTCAAAAGTGAAAAACAAACAAATGGAACTTAGTAGATCTTCATAGACCGCCTTACTTGGCGGGTGTGACCTTGTTTCGACAGTTGACTATTGGTTTGTGATTTTCTCCACCTCCACCATAAAGCCATTCCAGATCCAATGGTTGTGCGTACTCGGGTTTCGCTGCACACGCTCCTTGGAAGTGTAAATGACCTGAGTTAGTTCTCTGTCTGTTACTTTAACAACGTAAACTCTTTTAATTACAGTTTTATCGCTCGGTACAATTAACTTCTTAATTACTTTCTGGTTATTGGCTATCAGATATACTTTGTGCTTACTTGAGTCAACTGAACAGAAATAGCTTGTTATCCGGTAGTCGCCATTCGGTAGATTAAGCCTAAATACTCCGTCTTGAGTACTACTGATGCAATCGCGGTGCAGCGAGTCAATTTCCTCTTCTCCTGGAAACTCAGTATGCGGAGGTTGTGTTACCCAACCAAATCCTCCACGAGTGTAGCGATGCTCTTTAGTAACTAACTGGCATCCATCGGCAGGTTCAGAATCACTTCCTTGCAAGTCAAATTTTATCGACAAACGACCTCTATCAGCTTGCGACCAAGCTGATAGATCTAAATCATTTATTTGTTTTCGACGAAATAACTTCAGATTCTTGGTTGTGTGGATCAGATCAAAGTTGGGTGTCAGGTCTGAAAATTTTTCAGTTTCTGAATATGCCCATGCAACGACGTAATCTTCCTTACCATTGTAAAATGAGTGATTAAAGAAATTAACAGGAAAATAATTATAGTTGGCTTCATAGTTTGCTAGGTGCCCAATATCCTTATTCACTATGCCATAAAGGGCTATTACATGTAAAAATAGAGCAACATACTTAACGTTTCCTAACGAATCGGATTGATTCCAGCTTGAGCTGCGAATTGTGTATGTGGTATGAGGTTCAATCAGGTTAACAGCAGAAACTTCCTCAGCCATCTCTGCGCTCAGTCGTCCATGATCATATGCCGTCCGTCCAAAATGCAAAAGCGTGATGACTACCAGAGCCAGAGTAAATCCGACTTGGAACACCCTATGCCCATTATGAATTAGCCAAGGTGCAAGCATCAACAAAATGTATAAGTGTATTCGGTCGTTTATCCATCCCCCTGGGCCAAAAGACCATGGTGCCCTGAAGAACATAAATGTAAAAATGATTGAGATGAGTAGAACAAATCACTCTGTTTGATCCATTCCTTTCGAGATATACGATAAATTAGGGACATCACTGCAGCTAATCCCAAAACTCCCAGTAAAGCGTGATTAACAGGAATGTGCCAATCAGTAAAATAGACGATTGATTTAACTCCCCAGAAGTATTCCCAAATCCATTTAATTCCCCGGTAATTTCCTGAACTGAGATCCTTCAAGCTTTGCAGATAATAGGTTGCTAAAACAAAATAAATTGGCAAAATATAACCAGCAAACTGAACTAATGGCAGAAGATTCTGAGAAAGGTGCCTTATTGATCGGTTACACCAAATTTCGGATATTATCCTGATTCCGCACAGGCAAATATGACAAACTGAGATGGCAAGTAAAACTAAGCCAAAGGAAACGATGTGTGAAAGGTAGGTTAATAACAGTAAACTGTAAAAAGCAATTAAGTTATTAACTTCCATTCTGTCTTTGTGACGCCACCAGTAACCAAAACTTAGAAAGAAGAATGAAATCGAAATGGTGAAATTGTAGAACCCCATATAGAGCAAATAGTTATAAGAAAAAATAAAGCCCAGCCAACAGAATACCCATGATTTCTCCTTGTGAATAGCATGCAAGAAATACAAAAACGAAATTGGAATGCTTATAATCATCAATGTTAGTAGAATTTTTTCCGCTATAATTGGCGGAAAAAAATATAGCATTCCGGTAAGACTAATGTGCGAAATCCAATTAGGAAAGACTGTTAGGTTGAGTTGCCAAACATCCCTAATGATATAGTTTTCGTGTTTATGATATTCTTTGAGTACATGGGCATTGTAAATATGGCTGACGCCATCTTGGGAAGGAAAGAAGTCGAAAACCCAGATTGGTATGATATGGAGAATGAGAAGTAGGACGAAAAGGTGTTTCCAGCTTATTCGATTGATCGAAAAGTCTTTGGTCGACAAACTAAGGTTAACCGATTTCATGTTTTGCCTTCCTGCTGAGAAGAAAATCAACCGTTCCGCAATCAGAAGTTTAGTAGCTGGATTACTTGCTACCAAAATTGTGTTGGTTCGATAATCAACTTCAAATTGAAAGGCGGCGGATCCTCCATGATTGCCAACAACCCGAATTTCGCGTTTGCACAGAATCGCATCTGGCTCAATTTGGAGTTTTACTGTTAATCCACTATTTGATCTGGAGGCAAATTTCAAGTAGACTAAAATGTTGTTTCAGTCGCTGCTGCCGATTGGCGTACCTTCCTCACAAATCATTCGGTCAACGACAACCTTCCATTGAACATGTGGCATTGATCTGTCGCTTGGCAGGCGGAGTTTATAACACTGCACATCCGTATCTCCAAACAGAGACTTGTAAGTTATGTTAACCTTTCCGTCGGTGGAAAAAAGTTCCCCCATTTTTCATAATCCAATTTCCCTCTTTAAAGCGGATTGGTTATTCAAATGGTACTTAAACTATCTTCTTAAATCCTAACATTGTCTTATCGAATCCATTTTGTGATGAACAAATTCTGGAGAAAATCTTCAAGTTGATTATGAGTTTCTATTAATGCTGTCATTTTCTTCTTTAACCCTTTAATTTATTTTAATACTTGTGTTTGAAACTCAGTGATAAATGTTAGCCCGTTTTAGTGCTGTTGATGTCATTATTATTTTTGTTATCTTCGGAATCTTCTCCTGCATGTTGCAAGGGAAAAATATGAGCAAGATTATTAACTAATAGATCTAATTTTTCTTCTGTTTTACCCTTGTAATCTGCAAATTCTTGCTGCATTAAGTCAATTGCATTTTCAAGTTTCTCGCTATTCTTATTCAGTTTGACAATATCGTCTCTGACAATCCTAAGGTTGGCAATAATTGTTTCAAGGTGGCGTTCGACTGTAGCATAAGGCTCCACCTCAATTGTATTTAGGGCGTCATCGTGCTGCTCATTAATTTCAAAGACACTTGGATAGCTGTTTTTTTTAAACATAACTATTTGCGCTTCCTATACACCGTATAGTAATCCAGGATATAAATGCGAAAGGCCATTATAATCTTAACGGCGTTTGGCGTCAACTATGTAGAAAAACCATGAAAGTCCATAGCATTCTTGTAAAACAAAGAATAAAGTTGACAAATTTTTCAGAATATAATATAACCCATACTTATTTGTAAAGATGATCTTCACAGAGGCGCTAAATGTATGGAAAAATCTATCTGATGGTTATGTTGTTTTTCATTTCCTTGATGGTGATGCCGCAGAGTACAGTTAAGGTTCCGATGAAAATGACACTCACCCCAGAGGGACGAACTGATTCCGACGACATAGAGGAAAATAATCAAGTGAAACCAGTGTCACTTTCCAATACGCCCAGTATGCCTGTTATTTTAAAGTTTTGGGAGGATTTCCATTTAGCTGAAGGTCAATTGGTTGACAGTATGACTGTTTTATTTGGTAATGCAACCATCGAAGGCCATGTCAACGGGCATGTGACTGTTTTCCGTGGTAATATTGATATCGGAAAAAGTGCGTCAGTCGAAGGGACAGTCAGAGCCATTTTCGGGCGAATTCGTGGGACAGATAAGGGTGATGATTGGAAACGAACATTACAGCGCAATAATTATCAAGAAATTGGTATTTGGAAATTTATGATTTATCATGTAATACCGCTTATATGGGATCCTTTTTTGGATTTGCAGGAGCGCTGGGGATTGTCTGGAAACTGGCACCTGTTTTGGCAAATTTCCATACTATTGACAATGGCATTAACCTATGCAGGTATCGGGACAATTTTCTCTCAGCAAGCACAAAATATGGCACGAATCATTGTGCGACGCCCATTCGGCAGTGCTGCCATCAGCATGGTAACTGCTGTTGTAATACCTTACTTGATTATGTTTGGAATTCTCTCAATTGTTGGGATTCCGCTTGTTTTGGTTATCATATCTGGGTTGCTAGTTATGTCAATATACGGAAAAACCGCTATCTTTCTTTCAATCGGTAATGCCATATGGCCTCAGCAAAAAGTACAAGCAATTAATATTATCATTGGATATGGAATTTATCTTCTAGCTGTAAAGATCCCTTCCTTTTATCATCTTGGTGAAATCACCTTTGCTGTTGCCAGCGTTATAGGCATTGCGCTCTGCATCCGATCCGTTTTTGGAAATAGTCTTACCGAAAATACAAAAAATCATACACTCTCGCAAGTCAAGCGGCCGATTCCTGTCACATGGCAGTAAAATGATGCGATTGGGTAATCCCATATCCTTCATTCTGATTTTTCTTATCCCGCTAACCTTTATTTTTCTCCGAAAACGGAAAAACGCTGGTATCCTATTTTCGGATACTAGATCGGTGCGTCAAAACCGAAATACTTTTCGCATTTCGATATTTCGTTCGCTCAACTATATCCATTGGAGTATTGTTGTGCTAATTATTATTGCCCTCGCTCGGCCACAATCAACGCAAAGCATCGAAAAAATTGTATCCGAAGGCATCGATATTTTGCTCGTTCTTGATATCTCTGCGAGCATGAATGCGGAAGATTTCGAGCCAGAAAACCGCCTGCAGGCGGCTAAATCCGTAATTCGATCATTTCTGAAAGATCGCCAGAACGACCGAATCGGGCTGGTTGTTTTTTCAGGGAAAAGTATAGTACTTTGCCCCCTAACAACTGATTACCTAATGTTAGCTAAGTTGATAAGAGAAGTTGAAGTTGGAATCATCGAGGATGGTACTGCCATTGGTTTAGCATTAGCTCATGCGACGAATCGTTTACGACATTCCACATCAAAAAGTAGAATAGTTATTTTGCTTACAGATGGGGCAAACAATGCTGGTGAGATTGACCCAATTACAGCTGCAAATGCTGCCAAGGCAATTGGCGTTAAGGTTTATACTATTGGTGTTGGTAAGGAGGAAGGTGCTTTGATACCATATCACGATCCTATATTTGGAAAAAGGTATCGCCCGATCCGCGCATATATTGATGAAGAGTCATTGAAACAGATTGCTCGAATCACTGATGGGCATTATTTCCGTGCAATTAATGAACATAAGCTTGCTGACATATATCAGGAAATCAATCAGCTTGAGACTACCAGAATTGAGACGACAGAATTTATTCGGTACAAAGAACTTGCAAGCTACTTTATGCTTCCTGCGATCATTTTATTAATTTTAAAGATTGTTCTCGTTTCGGTCTTACGAAAAATCCCATGATATTAATGGTTACAAAATTTGGGGTTGCCGTTGGGAGAGTAATAGGTTCTCGTTATCTCGAATCACTAAATTTCGATGAAAGAGTTATTTTCGAAGGTTTGATTGAGACCTTGTTATTTAGTTGGAAGATTTTGATTTTAGTCAGTGGGTATTGGTAGTCATCTCTCATATGTTTGGTTTGCTCTTGCTGCGTTGGTATGGGAATTGCTATACTTCCGCAGGGGGCCGAAAGTTGGGAATGTGGTTCGAACGCCAATCGCTCAAATTTTGGTGTATGCTACTGTCGCAGTCAGGTTTCCCTGTTGCTAACTTGAAAATTGTAGTGAAAAGGTGTTTCATGACAAGGATTTGTTTCAGTTTGCTTTTAGCTCTACTCAGTGAGTATTTTGGTGCGATCTTGGATGGTCCCAGTAAATCGGTCTTCAAACCGTAAGTAGTGGGTATTATTAGTGTTAAATGTCGCTGGATATTTTCGGATTGGGAGCATATGTTATTTCATTGTGATTTTCAGGAGTAAATACGTATTACTACATGAGTTGTATTAGACCATTGGTGTTTGAATTTCCTGATATTTGCATGGGGAATACGGTATTTCTTTTTACCCATATCATCTAAAGTGTTGAGGTGTGGGATTGGAATTCTCGAACGCATTCGAAATTTGATCTGTAGGAGCATTATTTGTGGTGGATGAACATCTAGAAAATGCATTAGTTGCTAGTAGCGAGAAGGCCGTCGTTAACTTTAGTCAGAAAAATCAGCTTGATTTGGAACAAGTAGTATCAACCAATAAAAAGCTACTCTATCAGGATAAGGAAGATGCTACTGCATACTATAATCTGGGATCAGCCTACTTTTACCAGAAAAAATATAACCATGCACTTGCTTGCTTAAAAAGATCGATTCGGCTTCGTCCCGATCATTCCAATACTTACAATAATCTTGGGTCGGTCTATCAGCGAATTGGTAAAGAGCATCAGGCGGTTCAAGCTTACAAGAAAGCAATTCGTTTGGGCCCAGACTTACCTGGTTCATATTATAATCTTGGCTCTCTTTTCTACGGGAAAGACGATTTTGATAAAGCTTTTGAAAATTACGCAAAAACTATTGAGCTCGATCCTGAGCAGGCGATGGCACAGTACCGACTAGGAAGAATCTACGAAAGACGAGATCAAATAGACCAAGCAACATCATGTTATCAACAAGCAATTGAGCTCAAACCGGCCTTTATTCAAGCATACGAAAGACTGGGAGGAATTCATTATGATCAACAGGAATTCGAACAAGCATCAAAGTTCTTCATACAAGCTGTCACTTTAAATCCTGATCTTGTGAAAACTCAATATTATCTTGGTCTTTGCTACTATTTTCTAGGGAAATATGATGAGGCAAAAGAAGCTTATGAGCATGTAAAGCGTCTTCGTCCAAATAGCAACTTTGTGAATTATTATATTGGCATTGCTAACATTGAGATTGAAGATTACAATGTTGCTATTAATGCATTACAAGAATCACTGGGCCGAACCGATGACAACCTGCAAGTGTATTTTCGTCTTGGTATGGCACATTATTATAAGAAAGACTACTCATCTGCTGCTAGACATTTTGAATATGCACTAAGTTTTAATGTCAATAACCACATCATACACAATAACATTGCCGCCTCCTATGGACAGGCAAAGTCATACGAAAAAGCAATTGAACACTATGAAAAATCATTGTCGCTGAATCCAAATGATGCAGTGACACACAACAACATTGGAGTCACTTATCAAATGGAAGACAAATTTGAAGAGGCTCTTGAACACTATAAAAAAGCAATTGAACTTGACCCAGAATTAG
>Ga0257112_10000927_pt1 | contig 11451 bp, 10 predicted proteins | sample LP_taG_5_FD_191565 | JGI IMG/M metagenome (GOLD analysis project Ga0257112, IMG submission 191565) | Marine microbial communities from Northeast Subartic Pacific Ocean, Canada - LP_J_2015_P26_1000m | ecosystem: Environmental > Aquatic > Marine > Oceanic | place: Canada: Northeast Subartic...
ATGGATTGATAACATCATTTTCAATATGAAGATATGAAGTTGCATAATCCAAAGTGAGGCTTGTTGATATAGGCGCATCCAAAGCAGTAACTCTTTTTCCACGTAATGATGAGTCATCCGGAATGAGCAGCCAATAAGTGTTTGCTGTAAAATAAATATTCTGATGGTGGTTTATAGCATCAACATCCAAATCAAAACCGCTGGCTCCACGTCCGTAAAAGAATATTTTATCATCTGCATCCAACGATCCATTTTCCTCTCCTGAAAATTCGATTGCTGTTTCCACGAGATTTTCTGTCATAGAATTATAAGACACTGAATTGATTACAGTCGAACTGCGATCTCTCCCCAATGATGATCCGGTAAACAGCATAAAACTGCGCGGATCATTTTGTTGGAATGAACTGCTTAAATCAATTAAATCTGCACCACTGATGGAAACCATTTGATCAGCAGCTATGTTGAACTTTATCCAAGTACCATTGGGAAAATTGACACTTCTTTTCTGTTTTCTTTTTTGGGGCTGAAACCAATTTTGTGCTATATCCCAATTCATTATACGCTGCTCTAAGAATGATCGTTGGTTTTTGTTGGCTCTAATTGTTTTTGACTTGTTTGATTGAAAGTATACATCAATTATAAAATTTTGATAATAATAATTTCCATTTGCCTGTGGATGAATTTCAAGCGTAGCTGTTTCAAGTTGACGGACTTTTTGCTGGTTAATCCATTTGACACCGCCATTGTCAGAAATGTCTACAATTCCCATTTTTCGTTTGTTGAATGAGCGCACATTTATGCTGGGTAATTCGTTAGCTGGCAGTCCAATCAGGAGCGTGAGCGGTTCCAGTTTATCATCAGGATTGATGTCAAAAATAACTTCTATGGTTAATCTGTCTTTAGATGAATACAGGGTTTGAAAATCAGTCCCGGCAGTTAAAAATGATATTAATAAAAGGTATAAAAGATATCTCGGGCCTGTTTTCATATTGAAATTTAATGAGATTGCTCTGTATTGAAATTGAATAATAATTGGCGAAGTGTGTAAGTTTATCTACTCAAATCGTACGAGATTTAACAGATTCTGTTCCAAATTCTATATTCAATATTAATATTAGGATAATCCTGTGTTTGACTTGGAAATGATTAAAAGTGTTTATAGCACTTTGGCTGCACGAGTGGATGCTGCTCGAATAAAAGTCGGGCGACCTTTAACCCTATCAGAAAAAATTCTTTATGCTCATTTATTTGCTGAAGGTGTTGAAAAATATGAGCGAGGTGAGTCATATGTAGACTTCACTCCGGACCGCGTAGCTATGCAAGATGCAACGGCGCAGATGGCCTTATTGCAATTCATGATGGCAGGGAAAGATAAAACTGCTGTTCCGTCCACAGTTCATTGTGATCATTTAATCCAGGCTAAAGTTGGCGCTGGTCAGGACTTGGCGACCGCCATGGATACAAATGGAGAAGTATATAATTTTCTGGAGACAGTTTCGAACAAATATGGCATTGGTTTTTGGAAGCCGGGTGCTGGTATCATCCATCAGGTTGTGTTGGAGAATTATGCATTCCCGGGCGGAATGATGATCGGCACCGACAGCCACACAGTCAATGCCGGAGGTCTGGGCATGATTGCCATCGGTGTAGGCGGAGCGGATGCAGTGGACGTTATGGCGGACATGCCCTGGGAATTGAAGTTCCCTAAACTTATTGGCGTCAAACTCACTGGCGAAATGAGCGGATGGACATCGGCAAAGGATATCATATTAAAAGTAGCCGGCATCCTTACAGTGAAGGGTGGGACAGGCGCCATCGTCGAATACTTTGGTTCCGGAGCAAAGAAGTTGTCTTGCACTGGAAAAGGCACCATCTGCAATATGGGTGCTGAAATCGGCGCGACCACTTCCATCTTTGCCTACGATGATCAGATGGCAAAATATTTAAAGGCCACAAGCCGCGATGAAGTCGCACGGTTAGCTGATAAAGTGGCCGAACACCTCCGGGCTGATGATGCTGTTTTAGATAATCCTGAAGAATTTTATGACCAGTTGATTGAGATAAATTTATCAGAATTGGAACCTCATTTAAATGGTCCTTTTACACCTGACAGAGCAACGCCAATATCTGAAATGGCAAAAGTATCAGCTGATAATAATTGGCCTACAGATATAGAGGTTGGACTGATTGGTTCATGTACAAATTCATCATACGAGGATATTTCCCGTTCAGCATCCATCGCTAAACAGGCCGTTAAAAAAAAGTTGAAAGTAAAGAGTGAATTCACAATCACACCGGGAAGCGAGCAAGTACGTTTTACAGTTGAACGGGATGGGTTTCTTGAAACATTCGGTAAAATGGGCGGTGTTGTGCTGGCAAACGCCTGTGGACCGTGCATCGGACAGTGGGCAAGGCATAGCGATGATCCCAACAGGAAGAATACAATTGTGACTTCCTTCAATCGCAATTTTGCCAAACGAAATGATGGCAACCCGAATACCCATGCATTTGTGGGCTCACCGGAATTGGTGACTGCCCTGGCAATTGCAGGTGACCTGACCTTTGATCCTACCAGAGATACATTGATCAATGAGCAGGGGGAAGAAGTGAAATTGGATCCGCCGGTTGGTGATGATCTGCCTAAAAATGGTTTTGCGGTGGAAGATCTAGGTTACCAGGGAGCAGTTGCTGACGGCAGTGGAATTGAAGTGGTGGTTAATCCAGGTTCGGAGCGTTTAGCATTACTATCACCTTTTGAACCATGGGATGGCGAAAATATCACCGGGATGAAATTGCTGATTAAAGCAAAAGGCAAATGTACCACCGACCATATTTCCATGGCTGGACCCTGGCTTCGATTTCGCGGTCATTTGGATAATATTTCCAACAATATGCTCACCGGTGCAGTCAATTATTACACAGATAAAACAAATATTGTAAAGAATCAATTGACTGGAGAAAATGACACTGTACCAGATGTGCAGCGTGCATATAAAGCTGCAGGTGTTTCTACAATCGTTGTGGGTGATGAAAATTATGGGGAAGGATCTTCCCGTGAACATGCTGCCATGGAGCCAAGGCATTTGGGTGTTCGTGTGGTACTCGTACGATCATTTGCCAGGATTCATGAAACTAATTTGAAGAAACAGGGTATGCTGGCCCTTACGTTTGCTGATAAAGATGACTATGACAAGATTCAGGAAGATGACTCCCTTGATTTTATTGATTTAAATCAATTTTCTCCCGGAAATCAATTGACTTTAAACGTAACTCATGATGACGGTTCCACAGTAACGGTTATGTGTAACCATACCTGCAATCAAATACAGATTGATTGGTTCAAAGCAGGTTCAGCCCTTAACTTGATTCGCTCTAAAAAAAGCAAAATCCACCATGAAAATTCTCGTTTCTGATCCCATAACCGATGCCGGTATGGCTATACTGAAAGATGCCAATCTGGAAGTTGTGTATCTTCCCGATGCAACTGCAGAAGAAAAGGCGGAAGCCAGTAAAGATATTCGTGGCTGGGTTGTCCGTAGCGGCACAAAAGTTACCGCAGATATGATCAAAAACGCGGAACATTTACATGTGATTGGCCGTGCAGGTGTAGGGATTGATAATATTGATCTTGAGGCTGCTACTCGAAAAGGTGTTGTAGTCATGAACACTCCGGATGTGAATACAATTTCTGCAGCTGAACACACTGTGGCTATGATGCTGGCGCTGTCTCGAAATATTCCCATTGGACATGGAGGTATCGTAAAAGGAGAATGGAATCGAAATGCATTGGTTGGTTCGGAATTGCGCAATAAAACACTTGGCGTTGTTGGTTTAGGAAAAATCGGCAGGGAAGTGATCCAGCACTGCCGCTCTTTCAATATGAACATTATGGGTTATGATCCATATGTAAGTCAGGATATGTTCAATGAAGATGAAGTGCAAGTTGTTGATCTAGATACATTAACAACCGTATCAGATTATATTACACTGCACGTTCCACTCATTGATTCTACGAAAAATCTATTTGATTACGATCGCCTCTGCCAGATGAAAGATACAGCACGGATCATCAATGTGGCTCGGGGAGGTATTATTAATGAAGCTGATCTGGCAAAAGCTTTAAACGAAGATAAGATTGGTGGAGCAGCAATTGACGTATTTACGTCAGAACCTATAGGTGAAGACAATCCATTAGTTAAAGCAAAAAATATTGTTTTAACTCCCCATTTAGGCGCTTCAACTGAAGAAGCGAAAGAAGGTGTCAGCCGAGCAGTCTGCGCCCAGGTCAGGGATTATTTGCTTCATGAAAAATTGACAAATGCTGTTAATATGCCCATTTCTGATCTGGCCAAGCTGAAAGAAATCCAACCTAGTTTGGAATTATCTGAAATCATGGGCAAGCTCCAAAGCCAATTGGAATTAGGCGCCATCAATAAAATACACGTGGAATGTGCTGGAACCATGGATGAACCTAAAACAGCTATACTGGCATTTTTAAAAGGGATGCTGTCAACTCGCATTCCTGACCGTGTAAATTATATTAATGCTGAAACACTTGCAGTGGATTTGGGAATTAAAATTGAGCATAGCTACACTTCAGATTGTAGTTCGTACACGAACCTGATACGCACAAAAGTAACAGGTGAAAATGGCACAAATCAGATCAATGGCAGCGTCTTTGAAGGCAAGCGCCTGCGATTGGTGAATATCCTTGGCTATGAGATGGATATTACACCCAGAGGTACAATGCTCTTCGCTCGCAATAGGGATGTTCCCGGTGTGATCGGAAAAGTGGGTTCAGCTTTAGGTGCAGCCCACATCAATATTGGTGCATATTTATTAAGCCGCGATGCTGATAATGGTGAAGCATTCGCTGTAATCCGTGTGGATAATGAAGTGCCGGAAGATATCCTATCCGCACTTACTGATATGCCGGAAATTGTATCCATCCAGCAAATTCATTGCTGACCTTGTTTTCTTTCCCAGCAATCCAAAAACAAATCCCAATCAAAATAGCAGGTGCCGGTATAGCTGGAATGTCTGCCGCCATACATCTCAAAAAAGCCGGTCAGGATGTTGTTGTTTATGAGAAACAATCAATGGTAGGCGGAAGCAGGCACGGTGATTATGAAGGGTTGGAAAATTGGATCTTCAAGCGATCCATGTCAGAATTTTTTGCAGAACACGGTTTTGATTATGAAAAATTGAGTTCCATTCCAATTCATCAGTTCACCGTTCATACTAAGGAAAAAGTACCTTTTGTTGTGCAATCACAACAGCCGTTTTTTCATATGATCAAACGCGGGCCAGATAAAGATTGCCTGGACCATCAATTGTTTGAACAGTGCAAAAAAGCAGGTGTTGATTTCAAATTAGGTAAGCCTGCACCTGAGATAATTGATATTGACAGCACCGGGTCAAAAAAAGCAGCAGCGTATATTAAAGGGGTAAACTTTGAAACAACTTTAAATAATCAAGTTCATTTATTGTTAGGGAAAAATTTTGCTCCAAAAGGATATTCATATTTGATCATACTGAATGGCAAAGCCACATTGGCAACGGCTTTCAAAAAAGTAAAAAATGACATAACAGATCCATTAAAAAACTCGATGGGTTATTTTCGAAAAAAAGGATTTTTAATACCCGATGAAAACATTTTTGGCTACAGGGGAAGTTTTTCCATTCTTAACATGAAATTATTTCAAAGGCCATTTCGTATTGGCGAAGCCGGTGGTTTTCAGGATTTTCTTTTTGGTTTTGGAATCAGGATGGCGATGAATTCTGGTCTTACTGCAGCATTACATCTAAAAGGTGAAGTGCAAACATCGAAACGCATACTGCGAGATTTGAACAGGAAAAGAAATTTATCATTTATTAACCGCATTCTGTATGAACGGTTCAGTGATCAGCAAATGGCAAAAATCGCAGCGTCTTTTGCAAACGTTGAAGAACCGCTTCATTTGTTGACACGAGCATACAAATGGAACTTTAAGAATATATTGCGTTGGATAAGATTAAAGGGACGGTATGAAGTTCGCCCTGCTTAGGAGCTTGCAATTTTTTGCCATGATTATAACATTGTCTGGTCTCTACATCGGTATACGCGATAACAATGTGATGCTGGAGTTGAATGCATTGATAATCGGTGCAGGAATTTTTTATGCCGCAAATACGGTAATTAAAAATAGCAATTGATTGCTTAACTAATTAATACGCTTATAAATTCAATTTTACTATGCGAGGAAATATATGACCAAACTCTGGGATGATCTGAAAAAAAACATGAAAGATTGGGGCTCTGTCGCTGTAGAAAAAGCAGAGGAAGTCAGCAAGATTGCAGTAGCCAAAACAGAAGAACTTACCAAGATCAGTAAGATCAAAATTGAAATTCATCACCTGCAGCGGGATTTAGCTAAAACGTATGAAAATCTTGGAAGACTTGTAGCCTACCACGCTAAAGAAGAGAATATGGTCAATTTTACAGGCAATAAAGAATTCTATCGCTCGTTACAGAAGATAGAACAGACCCAAGGGAAGATCACAGATAAAGAGGGTGAAATTCAAAAAGTAAAGGATGAATTTAATCTCCAGGAAAATGACGTTGCTGCCGCAGAACAGGATATCGAAACTGAAGTTGTTGAAGAAACCAAGGCTTCAGAAGAAGAATCACACGGAAAATCCTCTGATCCAGATACGCCAAAATCTTGACCAAACCATCTTCCTCTACAGGGCGCAAAGCCCTTGACCTTTATTTAAAAGAAATAAAAAAAATAGAACCCCTTTCTCCCCAGGAAGAAGTTGCCATAGCGCAACAAGCCAAAACAGGGGATACGGAAGCCTTTCAAAAACTGGTTACGCATAATTTACGCTTCGTGGTTGCTATGGCCAAGAAATTCCAGGGACAGGGGGTGCCCTTTGAAGATCTTATCAATGAAGGCAATCTGGGTCTGATCAGGGCTGTGAACACCTTTGATGAAACACGGGGTTTCAAATTTATATCCTATGCGGTATGGTGGATCACCCAGCGCATTCGTACAGCCATCCAGAAAACAGGCCGTGTAGTGCGGTTGCCCTCACACATCACAGAATCCATGGGCAAGTTATATCGTAAATCATTGGAACTTGAACAAGAATTCGAGCGGGAGCCAACCACGGAAGAAATGGCAGAAATTTCCGATACAACAGTCAAATGGATAGAAGACCTCGTGAAATCTTACTCCGGTCCAGTTTCATTGGAAGACAGCAGTGCAGAAGATCGCCCCTTGATCGAATATTTGATATCGAACGATCCCCGTCCAGAAATGCAGTTAATGCAGGAATCATTGAAAAATGAGATCAAGAACCTTATTAATAAATTGAAAGACCGTGAAGCACACATCCTAACTGAATATTATGGACTGGGAGAAGATGACCCAAAAACACTGGAACAGATCGGTGCACAGTTGGATCTATCCAGCGAACGGATACGGCAGATCAAGGAACGTGCATTACAGCGTTTGCGAAAATCTACTACTTCACAGTTATTAAGGTTATACCTCGCTTAGCATTTGGTTTATATAGGTACAAAATCTTAAAATACAGCTAGTAGAAAACAAATCAAACCATGTTTGGCCGCAGAAAAAATATTCAAAAACAATATATAATTATTTCGCAAGATGATCACGGTGTCCGCCAGCATAATTTATCCCGTCGGCGTTTATTCACATTTGCATCCATGGCAGTCATTATACTTGCAGCTATTTTCTTTTTTAGCGCTGATTCATTAACTAATATTTTTTATAAATCAAACCTGGCAAAGATTAAACAAAATTATGCCATGTTATCAACAACCCTTGAAGAACTTCAAGATGATGTAGCTGCGATGTCTGGTAATATGAAATCCATTGAAGAAAAAGATAAAGCGATCCGTACCTATGCAGATATGCCCCAGATCGATAAGGATATTCGCAAACTGGGTATTGGCGGTGTACGCCTTGCAGAAAACACCAGCGTTGATGATGTACTGACTAACCGCATCAAATCTCTGGAAATGGATGTGCAAACATTATCCAGAAAGGTGAAACTGGAATTATCAAGTTATAGTGATATTTACAACAAAGTCACTGAAGATGTAAAAATGATTCACGCCATACCCTCTATCCGGCCCATTGCAGGCGGATATCTGAATTCCAATTTTGGATACCGCAAAGATCCCCTTAACGACAAAGTTCGTTTTCATTATGGTCAAGACATTACTATCAATTCTGGTGAAGTTGTATTAGCTCCGGCTGACGGCACTGTTAAGGAAGCCCGTTATCGCGGCGGCTATGGCAATGTCGTCAAGATCGATCATGGTTACGGCTACAGCACACTATTCGGCCACCTTTCAACTTTCAATGTGAAAAAGGGTCAGAAGGTCAAACGGGGCAATATTATTGGTAAATCAGGAGACTCTGGCCGTTCAACTGCTCCGCACCTGCATTATGAAGTCCATCATTATGGCACGCCGCAGAATCCCCTGGATTATTTTTTCAGTGGTTACCTGCAATAAGCTGAACCTTATTCAAACTTCAGTTTTTTATTCCTATGCATAGATCTTACTTTATAGAAACCTATGGCTGTCAGATGAATGTTGCCGATTCTGAATTGGTTGAAGGATTACTGCAAAAAGAGGGCTACCAACCGGCCAGCGATATCAAAAGTGCTGATGCTATTTTTGTAAACACCTGTGCCATCCGAGAGCACGCGGAAGAAAAAGTGCATTCACAGCTGGGCAGATACAATCTCATTAAAAAACTAAAGCCCGCTACAATCATTGGAGTTCTGGGCTGCATGGCACAAAATTTGAAGGATGATATTCTGGAAAGTAAACCTTACGTGGATATTGTTCTGGGTCCAGATTCATACCGTAAACTGCCAGAGATCCTGAATAGAAAAGTTGAGAATTCTGAAAGTGTTGTTGATACAAAACTATCCCGGTATGAAGTATATGATGATCTTTTCCCCAGCCGCAATGAAGGTATCAATGCCTGGATCTCCATCATGCGCGGTTGTGATAAGTTTTGCACGTTTTGTATTGTACCTTTTACCAGAGGCCGTGAGCGGAGCAGAAGCATTGCCAGCATTGTTGCTGAGATTGAACAAGCTGTTTTAGATGGATTTGTAGAAATTACTTTGCTTGGCCAGAATGTGAATTCATACAAGCATGAGCATGAAGGTTTTTCGGAATTATTGGAAGCAGTTGCGAACATAAAAGGTGTAAAAAGAATTCGTTATACATCACCTCATCCCCAGGATATCAATACAGAACTGTTGGCTGTCATGGCTGAACATGACACTATTTGCAATTATGTCCATTTGCCGCTGCAAGCCGGCAACAACCGTATTCTCAAGCGCATGAATCGCACGTATACAAAGGAACATTTTATCGGTTTAGCCGATCATATTCGTGACACGCTGCCAGATGCAGGTATCAGCACGGATATTATAGTTGGCTTTCCCGGTGAATCAAATGAGGAGTTTGAAGAAACACTGGAAGTCATGGAAAGGATCAAATTTGATTCCGCGTTTACATTTAAATATTCCTCACGTCCCGGGACCAAAGCAGCTGAATTCAGTGATCATATTTCTGAAGAAGAAAAAAAAGAGCGTTTGCAGCGCGTTATTGAATTACAGAAAAAGCATACCTTGGAAAGAAATTTGGAAAGTATTGGCAAGATTGAAATAGTACTTGTTGAAAAGGAAAGCAAAAAATCTTCAGCTTATTGGGCTGGTAGGACAGACTCCAACAAATGGGTAATTTTTGATAAAGGAAATAGCAAAATAAAAGACTTCGTTCCGGTATTGATTACAGCAGCGAAAGGCATTAGTTTACATGGAGATTTGTTATACCAAGAAGAAGCGCACGCAGTATGAAACTTGTTAAAATATTTGTTACACTTATCGCCTTAATTGTTGTCCTGCTCTTCCTAATGCAGAATACGGATGTGGTTAACATTGACCTGATATTTGCACAATATGAGGAAGTGAAAGTTGCTTTTGTTATGATCGGCGCTCTTTCAGTGGGGTTACTGATCGGCTTTGGGGTAGCCGTTGCCAATATACTTTCCGGCAAATCAGAATTACGTTCTTTACGTACTAAAAACCGCAGGTTATCAGATGAATTAAATGACCTGCGTAATGTGGCTATCGATGAAGGGATCTACGACCTGGATGACGGAGACGAGTAGTTTTGAATTCAACGCTCCTGATCGCTGTCATTATCCTGATAGCCGCCGGTATTGCCGCCGCGGTTTACTTTCGTCCTAAAAAACCTCGCCGCTTCGAATCCCTTTATACCGATGCCCTGAACGCCATCGTCCGCGGCGATTCCAAAACCGCCCTCAAATTGTTGCGTGATGTGGTAAAGCAGGATACGAACCACATAGACGCCTACCTGCAAATGGGTGAAATCCTGCGCGAACAGGGGCATGCACAACAAGCCTTAAAAATTCATCAATCCCTCACTGTCCGGCCAAATTTGGATAATGATGTCAAGATCGATATTCACCGTTCCCTGGCGTTGGATTTTTTAAGTTTTGATAATTTTATCAAAGCAAAACAGGAAGCTGAATTCATACTCAAGATTGAAAAAAAGAATACGTGGGCTTTGGAATTTTTGTTGAATATAGCTGAACGCGAGCGGGATTGGATTCTTGCTGCCAAGCTGGCAAAGGATATTCAGAAAATAAAACAACAGCAGGATCCCAGCAAGCTGGCTCAATTTCAAGTATTTGAAGGGTTGGATAAGCTCAGTAAAGATGATCGGAATGGAGCGCTGCACTGTTTTCAAAAAGCATTGGAAATTGATCCCAATTATGGCCAGGCGCACCGCCGGCTGGGGGACTTTTATGCAGAGAACAGGGATTTGATCAAGGCCATAGAACATTGGGAACAGTTTGCACTGTTGGATCCGGATAATGCCGGCAATATATTTTCTAAAATCGAAACGGCGCTTTATGATTTAGGCAGGTATAGTGAAGTTGAAAAATTCTATAAGCGCATGCTTGATCAGAATCCTGGTAATCTCAATGCACTGGCACACATGGCCAATGTGTTGGAAGAAAAAGGCGAACGCCAGCAAGCGTTGGATCTGGTGGATTCTGCCATGGAAAAATTTGATAATTCTGTTCATACACGTTTGATGAAATTGAAATTGAGTTTAACAGTCGCACCGCCCCATGAATTATCTCAACAAATAGATAAAATTATCAATCTTTTAACAGATGAAAAGAAAAGCAGCTAACTTTGAAGCTGTGGATATATTGGCCGATTTTCATTTCAACTTTTCTTTCTGCACAAACCTTTAATAAATATTTCCAATTACTTGAAGAAGGGCAGATCCAGGAAGTCAAGGATCAACTCCCTGAACTCAAGTCAAAATATCCTTACGATCCGGCAATTACATATCTGCAAGCTTTAATGAACGATAAT
>Ga0257112_10000929_pt1 | contig 11450 bp, 8 predicted proteins | sample LP_taG_5_FD_191565 | JGI IMG/M metagenome (GOLD analysis project Ga0257112, IMG submission 191565) | Marine microbial communities from Northeast Subartic Pacific Ocean, Canada - LP_J_2015_P26_1000m | ecosystem: Environmental > Aquatic > Marine > Oceanic | place: Canada: Northeast Subartic...
AGCCGTAGACGTTGTTGCTGTATGTCAGGGTGCTCGGAGGGCCCCACCAAGGGGTGAGTTCGGCCTCAAACGATGTTGGCGCCCCCTCGGCTCGCGCCTCTGCATCGCTTGTGAGGCATAGCCAGAATCCCTTGTTGCCGGGCCGCATCCCGAGCGAGAAGTCTTCATCGAGAATCGGAACGATTGCACCCGTGCCCTCACCCGTGCCGTCATCCGGCCACAAAGGGTGCTTATCATTGACCATAGCCATTCGGCACTCCTTAATCACAAGCGGCTCGAACATCCGCTTGCCATCGTACCACCACGCGCAAATCATCCCAGGAATCACGTGTCCGCCATCCTCGTCTATCGACATCCTCGAACCTGGCTTCCACCAGTGCCCACTGACTCGGATAGCAGGAGTCTCCTTGGTCGACCACAGGACCATTAATTGACGCGAACGGCCAGGGTTGTCCGGATCCGGCACGAACATGATTACCCAGTACCACCACCATGACAGACGTGGAATTGGGGGCATCACATCGAGTCGCCACAGTAGCGACAGGTCTCCGACGAACTTCTCCATAGAGCGCATTATTTCTACCTCACATAATCTCTCGATTCTTGAAACTGGCCTGACCTATCCCTACCATCGCGACGGTGATTAGTAACAGGACGGTAATGCTCACCAGAAGGGCTACCACCGGGCTCTGGGTGCCCAGAGTATGCACCGGGGGCTGCCAGAAGAAGGAGAGTCCAGAGTCGATTCCGAATGCCGAGGTGATTTGTGTGTACTGCAGGGTATCGGGCCAAGCGATTAGCACGATGGCGTCTATCAGTTGAAGCGCCCAGTGAGAAATCGACAACATCGGTACTGAGGCAGAGGGCAAGGTCATGGTGAACATCCCCATGATGAACTCCCAAATCCCGAGAATAATGCAGAAATAGACTCCGTACTTGGGCGCAATCAGGCCCAGTGTGTTATACAGCGCCCCATATGCAGCGAGCACTAAGACTGTGGCGAGGCCTATGCCGAGCCACACCGGGAAATCCGAGAGTCTGATTAGACTGTCTCCAGGCCCTATCAGCGAGGTGACCAGAGCCATCAGCAAAACCAACACGAGGATGTAGGTACCCGCCAGCAGCAAGTACCCAAGCAGCCTGTAGATGATGAACTCGGCACGATGTATAGGCTTCGACAACAAGTAGTGCAAAGTGCCGTTCTCGGTCTCATCTCTGACCAGTCCGAGAGCAAGGAAAAGCGGTATGAAAATACCAAGCATCATGACGAAGGCCATCTTGCCGGTGCCGATGATGAATGTCCTGTGAGATAATTCTCCGAGGTACTTGCTCTCCTCGGGGTCCTCATTAACATTGTAATCTGCACGAATCTCGATAATCTCATCCCCATCGGCGTCGAGTATCCAGATTACATCGCAAGGAATGCCGTTGCGGTTATTGTCATTCATATTCGCCAAGCAGTCGCCGTCGTCGTCCACCTCTTCGATAGTTTCCAAATCGGAGACGTCTTTGCCGTCCCATAGTATGCCGTCCTCGTCTATGTACATAGAGGCAGGTTCCGGCTCGACGTAGGACGCTAGCGTCATGTGGCCCCACTGCATGTAGCCACTCTCAGGCACACTCACCGAACCGGATGCCCTGAACTTTCCCGAGACGAAGTAGGATCCGTCGTCGTAGGTACAGGCCTCGCCCCAGTCGAGCCACCAGTCATCTAACACATCGCCCTCTGGACAGGGGTTCACCTCGCCCCAGTCGATGAGTCCAGACCATCTACTGCCAGTGTAATCAAGGTCTACCCACTCGGAATCAAGATAGCCCTGTCCCTCCCAAGTGTGATTCCCACTGTGGAATCTCGAATCATCGTTCCAGACTATCTCTCCGGTCTTGACGTAGTATCCCGAGCCGGGATACTCCTGTCCATCCCAGTCACTGGTTCCATACTTGTTTTCTTGGCCCTGCGGATATCCATCGTTGTCCCAGTCAACTGAGTCACCGTCATTGTCGACTGGTTCAAAGTCGTCCCTAATGGCATCAACGTAGAATGCCAGCAGCAGAGCCATGACGAGGACGCCGACGATGAGGACGACCCAAGTGGATATGCGATGTCTGAGCTGCCTGATTGTTAGTTCGGTAATGGCCCCGGCCTTGCGGTCCAGACGGGTCCAGACGGTCTCGCTGAGCGCCCTGCCCTTGGCATCCATCAAGAATCGCCCCCTATCAGATACCCGAGCAGCGACTCAAGGTTGTCGTCGGGATTCTCGATTGCCGAGACATCGGTCCCGGAATCCACAATAACGCGTGGCAGTATTGCATGGGCGGCCGACAGGTCGTTGGTCTGAATCTCTAGTTTCCCCTCCTCGGGGAAACGGACCCCATAGACCGGATCTTCGGAGATGAACTCGGAAGCGAGGTGCCGCGGATCGTCACAGGTAAGCAGGATGCGATGTGGATGCTTGTCGAGAAGGGCCCTGATGGCATGCAAGTTACCAAGCGCCAGCAATCTACCGTTGTGGAGTATGACAATCTGCTCGGTGATGCGCTCTATCTCCTCGAGGATGTGGCTCGAGATGATGACGGTCTTGCCCTGCGAGCCAAGCTCTCTGATTACGCTCATGATGCTTGTCCGGGCTATCGGGTCGCAGCCGTGCAGCGGCTCGTCGAGGATGATGAGATCGGGATCGTGAACCAGTGCGTGGGCTATCTTCACGCGCTGCCTCATACCCTTGCTGTACTTGCCTATCTCTTTGTTCTGGACATCAGACAGACCTACGAAATCGAGCACGTGCTCGGCTCTCGCCGTAGCCTCCTCCCGTGTCATCCCGTGCAGCCTCGCGAGGGTGGTGACGAAGTCAAGAGCGGTCATCCAGTCGTACATCCTCTCAGACTCGCTGACATATCCGACCCGTCGGTAAGGAGCGGTGTTGGTCCACGGATCGACACCGAACAGCCTGACACTGCCCTGGTTTGGCTTGAGTCGGCCCATCAGGAGCTTGAACAGAGTCGATTTGCCGGCCCCGTTGGGACCAAGCACGCCGGTGACGCCACCATCTATGGCCAATGACACGTCGTTGATTCCAATGACTTCTCCGTACCACTTCGAGACCTGATCAACGAGAACGGCAGGTGTCTTGTCGCTCATTCCCTAGTCACCTCCAGAGAGCTGACGCGTGCGACCAGAAGGGCTATGCAGACCGCATTGATTGTGATGATTGATACCAACGAGAAGGCCAACGGATGATTGTAGTTGGAATCGATGCCTAGCAGCCACTGACCTATTTGAGCCAGACAGTCGTAAGGACTGAGCACGTAGAGTATCGAGGTGTCGAACTGGGTTTCGATTAGCATCGCCAGCAGCTTGGTGCCGTAGATTACGCTGAGGAACGCGATTGCAGCGAAGAAGCGACTCTGGCTGATGCTTGAGAGGGCGAGACCAATCGAGGTGTAGGTGATGACCACGAGGATTCCGGCAACCAGCCCGCCAACGAACATCGGCAGAGTGTCGACGAGATAGGCCCAGCCCTCGCCGTTGAATACGATTGCAGAGGTGTAGTAGACGAAGTAGGACAACACGATGACGAAACCCAGCACCACAGCGACGCTGAGGTACTTCATCGCGGTGTAGTCAAGCCTTGTCACAGGACGCGAGAAGTAGATGGCGCTGGTGCCGTTCTTGCGGTCATCCGAGATCATTCCACCCACTACCAGAGCGGTCAGTAGAGGCCAACAGCACAAATTACGAGGGAAGTACCCGAGGACCTGTCCCCACAGGTTGTAACGGTTGATACCCCACATCCTCGAGAAGGTGTCGGCCATGAAACCGTCACCAGAGAGAGAGGCGAGAAACAGCATCAGCACAGGCAGTAGGGAGAACAGAAGTATGACGAAGATAGTTAGCCTGACCATCGGATGATAGTGTCGGTGCCCTGTGCTTCGGAACAGTCCGTAGACGTGGTGCCTGAAAATCGCGTAGTTCCTCGCCCATCTAGGGCCCAGTTCGCCATCCCACGGCCGGTAGGACTGCTCGAAGATAGCGCCCAGTTCGGCCTCCTTACTAGCGACGATGGCCTTGGCTTCGTCGTCGCCATCGCCGGCACCGTAGGCCACCTCCATCCGAGTCTTGCTGCCCCCGATGTCTATGCCATCATCACTCATCGCGATCACCTCCTGTGTGCGCTGCTGTCATTAGATCCGAAGTGCTCCTGACTTCGGCACCGAGCCTTTCCATGATGAGCAGGAAGATGTCCTCAAGGTCCGGCTCATACTCTTGCATCTGCCTGACTTGCACGTCGGCGGAGACAGCGGCCTCGAGGATATTTCTCGTGGTGTTATCATCGGCTCTATCCACTCGAAGCACCCTCCCGAGGCGTCGCACCACGAAGCCTCTGGACTCAAGTTCCTGCTGCATCCTACTAGCACCGCCCCACACGGAGATCTCTATTTCGCGCTCAATCTGCCTAGCGAGATCCTCGATTCGTCGCTGCACCACGATTCTGCCGTTGTGAATCATCACTATCCTGTCGCAGACTTCTTGCACATCGTCCATCACGTGACTGCTCATCAGAACGGAGCGGTTGCCCTCCGAGACCGTGCGGCGGAGAGTTTGGAGCATGAATTCGCGGGCCCTCTGGTCGAGTCCATTCGTGGGCTCATCGCATATCAGGACGTCAGGGTCGTGAACCAAGGCGCAGGCCAGTTTGGCGGCCTGCTTCATCCCGGTGCTGTAGGTCTCGATCTTTCTGTATCGCTGGTCCTTCAGGCCAACGTACTCAAGCACCTCGTGGGCCCTGCGTGTCGCGTGTGCTGGATTCATTCCCAGCAACTCGCCGGCGTACCTGACTTGGTCGATCGCAGAAAGGTCGGGATCGAGGGCGTCGTACTCCGGCATGTAGCCGATGCGGGAGCGAATCTTGTCTCCCTCCGTCCTGATGTCGTAACCGAGGACGGTGCCCTCACCCGAAGTAGTAGTAATCAGTCCGAGTAAGCACTTGAACAGGGTCGATTTGCCAGCTCCGTTCGGACCAAGAATGCCGACCGCCCCTGGAGGAATCTCGAGATTGACGTCGTCCAGTGCGAGATGGGGGCCGTACATTTTGCACAAATTGCGCGCCGTGATGACAGATTTACCATCCCATTCTTCGCCCATTTTTCAACCCCGACTCCCTTAGGGGAGTCGAACTACGCTAGTAAGTGCGCCACTTGAATTAATCCCCAACGGGACCGGGGGGGAGTCTAATCGTCTCTCAGCGCCCCGTCGCGCACCCTGACTGCGATTCCCTTCTTGAGATGAGCCATCTCTCGTGCGGTTGTCACAGCAGTGCCATGAGCAATCAGCCCACCGTTTCCGTCGACCACTAGACAGGGCTGGCCTGGAGTCAGATGGGGGTCTGCACCGAGTACGTAGCCCTGCATCACGTTGCGGCCCCTGCCAACGAATGGAATGGCGTCATCGAGCAGCCAGACACGCGGCATCCCGGGGTGGTCTAAGCCGTCATCGGCCGGATCGTCGAAGCGGCTAGGGGGGCCGGGGTTGAGGGCATTGAGGCGCTGGGCGCCGCCGAGCGCGAGGCTGATGCCGCCATCGGACAGACGCGGTGAAAGGATGTGCTCATCCTCCAGCAGTACGTTGACCATCCGATCTGTGCGAGAACGGCGGGAGCTCATGCCCTCAGTCAAACTGCAGCCGTCGCTCGGTGAGACTCCGCACAGTACTGCGAGTTTGTCGACTACTGCGCAGCGGTCGAGCCAATCCCTCACATCGCCGACGTGTTTTCCTTCGGGCATGGCGCATTGCTCGATGCGAACCAGGGGTAATTCGGCGAGACCTAGTTCGGCTAGTCCTTCGGCAATCTCCTCGTCTTCGTACGAATTCAACCAAACATCGTCGGGGCAATCAAGGTGGCACCAGGGGGAGACATCTTCCAAGGTGAATGGGATGGGGCCGAGGGGAGTCGAGAGCAGGATAATGCTTCTAGGCTCTTCGAGCAGTGCCGAGACCACCGCTCCGAGCGCGGAATCACGCCACGGCGGGGTTGTCCCTTCAATCAGCACAACCCTCTCGGGATCGGAGTCGGAGCCGTCCCACCATGACCCAGGTAATCTCCATCGCATGGAGAGGAGGGCGTGTAGATGTAGGACGTACGGCCTTGTTCCAATGTCGTCACTGAGCTTCTCACCCCCACTCCTCACAGGATTGGTGGATACCATGAGATCGATGGCCGAGACGCCGACGGGACCGTCTGGAATTTCCTCTAGTTGCTCCAGCACCCAAGTGAAGGCATCTCTGAGTTGCGGTGAGGCGTGACTGCGCCGTTCTGCGAGTTGCCAAATCGAGCCGTTGCGAATCGCCTCGCGGCAACGTGCCAACTCGGCTTGAGTGATCTCGAGGTTGTGGTGAGCGAGTAGGACCGAGCGTTCCTCTGGATCCATGTCGCGAACCTCCTCGGGGGTAAGGCCGAATAGGGCTACGGAGTGAATCGGCCACTCAGTGAGCCCCTTCAGCCTAACAGTGCCATGAGGGGATAAGATTCGGTCGTCGCGAGCGAAGATTGCGTAGGCTGCGCTGTCGAACAAATCGGCACCTAGAGCGATGGCCAAGGGGAACAGCATCGGATGACCGCAGCCAAACAGGTGCACCGGGCGGTCGGGGGGAGTAGTCGATCTAACAGCGAGCAGAATCTGGAACAGCTCTCGGTAGCGCTGCTTCTCCATCAGAGGAACGATACCTCCGACCGGGTGGATGGTGAAGCCCCTGAACTCCCCTTCGGCTGAGCCCATCAGGTTGCCGGCCTTAGCCCTCAGATCTTCATACAGTCCCCCTTGGACCGGCCCATTTAGAAGCAAGGTATCTCCTGCTGATTCGAGTGACTGCTTGGCCCTCCGAGCTGTTTCATCAACACATTCCTCGAGCTCTTCACGGCTCATGTCAGGGCGACCGAAAACATCGAGCATAGTGCCGATGTCGACGCCGATTTCACGCTGGAACTCTACTATCTCGGAAACTCCAACCTCGACATCGCCGTAGACGTAGGACTGGAAGGTGCCCGAATCGGTGACTACCACACCAGGGAAGTCGAGCATCGAGTGTATACCCTCGTCCAGCGCCCTTTCTTTCAGGTCATCGTGCTTCCAGATAACGTACGAATTAGTAATCAGAGCGTCGATGCCATACCTCTCCCACATCTCACGCGGCTCGATAGTGCGGAGGTTAGGATTGACGACGGGGAGCAGGGTGGGTGTGTTCATCGGACCGTGTGCTGTGTGCAGCCGCCCTATCCTCGCAGCACCGTCCCGGGCGATTACTTCGAACAGGCCGAGGTCCTGATCTCGACATGGCTCGGGGTCGCTTCGCTCGGACACGGAACCGGTGCGAAGCACCGGGAGTCATCAATCCTCTCCTGCCCTACTGACGACCTTGAGGGTCGTCACACCACCGTCCAACGAGATCTCAACAACGTCTCCGGAGTTGACCTCCATTGTGGGATCGGAGCTGAAACTGTGGGCGTAGGGAACTCCCAGAAGGGAGGCGGCAGGCAGGGTAAGCGGGCAGACGTCACGGTTGACGATTGCAATCGGACCCTTGTCGGTGTAGATTAGTCCCATCAGTACGAAGGGCGCGACAGTAGAACCCGAGCCCTTTGGGTAGATTAGTACGGTGTCCTCAATGGAATGCCCGTCGAGAGGGTGGCCGGGCTCCTCGATGAATCCAGTGTCGCAGTTGACATAACCAAGGTAGGTGATTGGAACGTCAGTCACCAACGCCTTTCCTGAGACCATCCACTCGCTCTGGCTGGGTATCCCACTTCCAATGGACTCGTATTCGCCACGGCGCTGCGTCTTCGCAGATGGTATCAGCTTGGCAACTCCCGAACCCAGTACCGGGCGCTCGCCGGCAACGAGGGTCGGATCAAAGGCGTGGGCGACGCACTGCTCAATGGTGGCGACACTGGTAGGCATCCGGTTGAGTCCACTGGTCAGGTAGTGCTCAGCCTTCAGGGAGTTGGTCAGCAAATGGTTGTAGCGCGAGCGGTTGTACGGCGTGACCTCGGGGCAAGTGTCGCGGAGAACGAGTGCCCCTGCCTCCTCTAGCACGTCGAGAGTGCCATCGGCGGAGATTAGGTCGTGGTTGTGACCGCTCATGAAGACCCAGAGCCGCTGGTCTGGTATGGCCTCACCCAGTTCCATCCTTGCCCTGACAGCAGCAGCAACTGTGCGGGCCTCGCCGACGCTGGCCTGTGGACAACCGATGACCACTAGGTCAATCTGCCCTCTCGGTGCGAGTTCGCGGTAACGTTCAGCGAGGTCTTCCTCAGTGAAGGTCAACTCGCCCTGATAGTTTTCTACAGAGGGCGCGTCAACGGTGTGACCGTCTGCCCAGAGCAGTGGACAACCGTAGTTAGCCGCGGCCGCTGTGAGTGCCTTTCGCATCTCAAAGCTGGCCCACTCGGGCAGTCCGGTGATACGTGGCATCGGACCCCAAGGGAGTTTCCAATCAGGGAGGATCTGTTTACCGATCCAGTCCCCAAGCACGCTCCAGTCGGTCGGGTCCGACATCGCGCACTCGATGCTTACGAGGATGTTTGGAATACGGTTCTCTTCGAGGTGAAGCCCCCACCGGGGGGCCCAACCAGTGAGCGCAGTGGCGAGCGCAGAGAGGCCTGATTCACGATTGGTGACGAGCGAAGTGTAGGAGTTGGAGAAGCAGACTGCATTGGACTCCGCCCATGAGCCGATGCCGTCACCAGATTCGATGCCCCTGTCATAGGGCGTGCATGATAGGATGGCATCTATGTCAAGATTGGAGTAAGCGTGGACTATCTCGAACTGCTGCTCTAAGAAGTCAGGGTGATCAATGCCCATCTCATCCATCCTCTCGTGATCACACCCCGCTGAGTTCAGGGTGGTAGGAATCACTACCTTGCCCTCTGGATCGCCTGCAAGATCGGAGAGGAAACGCCTGAGGCCGTGACCGCCGGTAATCACACTGACACCTGAGACGTGGGCGTGCTCGACACGGACGAATTCGTCCGCACCTGCTGCGGAGGCCAAATCGACGACCAGTCTGGCTGCCTTCTGTTTGGTCGGGCCGTGCCCGCCCTCGAGCATTGAGCCCAGGTCATTTGGGATGTCCACACCTTTCTCGCGTATGGAGACCCCCTTCAATACGACGCAATCCAAATTTCCAATACGCACTTTTCAAATCCGATTACTGCGCCGCAGTAATATGGTACCACCATTGATAACCCGAATAGTGCAGATATCGCTGGGACTCCACGGAGTCTTGCACGTAGTAGAATTGGCCTCGGCCCTATACGAAAGTGCATACATGACTGCAACTCTAGCTGCGTTCGGCACACTGACCATGCTGCTCGGCGCGGTCCTGCTCGAACCTGAACAGAGGGCTCACCACCACTGAATGCATGATTCTATGGAAATCACTCGAGAGGTGATTCAAGTTCCTGCGGTGATGTTTGATCTACTAAAAACTGGAATCGGCTTCATTTTGTGAGAATTGGCGTTGTGTAGTCTCTGGTATATCTCCAATACTTCTCTTTGCCGTTCCGTCAATGCCTCATTGGATATATTCTCTATTTGACCCATGGCCCACTCTAATTCTTCGTAAGTTGCACCCATTTGGTCCTCATCGGTCCTACCGTCATTCCACAGTCCATCCGTAGGCGCGGCCTTCTGAATCCCCTGGACGATTCCCAGTGCCTCTGCGAGTGCATATACTTCTGACTTGTACAAGTCAGCAATGGGAGAAATGTCAACTCCTCCATCTCCATACTTGGTGAAGAATCCTACTCCGAAGTCCTCGACTTTATTTCCGGTCCCCACTACAATTCCGTTGTTGGATCCCGCTATGGCATACAGAGTGGTCATCCTTAGTCTGGCCCTAGTATTAGCCGAAGCCAAATCAGATAGATTGTGATTTTGCAACTCATCGGCATACCGGTCGTAAGTGCGGGTAAGATCTATCGTATGGCTATCGACATTTTCCCATTTTGATTTCAGCCATCCAATGTGTTGATTGGAGAGATTGTATTGTGAGGTCTCTTGATGGATGGGTATGTTGAGAGCAATAGTTTTCAATCCTGTTTTGGCACACAAGGCGGAGGTTACAGCAGAGTCGATGCCTCCTGAAACCCCTACTACCAAAGCAGTGATTTGGTTACTGTCGGCATATTCCTTTAGCCAATTAGCAATCGCATTACTCAATTCATGCCAATCTTCCATTACTATTCCTCCGGTTCAGTGGCATGCGACTCCGTACTTCTTGAGTCTCCAGTAGTTGTAAGGCCAAGGGGTCAGGAAACCAACCACGAGCATGAACGGTATTGCCAGCGGATTCATTCCCAGCTCCCCCGAGGTGAATAGCAGATCGGTGACCTCCATCGCTACCTCCATCATCAGCATAGAGATGAACGACATCCCCAAGGCAGTCGAGAGGGCGTTGCGGAAGTCCATCTGCCCACGCATCAGCAACCCTGTCTCGAGCATCACGCTAGTAGCGAGTCCGTTGATGAGTGGTAAGATGGCGTAGAAGTACCACAGGTTTGAGTACATCGTGAGGTCTGCTGTAATCCCTGAGTACGAGTAGTAGGCGAGGGTACCGAACTCGCCGATTGAGCAACCGATTAGGCACCACTTCGTATTGTTCGCCGACTGTCTCCAGACGCCGCTATCTCCCCAGTCGAAATCAGAATTCGTTCCCTCTGCATTGTAACCAGCACCGACTATGGCCGCGAGCATGGCTTCGCGCCCCGTCCCTGAGTGCGAAATCACTGCCTGCCCGGTCTCGTGAGATACCTCAGCGCTCAGAACTCCATCCAGAGCCTCCAAGGAGTCCCTCACACGATCAGAGCAGCCCGTGCAGGTCATCCCACCGACTGCGATAGTGGACGTCTCAGACACGTTCAAGGCGTCCCGGCGGTCACTAATAAGTCTACTAAATTACGAATTCGCCCTATGGGCGACCGGGGCATCTTCAATACAGCGTCGTAGGTCGCCGGGCCGATGGGCGTACCCAAACCTGCCGGCGACCTCGACCCGGTCGCCTTAGAGAGTACCTTGATGGAAACCTGGAGTGAAGAGGGGACTTTTGAGGCGACTATCGAAGCACGCCGAAACGGCGCCAGTCCCTTCACCTTCCTCGAGGGGCCGCCCACGGCAAACGGTCGGCCGGGTATTCACCACGTCATCTCGAGGCTGTTCAAGGACATGGTATGCCGATGGAAGACCATGGAGGGGCATGTCGTTGAGCGCAAGGGAGGATGGGATACCCATGGATTACCTGTCGAGATAGAAGTGCAAAAGAAACTCGACTTGATGTCGAACGAGGCTATCGAGGAGTACGGCATGGAGGCCTTCAACGACAAGTGCAAGGAAAGCGTCTGGACCTACGAAGAGGTATGGCGTGAGATGACCGAGAGGATGGGTTTCTGGGTCGACAT
>Ga0257112_10000930_pt1 | contig 11450 bp, 14 predicted proteins | sample LP_taG_5_FD_191565 | JGI IMG/M metagenome (GOLD analysis project Ga0257112, IMG submission 191565) | Marine microbial communities from Northeast Subartic Pacific Ocean, Canada - LP_J_2015_P26_1000m | ecosystem: Environmental > Aquatic > Marine > Oceanic | place: Canada: Northeast Subartic...
TGACAATTAATAAGATATTTTATAATTTGGATCAAATACAAGAAGTTAAAAGAAAAGAAACAATATTAGGTGATACGTATTATTGTGATTGGAAAATTAAAGATAATAAATTGTTTGTAAAAGGTGATACATGCATTTATGATGATTGGTATAATACAAATGATTTAGTTTATTTAATTGAATCTCACTATAATAATAATAGAATGTATTATGATGGCAGACTTATTTGAACATGATAAATTTTTATTCATTGCATTTGAACAAGGTGCAGGTGGACATAATTTTGGCAGACATCTTGCTAATGACAATGGTGACGTATATTGGTATTCTTGCAAAGAAAATGGCATAGTTCCACTTGATACATCAATCAATGAATATTCAACATCACGTAGAATTATCTCACCAAATCATTTTGATAGAATTGTAAATGGTAAAATGTTACCTCCATTGTTTAATGTAATTGAATCTTACTATAATGATATAGAAGAATATTATCCATTATTTAAAAAATTATTTATTGAACGAGGAGGATTGGAAATGATGGAGAATGGACAATATATAATGTATCCTGTGCATGCAACAAAATCAAAAATAAAGGCAAAATTTCCTAATGCAAGAATTGAAGAAATAATACCAGATAATGGAGATCACATGCGTGTGGTGGTAGGTAATTATTTAAACACAACAGCAAAATTTCCAGCTTATTTAAAATTGTCAGATTTTAGACCAAATTATCTTACATCTTATGCAAAAAGATTAGAAGAAAATAAAGATGCAATTATCCGTGATTTATTTGAGGGAACAGATGAAGAATATAAAATGTATGTATATGAAACTATAAAAAATCTTGTGCAGAAGCGTAAAAATGAAAATAAGTTATGAACGCAATGGATTTATCTCTCCAATACGGATTTTGAATACAGATGAAACATTACTCCATCGTCAATCACTGGAAGACGCTGAAACTCAAATTGGGCCGTTGCACTATAAGTTTAAAGTTCACACGATTTTACGCTCTCCCTATGAATTGGTGACCCATCCTGTAATGTTGGACACGGTAGAAGATCTTCTTGGTCCGAATATCCTCATCTACAATGTAGTCTACATTATTAAAGAACCACATACTCTTAATCATTTTAGTTGGCATCAGGATTTGACTTATGGTGGATTTAGTTCAGACCAACAAGTTTCAGCATACCTAGCCTTATCCCCAGCAACTGCTTCAAGCGGGTGCATGCACATGATTCCAGGAAGTCACAAAGAAGGTCAATTGAAGCATGTAGGAACTCAGGATCCTACCAACATTCTGCTTGACGGTCAAACTGTTGAAGACGTAGACGAAGATGATGTTATTTTATGCGAACTTCAACCAGGAGAAGCCTCATTTCATCATGGTTGGACACTCCATGCTTCGAAACCCAACCAAAGTGATGACAGACGTATAGGGCTAACGGTTCAATACATTGCAACTGATGTTCGACAAACTTTACATGATGCTGACGGTGCTATGCTAGTTAGAGGAGAAGATCAGTATCACCATTTTCAGGAGGAAATTCCTGCTGCGTCAGATCTTAATCCACAGGCTTTGAAACGCCGGGAAATACTAGAGCATCGTATGAATGAAGTTTACGAACAAGGGATGGGGAAGAAATTATAATGTTAAAACAAAAGATAAATCCTTTAAGTGTAGACGACATATTTTTAAGTTGTGCATCAGATGAAATTAAATGGAAAGATTTAGATGCCAATTTAGATGCTAAAATTAAAATTTTAAAAAGACACGGCATAGGCTCTCATATAATTTTTATAATATCAGAAGAAGTAAAAGTAATGGATGATTGGTTATGGATTCTCGCTAGTATAAAAAACGGCGGTTCTGCCGCCCAGGCATCAAGTAAACAATCACAATTAGAAATTAATGCGTTAATTGAAGATAGCAAAGCATGTTGCATAATACGTTCTGGCAATATTGAAATGTTATATGAACCTAAAGAATCAACACTAATGCCATATGAAATATATAGAGTCATGTCAAGTGGTACAACAGTAAAACCATTATTTGAATCATATGCATATTTTTGGGATGCTGAAGACCATTTAAAGGCTGTTGATAGTAATGGTATAACATTAAAAGGTGCCACTATAGGGCATAGTAACAATGTGCTTTATAAAATAGCTCCAGAATTTAAACAGGATAAAAGACCAATTTGCTTATCGCCAGGAGATTTTGACAATGTATATAATCCTTGGAATTTATTAAGAATGTATGATATGGGTGGCCGTCTTCATTTTTTAAATGGTAAAGATGACATTCCTGAAGAAATAGAAAGAGTAAAACCAAATTTTGTAGCATCATTTCCTAATGCTATAAAAAGAGTTGTTGATGCTTGCCCGGAAAATTTTGGTTTTTCTATAGATTATTGGGAATTTGCTGGCGGACATACTCCCAGTGAATTAATACATAATGTTAATCAAAAATTTAAGTTTAAAATATTATATAATCTTATGGGAAGTTCTGAAGCTGATATGTTTATTAGATCCGAATATAAACCTGGCGATCCGTTGGAAAATTTTTATTGTTTTAGATTTGGTAGAGATGATTACTACGGAGAATTAAAAATTGATGATGATGGACTATTGTGGCATAGATATGGTACATTAGATTGGTTTACCGGCGGCGATAAAATGAAAGTAGATGGTGATAGATGGTATTATGATGGTAGAGCGTTTGATAATTTTTTTATTGTAAAAAACGGAGTAAAAATTTATACAGGACTAATCGAAGCAAAAGCACTAGAATTGCCAGGTGTTGTAGAAGTTTCAAGTGTGGGAAAAGATGAATTACATCTTTTAATTTATACAGGAACAACAGACATTAATGAATTACATAAATATTTATTAGATCTCCAACCATATAAACGCCCACATGATATTTACCATGTTACAGACAAATTATATTATGGAGGGAAAACAAAATTACAAAAAAGAAAGTTACCTGACTTGCTAAAAAACTTTCCGGATGAAATAATATCAACATTGAATATTAAAGCACACAGCGAAATATGAATAATTTTGATAATATTTTATGGATGCCAGTCGACATTCCAAAATATCAATATAAAAAAGATCTTATAGATAATTTTGTTGGTGACTCTCCGCCTGATGATGGATCAGGTGCTCAAGCATTTCAATATCAAAAATTTACTACAACAAATAAAAATTATAGTAAATCATCGTGGATTGAAGAATGTTCTTTAACAAAATATATTGATAAAAATTTACCAATTGAGCATTTAGTTAATGTTAGAATTAATAATTATTTAAAAGCTACTGAAATGCATATTGATTTTTTAACACCAGATAAAAATGCAGATTTATGGAAACATGAAAAAAGTTTACAACCGTGTGGCTATCGAATGACAATACAATATGATAACAATATTAAAAATCCTTATATTCAAAAAAATAATGGAGAAAAAGTTTTAGTTGAACAACCATTAGATACTGATTGGTGTGTTATACAAAGTACAGATACAACTCATGGTGGTAATTATGATCCTGACAGGTTTATACTCTTTACTCATTTTTGGGTTAATAAACAAAAACACTATGAAATTTTAAAAAGAAGTATTAACAAATATAAGGACTATATTATATACAATGATTGAATTTTTAGATTTACCAGATCCGCCATATTTTTTAGATATTGAATCAATAAAATTAAAAAAAAATGATTGGCCAGGAAATAAAGAAATATATGGACTTTATGATTGTGAAAATGAATTAATAGATTTTCTAAAATCTTTATTTCCAAAATGTACTAGTTTTAGGTATCAACTTTTAAGAGATGGTATACCCAAACATGTTGATGTGGATAGAGTAATGTGTTATAATTATATTTTACAATCAGGCGGTATCAATGTAGAAACTGTGTGGTGGGATAATGACAAAGAAATTTATAGAACTCGCATACCAGAAAAAAAATGGCATAAAATTAATGTTACTACAGAACATTCAATAGAAAATATTGAAACTGAAAGAGTGGCAATATCAGTATTTAAAAATGACCCAAGTGTTGGGTATTATGTGGATTATTCAGATGAGGTTATCACCAAAGAATGAAAATATTTATTTATGTGAGATTGAGTTAACTAATAAATGTAATTATAGATGTTCTTATTGTGATCCTCATTCTCATTTAGGAAGTAACGTATTAGATTATGAAGATATTTTATGGTACATAGATAAATTAATAGAAAATGATAATACTAAAACATATAATATAAGATTATATGGGGGTGAACCTATATTTTATCCTTATATTGATATTTTATTAGAAGAATTATATAATAGAGGAGTAACCCAACATTTTGTCACAAATGCATCAAGACCTGTTAAGTGGTGGATAAAAGCTCAGCAATTTCTTTCAGGTTGTATAATATCTGTTCATATGCATTATGCTAAAATTCAACATATTATAAATGTTTGTAAAACATTTGATACAGATAAACCAGTTTATGTCCAGGCATTAGTTGATCCGTTAAATTGGAATGTTTCTATAGATAATGCCACGAAAATGCACAATGAATTAATAGATTTTAAAAATGTAATGGTGATACGAAAAGTTGTTGATTCAGACAGAAATGACGACTATGAGGGTGTTTATACGCATGAACAAAAAGATTTTTTATTAAATTGGGACAAACATTTTCCTGATAATAAAGATTGGAATTTGGATAATAATATAGTAGCAGGACCTCTTTATTGGAAAAAAAATGGAATAGAAAAAGAATATATCCGAGCAGAAGCTAAATTAACCGGAAAAGATAATTTTTTTGGATGGTTATGTAATGCCGGTATAGATGGAACTATCATAGATAGTTATGGTGAAGTATATAAATCTGCTTGTACTAAAAATGAAAGTAGTATAGGTAATATTAAAAAGAGAAAAGTTAACACACCAGTTAAAGGAATTATTTGTGATAAAAACGTATGTAATTGTTTAACAGATTTACAATTTCGAAAATTTTTAATATAACAGGATAAAAATGTCAGTGACAACTACAGTTACATTTACAAATGATGCAGGAACTACTTACTCAACTGTCATGGAAGCAAAGGCGGCATTTAAGGAGGCAAACCCTCATATAGTTAATACATACAATGCAGAGATTGATCAAGCTACGTCTTTAGGAATTAATACGAAATATAAGAAAGTAACAGAAGGTGGCGGAGAAAAAGAAATTAGGACGATAGCAGAAGAGGGCGATGAGATAGATGATTCTTGGAGTTCTTTTCCACGCATGTATGAAAAACATATACAAGAATTAACAATCGATAAAACTGGTTTTAAAATTACTAGAACATGGACTGATAAACGATGGGCAGATGTTCAATCAATTCCAGTTCCTGTAGTAGGAAACGGATGGAATCGAATAGAAATTTAAATTTTATATAAATATAGATGTAACCATATAATCATAAAGGAATTTAAAATGGCTGTAAAACATACCGTGCTTTTGCAAAAATCTTTTTCAAAGCTTCCTTATTCTTCATTTGAAACTTTAGCTAAGGCTAAATTAATGTTTAATGATGACATCGCCGCTAGTTCTGATGAAAACTTTTGGCAAGCTTGTAATCTCGAAGGTCACGGTCGGGATGAGTCTCATCCAGACGCGTCGCGTCAGGAAAATCGAATGCCATCTCACAATAACATGAATTGGGAAATGTCTAATGGCGATTTAGTGATGGATCAAGAACTTACGGAAACTGGAAACGGCTTTAAAAACATTTTTTTCTGGAGTGATAAAAGATGGGAAGAAGTAAAAGATCAACCTTTTGATATATTACCTGACGATATTGGATGGTCTAGAACAGTACTTCCCCCAGAATATATTGTAAGTGGTACTGGAACCCATAGCCTTGGCTTTCTTAAAGAGTCCCCTGTTGAAAAAGATTTTTCAAAACAACTATGCGATAATTGTCAAACTATATTCAATCGAGAAGCTAAAGAGGTATTTCCCGTATAAAAAATTATGTTTGAATTGTTGATGTGGACTATATTAGGTTCACTTTATGGATTATTTATAGGTATAATTCCCGTTTCAGGTCCCACCAAAGCGCTAATAATGTTGTTTAGTGTTGTAAATCATTTTTCACATATACCATATGAATTTGTTGCCTTTTCTATGGCAGCGGTTGTTGCGTGTACAATAGGAGATAGTTTTTCAGGAGTTTATATTGGAATTCCTGGATCTAATTCTTCTGCGGCAACAATGGTTGAAGGATTTCCTCTCACTAAAGCAGGACAAAGCTCTTACGCAATTAGTTTAGCATTAACCACTAGTGGCATACAAGGCCTTATTTGGTTTGTTCCATTTCTTATTGTTCTTCCATTATATGAACACATTTTACAATATATTAAAGTTCCTGAGATGTGGGTTATTATATTGTTTAGTTTTTTGAGCGTAAGTTTATTATCAAGTAATAAACCACTAAAAGGCATTTTAGCAGTAATTATAGGTGTTGGTTTAGGATCAATTGGGTCTGATGTTACAGGAAATTCGAGATTCACATTTGGAATAGAATATTATCTTTATGATGGTATAGGTATTGCAGTATTGGCATCAGGATTATTTTGTATTCCAGAATTATATACATTATGGAAATTTGATATAAAATCTGTTAAAGAATATAATGATTTTAAACAAATAAAAAAAGGTATAGTTGATGCAATACGTTTATGGAAACATGGGTTTGTTGGTGGATTTGTTGGTTTTTTCTATGGTTTATTGCCTGGATATGGTGGTGGTAGTTCAGAATGGATTTGTTATAGTATAGCAACAAAAATGAAAAGGGTATTTACAACTCCGTTTGGTAAGGGGGCGCCAGAAGGAATAGTTGCACCAGAAGGAGTTAATAATGCTAGTAAGGCGGGATCTTTAATACCTACTATACTCATAGGTATTCCTGGTGCAACGTGGGCAATTATCGCGATGGGATTATGGGAATATATTGGATTTCCTATGGGGGAAATATATATATTAGAGGACAAAAATTTTATAAATTCTATAATAATTGGTTATCTAGTCGGCACCATTTCAGTTACAATTTTTGGATTATTATTAGCTGGGCCGATATCTAAAATATTCCGTATCAATAAATATTTTTTCATAGCATTTGTTACACTTGTTACATGGTGGGCAATAATAAGTTCAAATTTTTATGAATTTATTTTAGAGGATTCAATATTTTTTATTGTGTTTTCATTTTGTGGGTTTATTCTGAAGCATTTTAAAATTAGTAGACCTGCGATATTATTGGGGTTTGTTTTGAGTGAAAGATTAGAACAACTTTCATATCAATTGATAGATCTGTATAGTTTTCAAGAAATAATTACAAGACCATTTGTTATTATAATAATAATGTTATCAATATTGATGGTCATTTATAGTAGGAAAGTGAAGGTAGATTATGTTTAAATTTATTCAATTAGCATTGTGTGTGTTGTTTGTTTTTGGTGTAATGGTTATGGTCAGCCAGGTAAGGGCTGATACAGTATATGCAGTTATTCCCAATTCACCAAAGCCAGGAGGAACCGCGAGATGGGCATGGCTTTGGGGTAAACATATGAATAATAATTTATCAGGTAATATTGAACAAATAGATTTTAAATATATCCCAGGAAATAGAGGAAAAAATGCTCTAAGAAAATTTGAAAGTAAATTGAAATACGGTAATTATATGATGACTAGTCATGGTGGAAATGCTATGGCAACATTATTAGAAGATGTTGGAAATTATGATTTTAGAAAATATAAACCAATATTAATTCATCCTGGCAATATGCTGATTCCCAAAAGGCTAGATTATAATCCAAAAACCGATAAACAAAAATTCGCACTTCATCCTGGAGGTGGATCAGAACCAGATCATTTTGCGGCAGGACTAATGGTATGTCCAGAAACTAATGATATGGATAAATTTATGAAATGTTTTAAAGAAAAAGTAATTATTGTTAAAGGTATGAAAAGTGGAGGAGCGCGGATTATAGCATTTGTAAATGGAGAATTGAATGTAAGTAGAGACACCTTTCAGAATTATACTGGTAATGCAAAATATAAAAAAGCATTAACCAACAATGAACTTGAAATATGGTTTCATCATTGTCAAATGAATTATAAAACAGGTCAATGGGTAGATGATCCAAATTCTGAACTTAAAGGATTATGCTTCGATAATATATTTGAACAAACTCATGGATTTAAACCCAAAGGAGAGGTGTATGATGCGTATGTTTTATTGAGATTGTGGCGTGATGGTATTCAAAAAAGTTTTTTTGTGACTAAAGATAGTGTATATTATAATGATATGGTAACAATTGCAACAAAAACGTGGTTCGATGAGGAATTTCAAAAAGAAAGATTAAAAAAATTAGGAAATTATGAAGTATTTATTGGCCAAGATGCTGAGTTTATTATAAAAAGAATATATGAAGCGGTAAATGTATCAACATTAAAAAATGCAGTAAGATTTGTTAATGAAGGATTAGGTTATAAAGCAGTAGTTAAACATATTCATTCTCCTTAATCCATTCTGAATAAATTCTTGTATTGTCCCATTTACACTCTATAACTGAGCATCCATATTTTTTTGCCCAGTTATAGTTCAAATCGATTGTCCAAGGAAAAAATGTAATATTTTCTTGATTTTTCCAACGATGATCATTTAGTCCTGGATTTTGTCTCCAATATAATCTTCCACCAGATTTGGTTAATTTTACCGCCTTTTGTACTTGTGGTTCAACTTCCTTTGCAGAACCAAAATTTAAACTACCAAGACACAAAACCACATCCCATTGTTTGTCATCAGCATCAAAATTTTCAAGAGATATTACTTCATCTGCATTGTCATTGGCAGGATCAATACCATATAATTTATCACCATAATGTTCTTTAAAGAAATTATAACCACAACCTATATCAAGTATGGTTTCATTATTTGATATTTTGTTTAGAAGTTCCCACCCACTATAAGAATATTTACCCCAATCAGGCTTCCAATCATTTTTAAAATATTCTTTTACCATCCCAATTCTTCTATTTTAGTTGGGTCTGCGCAAGTTATATTAGATTCACCTTCAACTTTCCTAAACGGTAACACCTTATTATACCCTATCTTTTTCAAAAAGTCAAGGGGGGATATTGGTTTTCCGTGACCAATTTCATAAATTTCTCCACTAACTCCCTTATCTATCAATATTTTAATAGCTCTACAAACTTCATATACATGAGTAAAATCTCTTTTATGTTCAGTAATATAGTCTAATTTGCCTTCTATGGCTAATCCATATAACATATCTTTTCTATACTTATAATCTCCCCAAACAGTAAAAAACCTCATAATAACAACATTTTCCGGCGCCATAAGTTCACATGCATATTTGGAACATGCATATGGACTTTTAAGATCTTGTACAGAAGAAGTAGAAGCAAATAATATTTTTGTATCTTTATAGTGATCAAATATTCTTTTAGTTGTTTTTATATTATTATCTAAATATTTTTTAGGATTTTTATGACTTTCTCTGACACCTGTTGAACCGGCTAAATGTATTACACAATCAACTTTGGGTAAAGGAGCAGTTAATAGATCATTTGGGTAATCAATTCCATAAATATTATGGTATGAATTAAGATAATTGTAGAGGTTAGATCCAATGAACCCATTGTGACCAGTAATCAAAATTTCCATAAACTCACCTTACTAAATAGTTAATATAACATATATTAACGCCGTTATAGGAACATTATGTCAGCTACACAACCAGCGTCAAGAATAGAATTAAAAGAGTATTGTTTAAGGGCATTGGGGAAACCTGTTATTCAGATCAATGTTGAAAACGATCAACTTGAAGATAGATTGGAAGAAGGTCTTCAAATGTATCAAGAATTTCATGGAGATGCCACAATTAAAACATATTTAAAACACGAAATAGCACAAGATGATATTGATAACGAATACGTTACATTAACAGAGGCAACTATTGGTGTTATAGCCGTTTTTCCTTTGGATAGTGGATCAACAAAGAACATGTTTGATGTTAGATATCAATTATATTTAAATGATATTTATGATTTGACTAAAACTTCAATTGTATCATATTATCAAGTACAACAACATTTGGGAGTACTTCAAGAAGTATTTAGTGGGAAACCAGGAATGAGATTTTCAAGGCATCAAAATAGATTATATGTTGACGTTGATTGGTCTAAGGAATTTAATGTAGGAGACTACCTAGTTGCGGAATGTGTACAAATCGTTGATCCAACTACATATACAGATATTTTTAATGATATGTGGTTAAAACAATATACTACAGAATTGTTTAGAAAACAATGGGGAAACAATTTAATTAAGTATCAAGGTACACAATTGCCTGGAGGAACCACTTTAGATGGTGGAAGAATTTTAGATGAAGCTAAATCAAATATAGAAATATTGTTACAAGATTTAGAAGGAAAATACCAGTTCCCCGTTGACTTTGCAGTAGGATAATAAATGCCAGTATCTACATATTTTCAAAACGTCGATTTTCAACCAGAACAAAATTTAATGAACGATTTGGTAGAAGAATCGATTAAAATACATGGAATAGATATAAGTTATCTGCCTAGAACATCAGTCGCAGTAGATAATTTGTATAGTGAAGACGTCGCTTCTAAATTTACAGGAGCACATATAATAGAAATGTATATAGATTCAACTGATGGATTTAGTGGTGAAGGTGATATGGTAGGACAATTTGGGCTTGAAATACGAGATCAAGTAATTTTAGATGTTGCTCAAAGACGGTGGAAAGATGAAGAAATAGTAGGAAGACTTGATAGACCATATGAAGGAGATTTAATATATTTTCCATTAAATGATAAATTATTTGAAGTTAGATTTGTTGAACACGAAAAGGTATTTTATCAGATGGGGAATCTTCCAATATTTACTCTCACTTGTGAAACATTTGAGTACAGTCATGAGGATATCGATACTGGTATTTCAGCAATCGATGATATTGAAGTGGATTATGGATACTCGATGGACTTGGTATTTACTTCAGGAACAGGAAATTATTCGGTAGGAGAAACCTGCAGTAATGGTACAGAAACTTCGATGAGATGTGTTTCTTGGAATTCTACTACAAAAACTTTGAGAGTTGGAAATATTGTTGGTACTATTACTACAGTATATGATGTTGTGGGTGCAACAAGTTCTGCATCCTGGTCTATGACAGCAGTGCCAGATGATCTGGTAATTCTAACAGATCCATTGGCGAATAATTTAGGTATTCAAACTGAAAGTGATTCAATATTTGATTTCACTGATAGAGATCCATTTTCTGAAGGTAACATATAATGTTTGGAACATCGACATATCATCAAACAATCAGAAAAATG
>Ga0257112_10000934_pt1 | contig 11389 bp, 8 predicted proteins | sample LP_taG_5_FD_191565 | JGI IMG/M metagenome (GOLD analysis project Ga0257112, IMG submission 191565) | Marine microbial communities from Northeast Subartic Pacific Ocean, Canada - LP_J_2015_P26_1000m | ecosystem: Environmental > Aquatic > Marine > Oceanic | place: Canada: Northeast Subartic...
TGTTTTAAATTTATTCATTGTAAGTCCTTTTAATAAACTCTCATCAACTCCCTCACAATGGTCATGTTCATCTACTCTCAAAACCATTTGATTAGAACGATTCTCTACATATCGTATCTTAGTAATACTACTTTGATTTGTTACAGTATGAATATACATATCCAATGCTTCAACATTTTCTGCAACATTTTTTGCCATACCACCATTTGTTTCTTTATGTGTTGGTACAAAAACTGGGACTGGTGCTTCTGGACTTATTCGTTCTATATCACCATATATAAAAATATCCTCACAACTATCTCCTATAACTAATACATTCATTAAAAACTCCCATATTTAATCTTTCTGAATAAAAATAATACTCATCTTTAACTTCCTTAAAATCGTATTTATTTATATTCTTAAAAAACTTTTCATTAAACACTTCAACCTGTTTTTCTAATGGTAATAAATCTTCCCCCTTATAAACTCCTTGTGAAACTAAATCTCTAAAATCAATAAAACAACAACCAAATTTAATTGCTAATTTAAAAATCTCATCTATTTCTTCTATGTTTTCTTTGGTTACTATAACCACGTAATTGATTTCTGGTTTTTTTGTTTTCCTATTTTCTTTCATATAAGTAAGGTTATCAATAAGTAAATTCCAATCCTTAGATTTTAATTTTCTTACCTTACAATAAGTTTCCTCAGTTCCTGCTGATATATTAACCTCAAATCTATCCACTCCCCACTTAATAAAATTATCTACATCTTTAAGGTTAACCCTTGAAAAATTAGTAAATATTTTAAGGTTAAAACCTAATTTTTTCGTATATTCAATCATCTTCATGATATCTGGTATAATAAAAGGTTCTCCACCACCACTTATTGATATCAATTCACAACCACCAAGGTCTTTCAAATCATTTATAACTGAAACATAAGTTTCTAAATCAAGTGTTTGTTTTGCCCAATCTTTCCAACCTTCCCATTGATCATCATTATCCAACATATCATAAGACCAATTCCAGCAAAAATTACATCTATGATTACAGGGATTTCCTACCTCAAACTGAAATTCCTTTGGACCTGTTTTTGGTAAATCATCTATAACTTCCCCACTCTCATTCAACATCATTAATTGTGCATAATGTGGACATTCGAAACAATCACCATTCCATTTTTCATTCTGTCCTTCTAAGTTATATTTTAACTCTTTTCTTAAATCATTATATTTTTTAGAATTCCAAAACTCTTTAAAATCACCATCTACATTATAATTACCTATTGATGGAGTCCCACAACAAAGAAAATAATCCTTACTTACATTAATCTTTCCAAATCTATAACCAATATAACATGATGGTAAAAGTGGTTTCATTAAATTATCTCATCAATTAATCCATACTTTAAACAAGTTTCAGCATCCCATAACAAATCATGTTTCAAAATTTCATCTATTTTTCTCATTGGAACTTTTGTATATTCCTTATATACATTTTTTATCGTTGTCATCATTAAATCAAGATTTTGTTTTTCATCTTCAAACTCAGAATATTTTCCCCAAAAGTTTGTTGTTAGTTGATGTATTAACATATAAGAATGTCTACTCATAAATCTTTTAGTACCAACTACTGACAAAAATGTGGCTGCACTTGCTGCGAACCCATCTACATAAGTATGAACTGGAACTTTACATCTCAATATCGTATCCATAGATGAAATACCTGATGTAATTGACCCTCCTCCAGAATTTATAAATAAATGTATAGATGGCAGTTCAATATCTAAGTTATTAGCTAAAGTAAAACTTTTAGATTGTAACTCTCCAACTTTCTTATTAAGTTCTACTGCACTATCGCGATTTACTCCTGCATAAAAATAAATTTTATTTTCTATTACAGCAATATGTTTATAATCAAGTTCACCATTATTATGTTTTTTACCAGGTAATTTTTTAATAGGAGTTTCCCCCCAATACTTTTCTTCTTTCATAGTATCTCCTGTAAAATTTCAATTAACATTGCCATAGCATTGATTTCTTTATCAACTACCTGACTATCTGATTGTTCATATTTAGCTATCAACAAAATAACCTCTGCAATATGTCCGCTACCATAAATATCAACTTCATCATATAGTAGTCTGAAAAAATCTGCAAAGTCTGTAACTTTTGCGTCCGCCAATATTTGTCTTATTTCAGTAAATGTTTCTTTTTTAGATTTACCAGATTTTAAAACTTCTAATATTTGTAATTTATAATCATTTAAAATAATCTCTCTAGCATCCATCCGTAAAATACCATCTATAACCTGTCTTTGTGATGTATTAATGACCTTTCTTATATCTGGGTATGCTCCATTAATAATTGTAGCTATATCATCCACTTCAAATTTTACATTCTCATTCTTTAATATATTAGATAAGTGTATTGCTACTTCTTTCTTTGATGGTGGTACTATCTGAAATGATTGACACCTAGATTGAATTGGATCTATAATTCTCTCTACATAATTACAAGTTAAAATAAACCTACAATGTCTGCTAAATGTTTCCATCAAGTTTCTTAACGCGGCTTGAGCATTTGGTGTAATGTAATCACACTCATCCAAGATAATAACTTTCAACGACTGAAATCCCAGTGTAGATGCAAAACCTTTAACTTTATCTCTAACTGTATCTACACTATTCTCATCAGATGCGTTTATATACAAACATTCACATTCTATAGACTTTGTAATAATCTTTGAAAGTGTAGTCTTACCAGTACCAGCTCTACCATAAAATAATAAATGTGGTGGGTCATTTGTTTCTATAAAAATCCTAACTTTAGACTTTAAATGTTCATTCCCTATATAAGTATCTAATGAAGTCGGTCGATACTTTTCATTCCAAATACCGTGATGTTCTATTTCCAAAATTCAAACCCCTTCTCAGCAGTTTCTATCTTTATCTTCTCTTTTAAAACCCTAGACCTTGCTATCTTACAATAATTTTTTGAAATTTCAAATCCTACATATTTTCTATCTAAATTTGTTGATGCTACTGCTGTAGTACCACTTCCCATAAATGGATCCAATACTATATCATCTTTGTATGTCATAAATTTAATAGCCCTAACTGGTATATCAAGACTAAAATTTGCTTCTGTCATTCCACGAGTTTCTGCAAAATAATTCCACAATCCAGATACAACTTCCATAAATCCTTTTTTATCTTCATCCGAATCTGTCCAATAAGATTCACCTTTTTCTAACTTTTTCCATTGGTCTTTATAACCTATCAATACACATTCTTTTGGATTATGCATATAAGGAGCAGACGCTGATAACCAACTGCCCCAAGCAGAATATTTTACTTTTTGAGGTGCTTTTTCAACCAAATCTGCAATTCCACTAAACCCAAATCCAATCTCTTTCATCATTTGATGATATTCAGATGATATGTAAACTCTATTATGACCCCCAAGTTTTTTCATATTAACTTCATATGGAATATTAACTGCAATTCTCCCATCTGGTTTCAAAACTCTATAAATTTCTGTCAACCAATCTTTAGAAAATTGCATATAATCATCTAATCTTAAACAATCATTCCAATTATCATACTCTATCCCAACGTTATATGGTGGGGAAGTCACACAAAGATCTATAGATTCATCTAATATATGAGTTTTAAGACCTTCTATACAATCTAAATTATATATATAATTAGTCCGCACTTTGTGTCGCTACTAAATTATAAACTACGTGATAATTATCTACCTTAAATGTAACTCTAGCAAGTCCTTGTGTAGAAATTTCTAATTTTCCAACACTACATTCTTTATTAGCTTGTAGAATTTTACCAAAAAGATCTGCATTAAATGATAGCAAATCCATATCATTAAACTGATCCACATTAACTGGTATTGTAATTCTATCTGAATTTATACTTGAATATCCTAGTATACAATCACACGTTTCTCTATCTTTATCTGTAACTATTGTAAATGTTTCTTTATCTGTTAAAGCATTTTTACTTGCTATAAACTTAGCTATAAAATTACTATCAATCTCAAGTGTAAGTTGAAATTCTGGTACATTTTTCATTTCTGGTACCTGAGGAATAACCGTTTTATCACTCAACATATAATTTATAGTAGCATTTGTATCTTCTACCTTGACTGATATTGCAATATCATCTGACCTCAATACATTTAACTTAACATCTTCTCCCAACACATTTAACATACGTGAAAATTGTGCAGTATTATAAATTCCCAATTCAATATCTTCAAATTGAAAATCATTTAATGCTAATTTTCCTAAAAGTGATTTTTCGGGGGTGATAAATTCTGTAGTTAAAACATTATCTTTTATTGAAAGTATTACCGATTGTACACTATCTCCAAGCGAATACTTATTAATGAATCTTTCTAAAAGTACTTTATTCATTATTTTACATCTCCTATTTGTTATTTATTAATTTAAAATGTTATATATACATATATATATCATTTAATCTTCTCAAAATTTAAAAAAATTTCTCTAATGTATATCTTTTATCAACTGGATTATCCCAACTCATAGCTTGATAAAACATACCAATTTTTTTACTTAATGCTTGCTTGTACATTTTGTTTACATCTATATAAATTTTTATATATTTTAAAATCTCTGCAGGATCATCATACCCTTTATATGCTAAAACTGGTAAATTTAATGGATTTTGTTTTAAATAAACCCATTTAATCTTTTCTCCATTAGATATTTTAGGATATCTTTTTATATTATAATATTCTATCATATCATTATATGCCATAGAAGCCTTAACATGAACTGGTGTGGCTTTTTCATAATAAGTAGTAATTATTTTTCCACCTGGAACATTTACGGGCAATCCAGTCTCTCTATCCATACTACACTTAAATTTATCTATCCGTTTTACGCCAGTTGGTGAAGAAATTTCATTATAATCCATAGCCTTCATAGCTTTTCTAAACTTAAAAATTCTTTCATCAATTTTTTCTTTAGGTACTGCAACTAAAATATCATTCAAAATTTCTGATAATAAATTCTTCATAGCTACTGCAAAACTACTACGAACAGTATCTAACCCTTTAACCTGAATTTTATTAACCTTACGACCATCTTCATTTATAATTCGCATTCCATATCTCTTTTTAACAATAAAAAATGCAGACTTAGCAATAACTTCTTGTTTAATTTCATAGTAATGTTTATCTAAATTACAAAACTTTTCAGCAAATAAATCATAACTTTTATTTAAAAATCCTTGTATCTCGTTCGCAATATTAATAATATGTTGAGTCATTATTGCTTCAGCATTAGTATCAATCCCCTTATGTCTTGATTTAACCAACGGTGTGGCCGATGCAAAAATAGAATCAGTATCTATATATATAACATAATTTTCATCCGTTGTACCTAACTCTTTATTATAATATAAATTAACAAGTTTTTTACTAAATTTAATAAGTTCTTGTCCTGTCAAAGTAGTAGCTTCAGCATTGTCCACATCATAAAACCTAAAAACAGGTAATCCCAATACCCCATATAATGAATTCAATAATATTTTCTGTAAATATTGTCGTCTATCATAATATTGAAATTGTTGCTCATTTCCTTCTTCATGAAATTGTTTTGCCAATCTTCTATATTCTACTCGAGTATTAAACCATTGAGATAAAATAGCTGGTATCAATCCTTCTTTATCCATCCTATACAAAACTCCATTAGAACCTATAGAAACATTAGTATTATCCAAATAATTTTTTAATTCTTTTTCATCATACTTACAAATTTCCTCTTTACCACTCATTAAAGTATATGTTTTTTTATTATTATTTTTTACGAATTCTTCAGCATCCCACCCCAAAATTTTCCCTACTTTTGTTTCTGGTGAAATATTTAATGACCTAATTACACTTGGATACATTGAAGTAACATCTAAATCATAAACCCACTCATGTCTACCTTTAATTGGATCTTGAACATAAGCTCCTGCGAATTTGTCATTCTTACTCATCAACTGTCTACCATATGGATTTTTATTAGGTACTACAATATTTCTCTTTTTACAGTAAGTTAGAATAGATCCTTCTAAATAACGAGAACTCATATAAATATCTTCATATGGTACATGACCAATATGGCATATACCTCTGGATATTTCAATATAATCTAATTTTTTATCTAATTCTACAACAATATGAACATCATTTAAATTATATTTTACAAACGTTTTTCTATCATTTTCATATAAATCATTTAATGTGCCTTCATATTCAACTTTTCTAACTCCCACTTCATTTTGACCCACATCATCTAATCTATAACTACTAACTTCATTTGGTGTAAACTTTTTATATATACCTAAATAATCTAATGCAGCCACTCCAGCTATTTCAAATTTTTGTCTATATTCAGAATACTTAACAACTCCTATTGGTGATAATAAATTAGCTATCTCAGGACCTAATAATTGTATAGCCCTATTATACAAATATGGTACATCAAAATTATCTATATTCCATCCAGTAATAATAGTTGGTCTTATCTCATAATACTTCCCAAAAAATGCATTTAACATTTCAACTTCTGATTTGAATCTAACTACAGTATTATTTTCATTTTTTAATATACCATCTTCTGATTCAATCTCAAGTTTATTCTCTGGATCTAAAACATAACAATAATATTCGTCTGTAACACTATCCCATAATGCAATAGCAGTTATTTTATTTTCTGCCTTTGATGGTGATGGAAATCCTTCTGTAACCTCAACCTCAATATCAAAAATCATAACTTTATGACCAATAGATGGTTCATCACTTTGAGTATAATTATCAACTAATGCTCTAGTAATTGCTGGTACATCACTTTCATATAAGTTAGAGTCCTTTTTATCATATCTAAAAACTTTTTTGACCCTAGTACCATCCAATGCAACAAATTTACCATTTTTATTTGGTAAATAAGCATATCTTTTATTCGAAAATTTCTTATAACCTAATTTATCATCCCAAAGATGAATTGTTCTTCCATCAAAATATGCGTTTTGATACAACTATGTATTTCTCCAATTTATCATGTCTAAATATACTAATAAAACCCTATACAAGTCAAGTACTATTTACAAATAGTCTCAACTAATTTATATGAAACTTCATATGGATCACAATTAGCTGATGGTCGTCTATCTTCTAAATAACCACATCCATCTTTTTCTACTTGCCATGGAATACGAATGGATGCTCCTCTATCTGAAACTCCCCAACTGAATGTATCTATGGCTTGTGTTTCGTGTAAACCTGTTAATCGTCTTTCATTTCCTTCACCATATACTGCCATATGTTCTTCATGATTTTTTTCCAATTTAGATATGTGTTTCTCAATTTCTTCTAAACCATCCCACGTTTCACCGTCAACTGATGACCAATTTTTATCACCAGACACATTTTTTGCAGTTAATCTCTTTCCCCTGTACCATCCTGAAACTCCATTTCTCATCCATTTTGTAGAAAAATTAGTATGACACCCAGCTCCATTCCAATCACCTTCTATTGGTTTAGGATCTAATGAAACTGATGCATTATGTCCATCACAAATCTTTTCCATTAACCAACGCGCAATCCATAAATCATCACTCATCTTTAACGACGCACCAGCTCCAATCTGATATTCCCATTGTCCTAACATTACTTCTGCGTTAGTTCCACATATACTTATATCTGCTTCAATACAAGCGTTTGTGTGTTCTGTTATAATATCTTCGCCAGCATTTCTACCACAATAGTAATCTCCTTGTGGTGGTGGTTCTCCATCTTTTGGCCAACCTAATGGTTTAGATGTATCTAAATCATACAAAGTATATTCTTGCTCAAACCCTACCCATTCTTCTGGATCCTCGCTTAAACTTTCTAAAAGTTCAACTAACTTGTTTCTTGTATTTGTTTCATGTGGTGTATAATCTACATTCCATACCTCACAGAGTACTATAGAACTAGCTGGTTCTAACGGGTTACGATAAACTCTAACAGGTTGTAATACACAATCGGAATTATGTCCTTCTGCTTGATTGGTAGAGGAACCATCAAATCCCCAAATTGGAGCTTCTCCGTATGATGTTTTTGATAAAACATTTGATCTTGATTCATTTACAAAATTTGATACAATTTTAGTTTTACTTCTTAACTGGGATGTTGGTTCTCCACCATCCAACCAGATGTATTCTAATTTATGCTTCATAAATTTCTTCTCCTGGTATATCACAAACATCATTATTACAAAACTTATCTACTTCAGCTTGTTCACCTTCAACCCCAACAAAACTCAAATATCCAAGTTTCTCAACTTCAAAATGATATGTTTTTTCATCTATTGATTCATATGGCATTTGTTTATAAGCACCACCATTTAATCTAGGTAATAATGAAATGCCTTTTAAATAATACTGAAAATAATTTAAAACGTGTGGTAGTTCAGTTGACTCAGTTTCAGGGTCAAATGTGGCTGTACAACTAACTTGATTGTCAGCCCAGTGGCGTTGCATAAATGCAGCTAAACTGAATTGTTCCCATATAGACAATTCTATAGCTGTTCTAATCCCCTCACCCACATCAACAGGAATTTCTACAACCATTGTAGTATCCTCGGAACCAAAAGCTGGTTCAATCTTATAACCTGCTTTCTTTAAAGGTTCTATTAAATCAGACTGATTTGATAATCTCATTCTTCTTATATAGAAACGACTTTCAGGATAATGTAAACCTGGAGTAGCTCCAGCCAAAAGGGAAACTGTGCCACTTGGTTTAACTGAAGTGGTTTTGATTGATTTGGGTATTGCAAACCAATCAGAATAAATACAATCCCAATCTTGTATTGTATCATATCCACTTTCTAACCATTTCCTTAACTCTTCCATTCCGTGATTTGTGATAAATTGCGCAACGCCACTAACTGAACAACCGATTCGTCGGTTACGTAACATAACTCTATTCGTATCCGACCAATGGGTTTTACCTAATGTAACTGTTTTTGCATACAAGTAAGCATATTTAAGTGTTCTTTGATAATCTTCTAATGAATCATGATTGTTTGGAAATGTTTCTACTAAACAACATAACTCATATGATTCTAATGATTGTTCTAAACAAGGATTTCCACCCGCAACTCTATGGTCTTTATTATCTTTACCATTTTTCATTCGAGAATAACTTCTCATATTTTCTAACCATGCTAATCCAGGTTCTCCATTATCATTAATTCTCTTACATACATCAGTATAATCCATACCTAGTTCTGCGTATATTGAGTTGTTGGAAGTCCAACCATATGTTTCTCTATGTTTATTTACTTTATAATTCTTTAAGTCTAAATATTCATCATCATACGGATCACCAAACACAATCTCTGCAGTACGTCTTACATTACCTGCTACAACACATTTTCCTATAAGATTCATAATATCTACAATTGTAGTAACTGTAATTGGTTCTCCACTATTTTTATCTAATACTTTTCTTATTTCCTCGTGGATTTCTTTTAGTGGTTCATGACCACTTGATACTCCACCAAAACCTTTTATTGGTGCACCTGCTGGTCTAATTTTTGTATAATTAAAAATAATGGAAGCTGTTTCATGAAAATAACTTTCCAACAATAACCTAAGTGATTCTACCCAACCTTCCCGAGTATCTGGAATAATAAAAGTTTCTTCTTCCCTATTTTTATTTATCCCCTTTATTAAAATTTCTCCAGCACCCTTAGTATCAAACCCAACTCCTACACCTAACATTGATGCGTCCATTAAGAAACAGAATGGTTTAGCATAATCTTCTTTAATTGTTGATGTAGATACAAATGCACAATTATTTAGGGCGGCGTACAAACCCTTTTTTTCAGTAATGGGTGTTCCCATTGCCCAAAGTCCACGGCCAGGTGGCAAAAATTTCATATTGAAAATTCGGTCATACATATCTTGAGCCGACTTTTGAGCTTGCCACGCATTCCACCCTAATTGGTGTTGATTTATCCAACTCATTTGCATTGAATAAGTTCCTTCTACAACCCGTTTAATGGTTTCCCACCATCTTTCGTTTTTTCCATTTTTTTTAATTCGAGAGTATGTTCTCATATAAACTAATTCACCTAAACCATTAAAACCAAATGGGGGCCTCTTTCTTTTATACTTACTTATAAACTGTTCAGATAACTTAAATTTTTCCATCTAATTACAACTCCTCATAGCCTTTATATTTCTTTAACCAATAAGCCTTCTTCTTTTTTTCAAGAATTGACTCTCTATTTTTCCAATAATATCTCCGTTGTCTTGCCCGTCTAGCATTTATTTGCTCTTTTTTAGTACGATATATTCTCTTTCTTCCCAAAATTATTTCCCCATAAAAAGTAGGGAAAAATTTCTTCCCCTAAATTAATAAATTTTTTTACCATCGCCAATAATAAGTACTATATATATTAAAATATAATTATGAATTTTACAATATTATTCAAAACCATCTAAGTTTTTATCAGAAGTTTTTTCTTCACTACTTTTTTGAGCATTTGGACCTAATACTTTATATGCACTTCTAGCAGTTTGTCGTACAAAATCCTCTGCACTTCTCATTTTCTTAGAAGCTTCAACCCCCATCTTAGAAGATGGTCTATGAACATTTATTAACCCAGTATGAGTATTCATAGTACATGGATAAGTTATTCCATCAATACCAAATCTATTCTTAATTACATGAGCTCTTGCTGTATTTGCTGCCTTATCTTCAATCTTTCTACTAAGACTTAAAACAAAATCTGCAGTCATAACCTTACTATATGCTTCTGCAATTTTCTCAGCCCCAATAACTTCTTCTTCTAAACTGGAACGATTTGCTTGAGAAGCCGTCCATATTGGAATCTCCATTTCACCAGCAAGTCCTCTTAAATCTTCATAAATGTTTCCTAATCTATGTCTTAACTCTTTACCACCACTAATATCTTTCATAATATCTGCGTAATCAACTATAACAATATCTGGTTTTAACCCACTTAGTTCTACTTGTTTCATATGTGCACTAAATGTTTGAACTGATGCAGACCTAGTTGGAAAGTATTTAATTAACAAGTTTCCTTTAGCCTTTTCCAATGCCTTTCTAACTGCTTCCTTTTGATATTTTATGTCACTAGTTGGTATTCCTGAAAAAATTGTATCATATCTTAATCCGATATAAGATTGATTTAATTCTAATGTATAATGTAAAACATTTTTTCCAATACATAACGCATGATAACATATCCTCTGTAACATCCAAGTTTTACCAATTCCCGCTGGTGCTACTAAAACTCCCATTTCACCTTTACCCAGACCACCAGACATAATTTCATCTATAATTTCCCAACCAGTAGCA
>Ga0257112_10000940_pt1 | contig 11346 bp, 12 predicted proteins | sample LP_taG_5_FD_191565 | JGI IMG/M metagenome (GOLD analysis project Ga0257112, IMG submission 191565) | Marine microbial communities from Northeast Subartic Pacific Ocean, Canada - LP_J_2015_P26_1000m | ecosystem: Environmental > Aquatic > Marine > Oceanic | place: Canada: Northeast Subartic...
CTCTTTTCCATCAATTTTAACTTCAGTACCAGACCATTTTCCAAAAAGAACTAAGTCTCCTACCTTAACATCCATAGGTACAATTTTCCCATCTTCTGTTCTAGCACCTGATCCTACGGCTACAACTTTACCTTCTTGGGGTTTTTCTTTTGCTGTATCTGGTATAATTATTCCACCTGTGGTCTTTTCTTCACTATCTAAAACTTCAATTAAAACACGATCGTGTAAAGGTCTAAATTTCATATTTACTATGCTCCTAAATTGTTTACGGGTACTGATATAGATATTGACTTCAAAGATTTCAAGTCCGTATACAAATATGTTAAATTAAACAAAAAATCCACTAAAATGGTGTATTTTTGACTAACCTTAAGCTAATCATCATATTAGATGATCAAAAAAGTAATTACTGGCTTAAGGGAAGTTTATGAAAATTATGATGTTTTTTTCATAGATTTATGGGGAGTTATGCATAATGGAATTCACCTTTATCCCGGAGCCATCGAAGTAGTTGAAAATTTATATAAATTAAAAAAAAGGTTTGTTCTGATGTCAAATGCACCCAGACCATCAGAAAGTGTTAAAAAATTTATGTTAAATTTGAAAATGGAAAAAATTTTTACTAAAAATATTTTTACTTCAGGACAGGCCGCCCTAGAAAGTTTGCAACAAAAGGTATATGGAAAAAATTTTTATCATCTTGGTCCCGAGAGAGATACAAGCTTATTCAAGGGGTTTGAAAAAGATCAAAAAAACTTGAAGAGTGCTGATTTTATTTTGTGTACAGGATTTTTAGAAAGTAATGAAGATTCATTAGATTTTTACAAAAATTTATTGAAAAATTATACTCAACTTAAAATGATTTGTACTAATCCAGACTTGATAGTACATCGCGGTTCCAAAAAAGAATATTGCGCAGGAACTTTAGCTGAAATTTTTAAAAAATTAGGTGGAACAGTTGTTTATTTTGGAAAACCTTATCCAGAAATTTACAAATTTTGCATGAAAAAAAATGAGACCGTCCTCGTTATTGGCGACAATATTTGCACAGATATTAAAGGAGCTAACAATATGAAATTTGATTCATTATTTATAACAAGCGGGATTCATAAAAATGATTTTTTGAATTTGCCTTTACAAAATTACGATAAAATTTTGGAGAAATATGGAACCAAAACTAATTATTATCAAGAAAGATTAACTTGGTAAATATGAGAATTTTTTGCAACGCAAATATTCCCAATAATTATAAGCGCTCAGCAATTGTCATTGGTAATTTTGATGGTATCCACAAGGGACATCAAAAAGTTTTTAAAAAAACTAAAAAATTTGCTAACAAAAAAAAAATTAAATTTGGAGTTTTAACTTTTACTCCATTGCCGATAATGTTCTTTAATAAAAAAATTAAAAATTTTAGACTAATATCTGAAGGTAGAAAATTCAAACTTTTTGAAAAACATGGTGTAGATTTTATTATTAATATTAGATTTAATAAAAATTTTTCAGAGATTAATGCAGAAAAATTCATAAAGAAAATTATTTACAAAAAAATAAATCCGCGATTACTTTCTGTAAGCAATAATTTTAAATTCGGTAGAAAAAGGAAAGGTGATATTAATTTATTAAAAAATTTTAGTTACAAATATGATTATCAATTATTAAATGTTCAACCTTTTAAATATAAAGGAATAATAGTTTCTTCTACAAGAATAAGAAAATGTTTACAAAGAGGAAATATTTACTTAGCAAATAAGTTGCTTTCAAGAACTTGGTTTGTTGATGGAATAGTTAATAAGGGAGAAAAATTGGGAAGAAAATTGGGATATCGAACCTGTAATTTTTGTATTAGGAATTACATATTACCAAAGTTAGGAATTTATGCTGTTAAAGTTTTAATAGGAAATAAAAAGAAAATATACAATGGCGTTGCGTATTTAGGGCGCCGGCCAACTTTTGAGGGAAAAGAAATTTTTCTTGAAACAAATATATTTGGTATTAAAAAAAATCTATATAAAAAAAAATTAATAGTATATTTCTTGAAATTTATAAGAGGAGACAAGAAATTTAGGCATCGTGGCGAATTAATAAGACAAATGAATAAAGATGTAATTTTCGCAAAAAAAGGTTTAAAAGCGAAGTTAGTGATATGAGCAAAGAAGATATTAATTTACCCAAAACTTCATTTTCTATGAAGGCAAATCTACCTAACAAAGAGCCTGAAATTTTAAAAATTTGGGAAAAGTTAAATTTATATAAAAAACTTAGAGAGTCTCGAAAAGGAAAAGAAAAATTTATTTTACACGATGGCCCCCCGTATGCAAATGGTCATATTCATATGGGTACAGCTCTAAATAAAATTCTTAAAGATATAATTACTAGATTTCATCAAATGGATGGAAAAGATTCAGTTTATGTTCCTGGATGGGATTGTCATGGATTACCTATAGAATGGAAAATAGAAGAGCAGTATAAAAAAAATAAAAAAGATAAAGATCAAGTGCCAATAAAAGATTTCAGATCGGAATGTAGAGAATTTGCTGAAAAATGGATACAGATACATATCAAAGAATTTAGAAGGTTAGGTGTTGAGGGAGATTGGAAAAATTATTATACCACAATGAGTTTTGATGCGGAGGCACAGATTGTAAGAGAATTAGGAAAATTTTTAATAGACGGTAGTTTGTATCAAGGATTTAAGCCTGTTCTTTGGTCAACAGTGGAAAAAACAGCCCTTGCTGATGCTGAGGTTGAATACAAAGATCATACTTCAAATACAGTATATGTAGGTTTTAAAGTTAAAAATTCAAAAATTAATTTATTAAAAAATGTAGAAATTGTTATATGGACTACTACACCTTGGACTATACCTGCAAATAAAGCTTTGGCGTACAACAAAGATCTAGATTATTCAATTATCGAAATTAATTCAGCATCAGAAAATTTTGATAGTAAAAAAATTGTAGTTGCCACACAGCTTATTGATCAAGTTTTAAAAGAATCTGAAATAGAAAATTATAAATTAATTGAAAAAATTAAAGGAAAAGATTTTGAGGGAACAATTTGTTCACATCCTTTTGAAAATTTAGGATACCAATATGATGTCCCTATGTTGGAAGCAAATTTTGTAACGCTTGAACAGGGGACGGGTATTGTTCATTGTGCTCCAAGCCACGGCCCAGATGATTTTAATCTATGTTTAAAACATGGAATTAAGTCGTTAGATACAATAGATGACGACGGCAAATACACCAAGCATATCAAAAAATTTGAAGGAATTCATATTTTTAAAGCAGACCAAATAGTAATTGAAAATCTAAAAGAATGTAAAAAGTTACTGAGTAATGGAAAGCTTACTCATAGCTATCCTCATTCTTGGAGATCTAAAGCACCTTTAGTTCATAGAGCCACATCTCAATGGTTTATTTCTATGGAAGAAAGGGATTTAAGGAAAAAAGCACTTAAAGCGATTGATGATACTGATTTTTATCCTGAAAGAGGAAGGGACAGAATTAGGTCAATGATCGAAACTAGACCAGACTGGTGTGTTTCCAGACAAAGAATCTGGGGAGTGCCACTACCTCTTTTTGTTTCAAAAAAAACAAAAGAACCTTTAAAAGATTCAGAAGTAATAGAAAATATTGCAAAGATTTTTGAAAAAGAGGGCGCAGATTGTTGGTTTACTGATGATCCTCAAAAATTTTTAGGAAAAAAATATAAAAAAGAAGACTACATTAAATCTAGCGATATAGTTGAAGTTTGGTTTGATAGCGGAGCCACTCATAGTTATGTTCTTGAAAAAAGAAAAGATCTAGCCTGGCCCGCATCAATGTATTTAGAAGGATCTGACCAACATAGAGGATGGTTTCATTCGTCACTACTGGAATCTTGTGGTACCAGGGGCAAAGCTCCTTTCAAAAGTATACTTACCCATGGATTCGTAGTTGATGGCAAAGGATTAAAAATGTCAAAATCAACAGGAAATATAATTGCACCAGAAGATATACTTAAAAAATATGGTGCAGACATTCTTCGTACTTGGGTAGCTGCATCTGACTATGCTGAAGATTTAAGACTAGACCATTCAATTTTAGAACAGCACGCAGAGTCGTATAGAAAAATTAGAAACACATTTAGATTTTTATTAGGAAATTTAAGAGATCAAAAAATAGAATTTAAATTGAATTCTAAAGAAATTGAAAATTGGCCTGAATTAGAACGCTACATTCTACACCAGCTATTTGTGCTCAATAAAAGTTTTGAAAAATATTTTAAAGAATATAATTTTCATAAGCTTTATAAAGAGCTACTTAATTTTTGTTCATTAGATTTATCAGCATTTTATTTTGATATTAGAAAAGATGTACTTTATTGTGACGATTTAAAATCAGAAAAGAGAAAAATATGTACCAATTTACTGGGCCTAACCCTAGATATTTTACTAAAATGGTTTGCGCCAATTTTGGCTTTTACTACTGATGAGATTTTTCAAATTATTAATTTTGAAAAAAATTCAAGTATTCACTTAGAAAATTTTCCCAAAATTCCACAAAGTTGGGAAAATAAAAAATTGTATGAAAAATGGGAAAAACTAAAGGTAATAAGAAATGTAGTAAATGCTGGAATTGAAGTTAAAAGATCTAGCAAAGATATTGGTTCAAGTTTGGAGACTGACATTGAGATCTATCTTGGTAAAGAATATTTAGAATTTGTTAAAGACATAAATTTGTCTGAATATTTTATTACTTCTAAAACGCAAGTAAAAACTATGACTAATGATAATAAAATCTTTAAATTAGACGATATATCTAACGTAGGAGTTTTGGTGACAAAAGCTAAAGGAAAAAAATGTTCTCGATGTTGGAAAATTTTAGAAAAGCCTTGTCAGAGGAATAATTGTAGTCTTAAAAATTAATTTTTAATGAAAAAAATTATAATTATTTTAACTTTATTTTTTATTGATAGATTAAGTAAAATGTATTTAATAAATTTACAATCAACAGGAACCGATATTGATTTTTATATTTTCCCGTTTCTAAATTTTTATTTAGTATGGAACACAGGCATTGGTTTTGGTTTGGCTGCCATGGAATCAAATATTTATTATCATATTCTAACTTCAATAATAGCCATTGTTAATATTGGTCTTATATTTTTTCTTATCAAATCCAAGGGTATTTATGCTTACTCAATTGTATTAATAATTGGCGGTTCTCTAGGAAATTTGTTTGATAGAATATATTATTATGCCGTGCCTGATTTTATAGATCTACATTTCGGTAATTTTCATTGGTTTATATTTAATGTTGCTGATATTTTTATTACAGTCGGTATAATTGGTCTCGTATTTGCTGAATTGTTGAAGAAAGAGAAAGCTTCTAAAAATGTTTAGGAAAATAACGTATATACTTTTACTATTTTTATTCACAGGATCTTGCGCTGATACTTTTAGTTCAGTGAAACGAGGATTAACTGGTGCAAAAAAAAATTCAACAGATGAGTTTTTGGTAAAAAAAAAGGATCCACTTATTTTACCACCAGATTATGAAAATTTACCAATTCCCGACGAAAGAATTGCTGATATAGAAGAAGATTCTATTTTTGAAAATACTTTGGAGAATTCAATAGAAGAGAATTCATCTGCGTCAGATTCTGTTGAGAATTCTATTTTAAAAAAAATTCAATCAAAATAAATGTTAAATAAAAGTAATTTTTTTGGAAGTTATTTTGGTAATTCTAAAAGTTACTATAAAAATATAACAAAAACTAAAAAGATTTTGAATTCATTTTTAGTAGATTTGAAAGATTTTAAAGTTCCTTTACTCGAATCGTATGAAAAAGATTACGAATTTGATTTTTCATCAGCAACAGTTAAAAGATTTTCCAGTTATAAAAATATTGTTATCATTGGAATGGGTGGATCAATTTTAGGAACAAAAAGTATTTATTCTTTTTTAAAGAAGAAAATTAAAAAAAATGTATTTTTTTTTGATAATTTAGATTCTAATTTATTCTCAGAATATAAAAAAATAAAAAATTTAAATAATTCTTGTTTTATTGTAGCTGGTAAGTCGGGCAGAACCATTGAAACAATAGTAAACTTAGGGGTAATATTTTCAAAAAATTTATTAAAAAATAAATTAATTATTATTGCGGAGCCAACCGACAATGCTTTAATGGCTATAGCAAATAAATATAATGCGGAGATCATTGAACATAAAGAATTTATAAGTGGTCGTTATTCAGTTTTATCTGAAACAGGAATGTTTCCAGCGGCATTAATGGGTTTGGATTTGATGAAATTTAAAAACTTAAAAAGGTTAATTAAAAGTAAAAATTTTATCTCAACTTTAATTCAAAATGTAGCGTGTATATATACATTAATTTTAAAAAAGATTAATAATTCAGTTATTTTGAGTTATGATTCTAATTTAAATGACCTGGGATATTGGTATCAACAACTTGTTGCAGAAAGTTTAGGAAAAAAAGGTAAAGGAATTAACCCAATATTATCATTTTGTCCAAAGGATCATCATAGTCTTTTACAACTTTATTTGGACGGACCAAAAGATAAATTTTTCACTTTCTTTAACTCTTCGCAAAAAGAGAATAAATTCAAAGTTTCTCAAGATATTATTCCAAACAATATGAGATTTTTAAAAAATAAAAATACAAATTTTATTATTAATGCACAATGTAATGCTGTAAAAAATATTTTTAAATTAAAAAAAATTCCATACAGGCAAATTACTTTTAACAAAGAAAATGAAGAAGAATTAGGAGAGATTATTACTTTTTTTGCTTTAGAAACAATTCTCCTGTCACGCTTAATGAATATAAATCCATTTGATCAGCCTGCTGTTGAACAAGTTAAAGTTGAGACAAAAAAAATTTTAAGATAAAAATTTCCCAAAAATTATTTTTGATATTCCGTATGTTCTTTCTTCTACTATTTCAAAATAATTTGGTAATTTTTCCTTAGTAGTCTTTCTTCTGTGTAAAATTATAATTCCATTTTTGTTTAGCAAATTTTTATTAAAAATTAATTCAATTAATTTTTCTATATTTGTATTTTTAAAAGGTGGATCACAAAAAATAAGGTCAAATTTTGATTTAAAAGTATTTTGTTTTTCAATTAACTCGAAAATATCATTGAAAAATATTTTTATTTTATTTTTTACTTTTAATTTTTCAATATTTTTTTCTAAAATCTCAATTGCATCTTTTTTCTTCTCAATAAAACAAACACTCTTAGCTTGTCTAGATAAGCATTCTAGTCCAAATGAACCTGTTCCCGCGTATAAATCTAAAACATTTGATTGTTTCAATTCTAATAAAATTTTTTTTGAGTAAGTTAGTAAATTAAAAATACTTTCTCTAGTTAGATCTCTAAGCGGCCTAGTGTTTTTATCTTTGGGCATATATAGAGTGGATCCTTTTAAATTGCCCGCTATAATTCTCATAATTATTTATTATTTATTACTCTCCAGCCAATATCTCTTCTAAAGAAGCCATCAGACCAATTTATTTTATCTATATTACTTAAAGATTTATTTCTTGCTTCAATTAAACTTTCTGATGAAGAGGTTATATTTAATACTCTTCCACCACTAGAATAAGTTTTATTATTCTTTTCATAAGTACCAGCGTGAAATATTTGATTATTTTTATCTATTAAAACATTTGATAAATTTTTAATTTCACTATCTTTAATATAATTAGAAGGATAACCTTTGGCACATAAAACGATAGTAATAGAACTTTTTTTAGTCCATTCAATTTTTAAATTATTTATTTTGTTTCTAGTTGCGCGATCTATAATTTCTAATAAGTCTGTCTCTAGTCTCATCATGAGAACCTGACATTCTGGATCACCCATTCTAATATTATATTCAATTAGGTAAGGCTCACTTTTATTAATTATTAAGCCCGCATATAAGAAACCTTTATATGGGTGGCCCAAATTTTTCATGGCTTCAAGTGTGGGTTCTATAATTTTTTTTTTAATTTTTACTTCAAGTTCATTTGTGAGTAAAGGTGCGGGAGAGTAGGCTCCCATTCCTCCAGTATTTGGACCAGTATCTCCTTCGCCAACTCTTTTATGATCTTGAGCTGAACCAAAAAAAAGATAGGAATTTTCATCAACGATTGCAAAATAACTTAACTCTTCTCCCTCTAAGAATTCTTCTAAAACGACTCTATTAGAAGATTTAAACTTACCTTCTAAAATTTCTTTTGTATTTTTTAAAGCTTCTTCTTCAGATTTGCATATCGATACGCCCTTGCCAGCGGCCAAACCGTCAGCTTTTACAACTATTGGGACTCCAGCTTTTTTAATGAAGCTAGAGGCTTCATCGATATTAGTAAAAGTTTCAAAATTTGCTGTTGGTATATTATTTTTTTTACATAAATTTTTCATAAAAGCTTTTGATCCTTCTAATTGTGACGCAAACTTATCAGGACCAAACACTCTAACTTTTTTTTCATTTAAATAATCAACTAGTCCTTCGACCAAAGGCTGTTCGGGGCCAACAACAACTATATCAATGTGTTGTCCTTTTATTATTTGATAAATAGCTTTAAAATTTGAAATATCTTCTTTTATGTTTTCTGCTATTTTTTGAGTACCAGCATTACCTGGTATACATATTAATTTTTTAATTTTTGGTGACTGTTTTAGTTTGTAACAAATTGCGTGTTCACGACCACCGCTTCCTATAACTGCTAAATTCATATATTATAAATATATTAGAAATTAAATATACATGAACGGAAATAAAGCAAAACTAAAATTTAATGCAAATAATTTTGAAATCATCGAAGAAGGTGATCATGTGGTTTGTGCAGTTTCAGGAAAAAATATCGCACTCAACCAATTAACTTATTGGAATGTTGAGTTACAGGAAGCCTATTATTCACCCAAAGAGGCACAACAAAGATATGAAGAATTAAATAAGAAATGAGAATTTTAATTAGCCTTTTTTTTTTATTAATTACAACCTCAAGTTTTGCTGTCACATTTGAAGGTAAGTTTGATCAAGGTTCATTTATTCTTGGAAAAGCTGATCCGGGTTCTGAAGTTTTTATTGATAAAAAAAGGATAAAAGTTACATCAGAAGGATATTTTGTTTTTGGATTAGGCAGAGATAGAAAAGACGATGTTGTAATAACAATAAATAAAAAAAAAATTATAAAAAAAGTTTTTAAGAGAAAATATAAAATTCAAAGAATAGATGGACTTGAAGAAAAGAAGGTAACGCCTCCTGAAGAAGTTTACGAAAGAATTAAAAGAGAAAATAAATGGATAGGAGAGGCTAGAGCCATTGATAGCGATTTAACTTTTTTTAAAAGTAAATTTGCTATTCCTGTTGAAAACGCAATCATCACCGGTGTTTATGGCAGTCAAAGAATTTTAAATGGCAAACCTAAATGGCCACATTACGGATTAGATTTTGCAGCAGATGAGGGTACAAAAATTAATGCTATGCTGGATGGAGTTGTAACGTTAGCAGAAACCGATTTATTTTATACAGGCGGAACTTTAATATTTGATCATGGACATGGTATTTCAACATTATACATGCATATGGAAAAAATACTGGTTAAGAAGGGACAAAAAGTAAAACAAGGCGATATTATAGGAGCGGTCGGATCAACCGGAAGAGCGACAGGAGCACATTTAGATGTCAGGCTAAATTGGTTTCAAATACGATTAGATCCAGCTACAGTTTTGGATATTAAGTAGTTTTAAATATACTTTTCTTTTTTTAAAGAGGTAACAAACATACAGCTAGTGCAAGCAAGATTATAGTCTGGCGGTTTTTTCATCAGATAAATATCGATAATATTTGTAACTCTATTTATCAAATCATCGTGGCATCTATTGCCTTTTAGATACAAAGTTTCAAATTTCATATTACAAGTTCCATCAGAAATATTGGTAATCTCTTTTGGTTCAAAAAGATATAATCCTAATTCTTCAATATCAGAAAATTTTGGAGTTTTAGCATTCGGATTTTGAAAAATGGTTGCATAACTTTCCAATTGTAGTTTGTAATTTTCAACTTTTGATGGACTAATTTTTGTTGTTTTTAAATCGATAATTCCATATTTTTTTGGACTAGTTTTAAATTCAACAACTACGTCAGTTTTACCATTAATTACAAAAGATCTTCCTTTATTGTCTTTAAGTGTAGAAGATCCTATAAATCCATTAAGTTCAGTCATAATGCGTCCATCAGGCAAGGCTTTTGACATTAATTTTATAGATTGGGTAATTAAGAATTTTTTTTGAATAAGATCAAACGAATTAAATATCGGAGGAAAAAAAGCATTAAGCTTTATACCTCTGTGTGATAGCCATAAACATCTTTTACATTTTAGTGCATAATCAAGTCCACTAGGAGTAACTTTAAAAATCGTTTCTTGGGTCATGTTTATTTCCAACGATTATGTGACCAAATCCATTGCTTTGGATTTTTAATTATCATTTTCTCGATGATACGATTAATTTTGAGTGTAATATTTTTTGTATCTTCTTCGTAATTATCTGTTTTTTCAATTTTATATGGCTCATGAATAGTCATTTCAAAATCTGGACCTTCTTTTCTTTCCAAAGAAATGGGTACTAATTTACAATCATACTTTAAGGCTAGCTGCGCAGGTATAGTTGTGGTGTGAGCAGGCTTATTAAAGAAAAGGGTTCTGGATCCTTCGCTGACACGCTGATCTACCATTAGAGCTATACTGTAACCATCTTTAATTTTACTTATTATTTCCCGCATGCCCATTCGACCTTTTGGAATTTGATTAGGACAAATGTATTTCATTCTTAAATATTCCATTAATGGATTTAAAAAAAAATTATTTAAGGGTCTATATATTGCGGCACATTTAACTCCAGATTTATCTAATTCCATAGCCATAAGTTCAAAATTAGCAAAGTGACCTGAATAGAAAATTGCTGGTTCATTATTTTTTTTAATTTCATTAAGATGGTTAACTCCATTAATTTTCATGTGATTAAAATTAGTTCTATTAAACTTAAAATCTTTTAAAAAAACATATTCTGCAAAGGTTCTTCCAATATTTGACCACATGTCATTAATAATTTCAGATTCTTTTTTTTCATCTATTTCTCCTAATCCAGTTTTAATATTTTGTTTAATAATTTTTTTTGATCTAAATAGTGGACCAACATATTTTCCCAGGATACTTCCAACACTTGATGCATTTCTTAAGCCAATTATTTTAAAGATGCAAAATAATGAAATTATGCTTATAAATTCAAAAAAGTATTTAATAATTTTCATATAATTTTTTTTATTTCCTCAATAAATTCATTTTTAT
>Ga0257112_10000941_pt1 | contig 11333 bp, 7 predicted proteins | sample LP_taG_5_FD_191565 | JGI IMG/M metagenome (GOLD analysis project Ga0257112, IMG submission 191565) | Marine microbial communities from Northeast Subartic Pacific Ocean, Canada - LP_J_2015_P26_1000m | ecosystem: Environmental > Aquatic > Marine > Oceanic | place: Canada: Northeast Subartic...
CCTGACCGAGGACTAAGGAAATATAGAACACCGGTTTAAAAAGATGATACAATGGAAAGGGAAAGAGATGTTGTAACTGCCAAGAAACGGCGATCGTTTTGGCTAGTCGGTTAATTCAAACATACTACAGCTGAAACTTTACACCGGCAAGGAAGAGAAACCGTTTCTTACTTCGGTAGGGAATTGGATCGAACTTATGATTTTAGCTGGCATACATCTCACTTAAGGGAAGTGGTCATATGTTGCCCATTAATTGGCGGTTCCAACGCATAATGAGTTGTTATATTTATTGACTAGCCACTTAGATTGTAACAGAAAGCTGATCGATCTTTCGACGAGTATATAACTGCTTGACATTAGTGGGCAAAAGCTCGGGCTAAGCTACCAGAATCTGCTCATATACACGCATACGCTCACCTTCTTTCTCTTCCGGATCAACCAGCTTGAGCCAGACTGCTTGAGTTTCTGTCTCACCACTTAGATGCTGAACACCTCCTGCTTTTTCCGGATCGGATCCGTTCCAAACCACTTCCTGGTTCTGAAGAAAGATATAGGAGCCCGCATAACGTTCAGTCAATCGGCTGAAGTTATCACGGTAAAATAGTGCCTGATGACTGGCGGTACGGCGCAGGCTAGCTATCTTTTCATGGGAATCGAGTTCAACCGAATTAAACTCTGCTAATGGAGGTTTAAGGTCACCCATCTCAAAATCAATCTCATCCAGATTAACTGTGCCAAAGCCATGCTCTGCTGCTACCGCTATGGGACTGCGGTCACGGCGGTAGGGAGGATTTGGCCAATCAGAAGATGGATCTGTTCCCATTAAATAAGTTCCACAAGCATCTGTGGCAATTACTTGATCCCCAGCAATTAAGGCATCACAGATACGACCTTCACCACCCCATTCCCGTTTGGACTGACCTGTTAATCCGTCAATGATGTTCAAACAAGGTTGCGTAATCAAACCTAGATCGGGTAATACATACGATAGACGAATCACATGATGGAAATAGGTTCTGAGGCGCCCGTGAGGTAATATGGGAGGCAGCCCAAACAGATTCTTGAGACATAGCGTAATTCCCATGAAGGCATGACTTTTCATCTTAGCGATAGAAACAAAAGCATCAGCTTCTACCAAAGCCGCGGAAAGCTGATACTCGGAAAACATCAGACCGCCTCCGGGGACTTTGTAGCGCTCAAATGGCGGATTTCCTGCTTCTACATAAGGAATATTGAGCTCTTCAAAAAGAGAGCGCATATTATAATCCGATCCGGGGCGTTGCCCACAGGGAGCTGTACTGGTGTCAATAACAAAGATTTGGGCATCTGTCCGTTCCTTCAAGAGCCGCAATGCAGCGCGTGTTACTTCATCGTCCACTAATTCTTGTCGTCTACCCCCAATTCGGCGAATATCATCAGTCCGCATCTGCATGTTAACTTTGACACCAATTTTGTTGGCTTTTTCTATTTTATTCCACGAACGGTTTAACGGAGTTGTTATTGTTTTTAGTCGTTCATAGATTTCTTCTTGGGACGACTTATGATCACAGTGGATAGCACGAACTTTGTAAGGCTTTTCCGAAGACATTTTGGAACCCTTTTTTATTTGTTTAATTGAATCAAAGTAAGGTGTGCATACGTTGATTTAAGGCATAATGGCAAACAAGAACGGGAGTTGATTCAAACTGTAATTGCGGTCCTCCAGTTCCTTGTTAAATACACCAGAAAACCGTATGATATAATAACTCTTCTACCCGTTGTATGTAAATGATGTTTAACCGTAATTACCTAATCGAGCATTACAATTGTTCTTGAATCGTGAGCAGGAGTGAATTCTTTGAGAGCAGAAAATGGAAACAAACCACCAATTTGGGATCTATCTGATCTCTATCAAGGTGTTGATGACCCAAAATTAGGTCGGGATCTCGACCTAATTACGAAGCATTCAATTATCTTTGAAGAAAAATATAAAGGTAAGATAGTCAGCGAAAATCTAACAGCAGAATTTCTTGAATCTGTATTAGTTGAGTATAAATCATTGCTTGAGATATCTGCTAAACCCAGTTGTTTCGCAGAATTGCTTTTCTCAACAGATACAACTAATACCAAACATAGTGCTCTTTTGCAACGCACGCGTGAAGTAAGCTCGGTTGCCTCGTCTCACCAGCTTTTCTTCGATTTAGAGATTGGGCAAATTCCGGACGAAGTATTCGATCAAATTATTAATTCACCTCAGCTAGATTCTTACCGCCACTACCTCAAGCATCAACGGGAGGTTATCAAGCATAGACTGTCAGAAGCCGAGGAAAAAATACTAGAAAAAACAGCAAACACACGTGGGCAAGCATTTACCAGGTTTTTTACGGAAATTACGTCGCGCCAAGTGTTTAAAATCGGAGCAGAAGGTTTTACTCAAAGTGAACTTTTAGTGCGATTTCATGACCCTGATCGTGAAAAACGGAGAATCGCCGCCCGCTCTTTAACTCGTGGATTGAGGCAGAATGCTCACAGTCTTAACTTTATTTTTAACACTTTGCTCCATGAAAAGCAAGTTATTGATCAATTGCGAAACTTTGAATTAGCTGAGACTTCAAGGCACGTAGCCAATGAAGTTGAACAACCCGTGGTAGATACCGTAGTTGAAGTTTGTGTCGAAAACTATAGTTTGGTGGAGGAATATTATCGGTTAAAACGGCAATTGCTTGGCATTGAGGAATTGACCCATTATGACCGGTACGCGCCAGTTGCAGACGAACAACTCCAAATTCCATTTGAGGAGGCACAACAAATCGTGCTTGAGGCTTACGGTGAATTCTCCTCTGAGTTAGCAGAGAAAGCCAAACTCTTCTTTTCAAAATGCTGGATCGATGCTGCCCCAAAAGCAGGGAAACAAGGTGGGGCATATTGCATGAAAGTTACTCCTAGTCTACATCCATATATCTTTATGAATTATACTGGAAGTTTACGCGACGTTACCACGCTCGCCCATGAATTGGGTCACGGTGTTCACAATCTGCTAGCCAGCCAACAGAACATCTTAAATTATAGTCCTGTATTACCAATGGCGGAAACCGCAAGCACATTTGGTGAAATGCTTATATTTGAAAAGCTTTTGAGCCGCATTGAATCGCCTCGGCATAAGCTTGGGCTAATATCCCGTCAAATTGAGGGAACGATCGCCACAGTTTTTCGACAGATTGCTATGTTTCGTTTCGAACGTGCTGCCCATCGACTTAGACGTCAGCAGGGAGAACAATCTGCTGAGACTTACTGTAACTTGTGGCATGAAACACAACAAGAAATGTTTGGTGATTCACTACAATTGGGCGAAGACCATAAGTGGTGGTGGCTTTATATTCCACACGTTTTTCAAGCTGCATTCTATGTATACTCTTATGCTTTTGGTGAACTGCTAGTGCGGTCACTCTATGCGCAATATCGCCGAGAAAAGGAATCTTTTATCCCCAAATATCTTGACCTCCTGAGCGCAGGCGGATCCGTGTCACCAAGCAAACTTATTAGTAGTATGGGATTTGATATTAGAAATCCGGAATTTTGGCAGAGTGGCTGCGATCTCATACGTCAACAAATTGAACAAGCCAAACAAATATATCAAAATCTTGATAGTAAGTTCTAATGAATAATCAATTGTCTCCTCTTAGTTGTGTTTATTCTCCTAACCTTCCTGAACTTCTCAATTATACCGACTGCACGCTGATTATCAGTACATATCAAGCTGGAAAAATTATTTTTGTTAGTGCTATCGATACTCATAACCTGATTCAGCTATCGTTTGGTTTCCATCGACCAATGGGGATAGCTGCTACCGGCGATCAGTTAGCGGTTGCAACACGTGATACAGTTGAAGTTTTAGTCGATAGCCCAGAATTAAGTTCTGCTGATTCTAAGCGGTTTGGTATGCACGACCGGCTATATGTTCCGCAAACAACTTACTTTTCTGGTGAAGTCAACATGCATGATATAGCTTGGGGGGATGATGGTTTATGGGGAGTGAACACACTTTTCTCATGTCTCGTTTTGGCTAATAATACATTGTCTTTCGAACCCAAGTGGTTCCCAAGTTTCATTACCGACTCTGTGGGTGAGGATCGATGTCACATAAATGGTCTTGCTTTAGAGGAAGGTAAGCCACGTTACGTAACGGCACTGGGTGAATCCAACATAGAAAAAGGGTGGCGTCGGGACAAAGTCTCAGGTGGGATTTTGATAGATGTTGAAAAGGACGAGATAGTACTTCGAAACCTGCCGATGCCACACTCTCCTAGGATTTATGATGATGCTTTGTATTTTTTGCTATCTTCCACTGGTGAATTGGCACGTACAACACTTGACGCAGGAAGTTTTGAAATAATTGCCCAACTACCCGGTTTCGCCAGAGGTATGGCCCGATATCGAAATTATCTTTTTGTCGGCCTATCTCGCTTACGTAAAAGCAGCCCAACTTTTGCTGACTTGCCGATTGCACAAAGATCACTGTTTAGTGGGTTTGTGGTGTTAGATTTGCAAAGTGAGAGTATTGTTGCAACGTTTAAGTATGAAAATGGATGCGAGGAAATTTATGACATCCAAATTATACCAGCTGTCCATCGTCCGGGAATATTAGAAAAGGAAAAAGAGACGAAGCGACCCAACCATCTGGAAGCCTACCAAGAATACCCATTTCTTAATACATAGATTGAAACAAACGGTTTCTCCCTCCCTAAGATTTCGTCTGATCACTGGTTGATGGTGTTATAAAGTTGTATCAAGAAAGCATTATTATTCTTTAATGTTGATCACCACTTTAACTTCATTGTTATAAGCAATTCTCTATGAGGTCTGCTTGCTATGCCCCTGAAAGCTGTGCTATGCTGCTTTATACCAGTTGTGCTGAAAAAGGAAACTTATGCCAAACGCTACTTCAATTATGACACTTGGTTATACTATTCCAACCATCGATCTCGCTGACCAAACACACAGGCAAATCATTGTAGATAAAGAAGAAGGACAGTATCTTGGTCACGTTTCAACTGTGTTGCTTGAAGATCAACAAACAATTATCGCTGTTTATCCGAAAGGACATGGTAACGGTGCAGTTGTTATGAAGAAAAGTTCTGACACTGGTTTAACATGGTCAGAACGACTTGAAGTTCCGAAAAATTGGACCACTTCAAAAGAGGTGCCAACAATTCATCGTGTTGTGGACCAACAAGGTGTCAAGCGCTTAATTCTCTTTTCTGGATTATATCCGATCCGTATGGCAGTTTCAGAGAACAATGGAATCACTTGGAGTCAATTGGAAGCTATCGGTGATTTCGGTGGAATCGTAGCTATGGGGGATGTCGTCCGACTGCAAAACGGGAATTATATGGCTTTCTTCCACGATGATGGACGTTTCCTTGATCCGCAAAATCAAGCAGAGCAGACTCGGTTTGACGTATACAAAATCACCTCCGAGGATGGAGGATTAACTTGGTGTCAGCCAACAATTGCAACTCATCATCCCGTTGCACATCTTTGTGAACCTGGTCTTGTTAGATCCCCCAATGGAAACCAGCTGGCAATGTTGTTGAGGGAAAATAGCCGCCAATTTAATTCCTTTGTAGCTTTTTCTACCGATGAAGGAGAGCATTGGTCTGAGCCACTTGAGTTACCAGCTTCACTAACAGGCGATCGTCATACGTGTCGTTATGCTAAAGATGGCCGGTTAGTCATCGTGTTTCGGGATACCACTCGGGATAGCCCAACTCACGGTGATTGGGTGGCATGGATTGGAAAATACCATGATATCATCAACAGAGAAGAAGGACAATATCGTATCCGGTTGATGGATAATAAGAAGGGGAGTGATTGTTGTTATCCGGGTGTTGAATGTTTAACGGATGGCTCCATTGTAACAACCACTTATGGTCATTGGAACGAAAATGAATCTCCGTTCATCGTAAGTGTTAGGTTTAAACTAGAAGAAATTGATACCTTAGCCCAAAACCCATAAATTAAATTGGGCGTGAATTAATGAACTGGAAACGATAGAGTTGAGTGAGTGGGAGCTAGTATCGTTCAAAAAAGGCACCTTAGGACAGTAGAATTGTACTGAAAAAGATAAGACTTTTGTCTTTGGTATGGAATGTAGGCAAGGAAACTTACGACCTTGATTAGGGAAAATCCTATGAAATCCAAAATGCAACTGGGTTTATACCAGTTCAGCCAGTTGAACCAAGAATGGCTTACTTACACTAAACAATTGGGTATAGAGAAAGCAGTTATTGCAAATCCAAAACTCCCAGGCGAAGGTTATTGGGAATTCATCGATCTGTTACGGTTGCGAACGACGGTCGAAGATGCTGGACTGGCAGTCGGCTCTATAGAAAATGTTCCAATATCTTTCTATGACAAGATTATGCTTGGCCTCCCTGGGAGAGACGAACAGATTGAGAATATGGCCATAACAATTCGCAACATGGGTAGGGCTGGCATCAAGATCCTCGGATACCATTGGATGCCCAACGGTGTTTGGCGTACGTCATGGACTACGCCCACTCGAGGAGGAGCAAGCGTGACCAGTTTTGATTATGACTTGGTACAAAACGCACCACTTTCACATGGAAAAGTTTTTACCGAAACAGAGATGTGGGAATACTATGAATATTATATGAAAGCGATCCTACCAGTTGCTGAGGAAGCTAATGTAAAACTGGCACTTCACCCTGACGATCCACCAGTAGAATCTCTAGCGGGAATTCCACGCCTTTTCCGTAACCTTGAAGGATTTAAACGAGGGATGGAGATTGGCGATAGTCCCATGCATGGGTTGAATTTTTGCGTCGGTTCTTGGTCTGAAATGGGACTTGGTGTGCTGGATACCGTCCGACATTTCGGCCAACAGAGAAAAATTTTCTATGTTCACTTTCGAGATGTACAAGGTACTGTTCCAAAATTCTCTGAAAGCTTTGTTAATGAAGGGAACTGCGACATGTTTCAAGTGATGAAAACATTGAAGGATGTTGGGTTCGACAGTTTTATGATTCCAGATCATGTCCCACATATTATTGATGATACCGAATGGGGACATCGTGGGCGTGCTTATACCATCGGCTATATGACAGCTTTCCTTGAGTTGTTGGATTTGTATTCATGGTAGTATGTTTACGCTTACCCTTCTTTTCCTTCTAGAACTCAACACAATCTAGCCCTTAGGATGAGGTGGGTGAGAGATTTGGCGGCACAACCCCCAGTATGATCCTCCTGTTGCCCCACTAATAAATCGACTTTCAGTTGCCAACCAAAAAAAACGGTGGACTTCACCTCTCGTATAGTCTCGACACTAATTCAATCCTCGCTTGACTATTACAGATAGAAAACATCAGCATTCATCTGCATCAGCAATAGCTTAATAAATTATAAATACGTGACATCTAGCTCTAATCATGACTCCGTATTTTATATTTATTTCCTGATTTTCAGGATCTGCTGAAAATCAGACGTGGAGTTTAGGCTAGCAAAAGCGATTTCTTGCTGAGCAATCTGACTAAATTTATTTTCAAGAATAACGGCTCTCTTCAAATTTTCCAAAGCTTCTTCTTTCTGCCCATTTTTCAGATATGCCAAACTAGCATGATAAAAGTGCTCAGCTTGATTGGGATCCAACTTAATTGCTCTTTCAGCAATTTCCACAGCTTCAACATAACGCTCTTGCTTGTATAGAATCCAACTCAATGTATCAAAAAAAACGGCTTCCGGCTTGATGTAAATTGCTTTTCTTACTAACCTTTCGGCTTCATCTAAATTACTTGACAGTTTATCCACATAAATCCAAGCTAATGTATTATAAGCGTCAGAGAAGTTAGGACTTTCTTTAATTGATTGTTCCAAAAGCATAATAGCTTGATCAAGCTTATCAGCAACAATTAGCTGGTGTCCCATATTCCAAAGTCGAAAGGAGTGAAAGGAGTACTTTTCTGCTTTAAGTTCATGAGCAAAATTAAAATACCGCTTAACTTGCAGGTTCGGCTGGATTTCAAGCGCAATTCGATATGATTCAATAGCTTTGCTGTAATTTTCAGTGTTAAGATACGCCCACCCAAGGCTCTCATAAGTCTGAGTATAGCGAGGGCTATCTTTAACGGCAGTTTCCCATTCCTCGATAGCTCCTGTAACATTTCCCTGATTGAGGAAATTCGAACCAGATCTCCATAGTTGGTACGCGTTAAACGTGTATAACTTCGCATCTATCTCTTCTGACACTTTGATGTAAGACCTAGTAACACTAAGACTCGGGTCTAACTGTAATGCTTTCTGATAAGCTGAAATCGCTGCGCCGTAAAGCTTCAATTCAAACAGAGCATTTCCAAGGTTGACATATGCATGAGTCATCTGATGATCGATTTTTATAGCCTGCTGGTAGGCACACACAGATTCCTTAAAAGACCTGCTTTTGAGGTGGGCATTTCCAAGGTTATAGGCGATCCGCGCATCATTTGGGCTCAACCGCTGAGCAACTTGATAGAATCCAATTGCAGCTTGATACTGATAGCTATTAAAATAAGCTTCGGCTAAACTCAAATATGCATGAGTATAAGTGCTACTTTCGGATATTGCCAACCTCCATTCGGTAATCGCCCTCTCAAACTGGTTTCCATTAAAATAATCTTGACCACGTCTATAATGACGATAAGCTTTCAGCGAATATTTTCCAAATTTCAGATCCTGAGCAACAGACAAATTAGATAGGATTTGAGGGTGATCTGGATGAATCTTGAGAGCAGACTGATAGACCAAAATCGCCTCATCGAAGCAGCTAAGCTCATCGTAGGCCATACCCAAGTTATTTAGCACTTCTATATTTTTGGGTTCGATTTTAATTGCCTCCTGATAGGCTTCAGCAGCCTGATCAAAATCTCCCTTTTTATAGTATGCCATACCTAGTTTGACCCAAACATCCAGATCGCGAGGTAAAAGTTCTAAGACCCGTTTCAAGGAAGTAATTGCTTGATCAAACTCTGCTTTACGATAGTAAGAAAGTCCCAAATGGTAATGCGCATCAACGAAATTAGGTTCTATTTTAATAATTGATTTAAATGCAGTAATTGCTTTATCAAGCTCATCAACCTTAAATGCTGCCATTCCTTCGGCAAAAACTTGTGCCACATCTTCAGCAGAATGCATCATCGTGGTTGCCATGAAAATCTTAATGAAAAGAAACACTAAAAAAATTTTCTGCACTAGCTCTCGTTCACAAAGAAAAAGGATTCAGTTAGAAATTGTAAATAAACTTAACCGCTATGTCAATCTAGCATATCCTGATACTGGTTTGACGTGGATCAACGCCCATGGTAACCTTAATCCATCATGATCAAATATCTCGAACTGCAATTTCTGGGCATATCATTTTTAGTTCTGGGACTGGCGAACAACATTCTTATTCAAAGCAGTGCTTCGGTGAAGTTTACAGATATCACTCAAACATCTGGCGTTCAATTCAAGCATAAAAATGGAAAGAGTTACAAAAAATATTTTACTGAGACACTTGGATCTGGAGTTGCTCTATTCGATTATGATAATGATAACGATCTCGACATTTATTTTATAAATGGCTGCTCACTTGACAATTCTAAAACGGTGCGAGCTTACAATCACCTTTACCGAAATAACGGTAATCTGACCTTCACTGATGTTACAACAGAAAGTCAAACTGGAAATCAAGGATGCGGAACTGGGGTTTGTATCGGCGACTACAATAACGATAGCTGGTTGGATATATACATTACAAACTTCAGATCAAACGTTCTATATCGCAATAACAAAGATGGTACTTTCACTGATGTCACAGAAATCGCGAACGTGGATTCTCAGGAATGGAGCACCGGATGTAGCTTCTCGGATGTGGATGGCGATGGGGACCTTGATCTCTACGTTGCAAACTATGTGAATTTTTCAATCGAAAAACATACACCTTGCCGTGTTAACGGCGTTCTAGCTTACTGTAGCCCAAGAGTTTATGATGGTCTCAAAGATGTATTTTTTCGGAATAATGGTGATGGAACCTTTACCCAAAACACACAAGGCAGCGGATTTGGATATACGGCAGGTCGAGGACTTGGTGTTATCTTCGCTGATTACGATAATGATAATGATACCGACCTCTATGTTGCTAACGATGCCAATCAAGACTTCCTATATCAAAATGATGGCCGCGGTGTTTTCCGAGAAACCGGTCAGATTTCTGGCGTCGGATTCAGCGAACACGGACTGGTGGAAAATGGAATGGGAGTCGATTTTGGTGATTATGATAATGATGGACTATTCGACATTGTTGTCACTAATTTTCAGCACCAAACTAATACGATTTATCATAACGAAGGTAATAGTTTCTTCAATGATGTTTCCTATGATTCCGGTACGGGGTCGGTTACAATGCCTTATCTGGCATGGGGAACCAACTTTTTTGATTTCAACAATGACAGCTGGTTAGATCTCTTTATCGCGAATGGTCACCTCGACAACAATATCCAACTATTCGATACCTCAACCACCTATGCACAGATTAACCACTTGTTCAAAAATAATGGTGATGGTACATTTACTGACTTGGCCAAAGAACTCGGACTCAATGCAATCTATTCAAGCCGTGGGAGTGCTGTTGGCGACATCGATAATGACGGTGATCTAGACTTGGTCATTTCAAACTTAGGCCAACCACCAAATATCATGAGGAACGATATTATCAGTAATATCAATAACTGGTTAAACATCAAGCTCATCGGCAATACTTGTAATTATAGTGCCATTGGTTCCCATGTGATTTTAACAGCTACGAACATGCGCCAGATACGAGAGGTACGTAGTGGGTCGAGTTACCTGTCACACAATGATCTCCGTCTCCATTTCGGCTTGGGAAATCACAGCGTTGTTGATCTGGAAGTAAGATGGACAAATGGGCAAATAGAAGAATTCCGCAAGGTCAAGTCCAATCAGTTTATAAAAATTATTGAAGGGAAGGGACATCTGCAACACATCGAAATCCAATGACCATGTTTCGTGTCCCAAGCCGTGAGTGAAAGCGATAAGCGCATCGCATTTGGTATTTACCGAACAGGTTGTTGTTCCAAGAACCTCCCCGCAAAACCCGAGTTAGACCAGTCTCAGGCCCCAAAGGGTTACGAGAAGAACTTCGGCTATAATAATCTTCTGCATACCAATCATTGCACCATTCAAATCCGTTGCCAGCAATATCGAATATGCCATATTGATTAGGAGAGAAGCTCCCAACTGGAGCCGTCCAATGCCAGCGGTCTGAGCCTCCAATCCCTCCATAATTGGCTTTTTTTCGAGAT
>Ga0257112_10000942_pt1 | contig 11302 bp, 10 predicted proteins | sample LP_taG_5_FD_191565 | JGI IMG/M metagenome (GOLD analysis project Ga0257112, IMG submission 191565) | Marine microbial communities from Northeast Subartic Pacific Ocean, Canada - LP_J_2015_P26_1000m | ecosystem: Environmental > Aquatic > Marine > Oceanic | place: Canada: Northeast Subartic...
GAATGCGCGAAACATTTCATCTACATCACCCAAAGATTGCATCACGTCAAATACGGGCAATATAGGCCAGGATCCTTTTTGAATCTCCACCCCGCAGCCATCAGGTAAAATCCGCGGGATATTTTCCACCAGTCCGCCTCCTGTGATATGGGCGATTCCTTTTATATCGATGTCTGCATCCAGAACTGCAAACACATGGTTTGTATAATTAATATGGGGTTCCAGCAAGGTCAGTCCGACAGATTTTTCCAGTGCCGGGATCGTATCATTCACATAGTATCCGCCGATCTTGAAAAAGAGTTTCCGCGCTAAGGAATAACCATTGGTATGCAGGCCGTTGGATGGAAGTCCCAGCACTATATCGCCGGGCTGGATCCGCTCACCAGTGATGATTTTGTCCTTTTCTACCACCCCAGTTATTACCCCCACCAGGTCATGTTCCCCGGGTAAATACGTGTCGGGCATTTCTGCCGTCTCACCGCCAACAAGCGATACACCAGTATTTTGACAGGCTTTTACCATTCCAGACACAATTTCTTCAATGATCTCAGGTTTTAGTTTATCATTAGCGATATAATCAAGAAAGGTAAGGGGCCGGGCTCCCATGACCAAAATGTCGTTGGCGCAAGCACTCAAAAGATCAATGCCAATAGTATCGAATTTTTTTAGCTTTCGGGCGATGATGGTTTTAGTGCCTACCCCATCAATACTTTGTACCATGACAGGATTTTCATATTCTTTCAGAACGGGTTTTAAATCATATAAAGAACCAAAACTGCCTAGACCAGTCAACACATGAGGCGTGAATGTAGATTTCACAATATCTTTAATCCGATCTACTGCTTCACTCCCAGCGTCAATGTCTACCCCTGCAGATTTATAATCTATTTTAGACACTGATTATTTGCTCCATAAGTAGGTGCCGGTACCAAGGGCGATACATTCATTTTTATCATTGAGCATTTCCATGCGACATACGGTGACTCTTTTCCCAGCCCGGATTACCCTTCCATTAGCAGTAAACATCTTGCCTTCTCCTGGCAAAAGATAATCGACTCTGATATCAATTGTTCCCATATGATTTATACGGTTTTTCAGGTAGCCTGGGGATTTGTCTTTATTATTGGAAATAAAATCACCAATAGCTACAAGACCCCCAATGGAATCCAATACGGAAGCAGTCACACCACCATGGAGAAAGCCTCTTGATACATTCCCCAAAAGTTCATTCTTGATCGAAAGAGTCATTTCAGCAGATTCAAAGTCAAACTTTGAAACTTTTAAACCCAGTAACTTGTGATAAGGGACTGAATGGGTATATTTGTTCTTAATTGTCTCAAAAATGACCTTGTCTTTAATTTTTTCCAACATGTTGATACTTACAGTTTTTGCCTTAATCCATCATCCCAGGCATCTTTTGCTTTATCTAAGTCCAAATTAATAACCCGGTTTAATTTTATTGAGTTGCTGAAATTTGTTTTACCAATGTTAAAAATAGTTTGTCCATATTCAGAAAATACTTCGCTCACCCGTATTACATTATGGGCAGAGACTTCCAAGATGAACCCCCCTGTTTCTGAAAATAAAATTTTATCTGGAGAAAGATTAGTTTTAATCTCCACATCACAGCCAATTCCATTGCCGAATGTCATTTCTGCTAGGGACGAAGACACACCACCATCAGAAATATCATGGCAAGACAGAATCAAACAATCATCAATGCAATCGGTGAGCGCATAGATCTGGTTTTTAACATCTTCAAAATCGGGCTCTGGTACATTGGTGCCCAGTTCATCATGTAAACTGTAATAGACAGACCCGCCTAATTCATCTTTCCGTTCACCCGCCATAAGTATAACAGAATCGGCTTTCTGGAAATGCATAGGTACAGTTTTGTTCACATTTTTCAATCTGCCTAAACAACTGACAATAGGGCTGGGCGGAATTGCGCCGTTCTTGGATTCATTATAAAAACTCACATTTCCGGCAATGATGGGTGTAGCATCATCTGGGTTATCTTTGAGAGTGATAGCATGGCAGGCGTCAGCTACACCGCGAACACTTTCTACAAATTCCCACATCTGGTAGGGTTTTTCCGGGTTCCCAAAGCACAGACAGTCGGTAATGGCGTGCGGGGTTGCGCCCACAGCCGCCACGTTACGCATGGCTTCTACTACAGCATTCACACCGCCCCAATAGGGATCGATGAGTCCGTACCGTGGATTATGATCCGTGGATAAAGCGATGCCTACATTGCGGATTTCTTCAGGATATTTTTCTGAATTAAAAGGTGCCATAACACCGGAATCGGCCTGGCCTGTTTCGGTATGAACTCGTCCTTGGACCTGCTTGTCATACTGCTCAAAGATTGGTTCCCGGCTGGCCATGTTTTCATGGGATAGGATATCCAATAAAACTTTATTATAGTCCGTGGGTTCAAGAATATTCGGTTCGGTGTAATTTTTCATCCGGGCTTCGTAAGGGCGGTTGTACAAAAAACCTTCAGTGACTTCTGGAGCCGGGGCGTTCACGATTTCATCATCACCGTTATGGACAATGTACTGGCCATCCTTGCGGATCTTGCCGATGACGGATGCTTGCGCGCCTTCACTAACACCGGGCAGATCAAACACCTTATTGTAATGCTCCAAAATAAGCGATGTAATTTCCGGTGGCGAAACCCACATGAACCGTTCCTGGGTTTCACTGCAGAGATATACATAAGGGTGGAGATTATCCATGCCGATATGAACTTTATCCATCCACACTTCTGCACCGTAGCCTGATGTTTCTGCCAGCTCTACGCTGGCACAGGCTACGCCGCCAGCACCCAAATCCTTGAAGCCGATATTGTCAATAATTCCTTTTTCTTTTAGGATGTCAAACAGGGCATAGGTGGATTTAAGTAGGTGCCGCTCTAAAAAAGCATTCGGTTCCTGTACGGCCCCCTTGTTCTGGTCTTTCTTTTCTTCTTCCAGTTCTAAAGAAGCAAAACTGGCGCCACCGAAGCCGCTGTTGTCTGTGGGCTTCCCAATTAAAATAAGATCGTATCCGTCCGCGTTTTTTGGCGCGTAGGAATGGATAATCTGATCTTCCCGAACAATTCCCAATGTGACTAATGTTACCAGGCAGTTTTCGTTATATCCTTCATGATAATAAAGATCTCCGCCGATATTTGGAATGCCTAAGGGGTTTCCGTAACCGGCAATGCCAGCGACCACACCATCATGGATCCACTTGGTTTTGTTGCTGTTGATGTCCCCAAACCGAAATGAATCGGTACAGGCTATGACCTCGGCGCCCATGCACATGACGTCTCGGACATTTCCACCTACGCCTGTGGCTGCCCCTTCATAAGGAACAATCTGGGATGGGTGATTGTGGGATTCATGGCTCATGACCACACACCAGCGATGGCCATCCTTATCCGTCGCAACCGCCACGACTCCTGCATCTTCCTTTGCCCCAAGAACTACATCAGGCCCATCGGTGGTGAATTGTTTTAAGTGAGTCCGACTGCTTTTATAACTGCAGTGCTCTGACCCCTGGATGGAAAAAAGGATAAGCTCTGCCAGAGACGGGGCACGGCCCAACATATCATTTTGAATTTTGAGGGTTTCTTCAGTGGTGAGCGGAATGTTGAGTTTATCCAGTTTTGTTCTGATCTTTGGATCAGTAAGACCGGTGAAATCAACAATTTCCTGCGTAAAGGCCATTACCTGATAATGGTTTCGTGTCGCTGGGGTCCCACGGAAACGATCTTCACAGGGCAATCCACTTCATGCTCTATAAATGCGATATAATCTTTAAGGGTCTGGGGCAGGGCATCAAACCCCTTATCCCAAATGTGTTCCGGAAGGTCTCCCCAGCCTGAAAGCGTTTCATATACAGGTACTGCTTTACGATAATAGGTGAGACTGGCTGGCATTTCTGTAATCTGTTCCCCGTCCACATCGTACGCCACGCAAACGGGCAATTCTTTAAAACCATCCAGCACATCCAATTTGGTAAGGGCGATTTCTGTAAGGCCATTCACCCGAACGGCCTGGCGAACTTGCACCAGGTCCAGCCAGCCCACTCTTCGGGGACGGCCGGTGGTAGTGCCATATTCCATGCCTTTTTCCCGTAGAGATTCTGCATCACTTCCATGAATCTCAGATGGCAATGGGCTTTCACCCACGCGACTTAGGTAGGCTTTAACTACACCAATGATACGGTCAATGTCCCGAAAGCTGACACCTGTTCCGGTAGAAATATGCCCGGCAGCAGTATTGGACGATGTTGTGAATGGATAGACACCATGATCCACATCCAGGCTGATACCCTGGGCACCCTCAAACAAAATAGATTTTCCGGCTTTATGCGCATTGTACAATTCCACTGAAGTATCACAAATGTATGGAGCCAGTTTTTTTCCGTAAATCACATAGGTTTCAAAAATCTTTTCCATGGATATATCCAAAGTACATTCAAGCGTTTTCTCTATGAGCCCTTTGGAAAAGGAATATCCTTTTGCCAGCTTTTCTTGGAATACGTCCGGTTCCAAAAGGTCAACCATTCGAATCCCGTTGCGAAACATTTTATCCGCATAAACAGGAGCAATCCCCCGGCGGGTGCTGCCGGCAGCCAGGTCACCCTGGTGTCCGGATAAAGCGATATCCAGAGCGATATGATAGGGCATAATTACGTGGGCCCGGTCACTCACCATGAGTTTTGGAAGGATACCTTTTTCTTTTACATAGGCAATTTCATCCAACAATGCCTTGGGGTCTACCACCACTCCATTGCCAATAATAGACATGGGTTCACCGTACACAATCCCGGAAGGAATAAGATGAAGTTTGAATGTGTTGCCATCCACAATAACCGTGTGTCCGGCGTTATTTCCTCCATGGAATCTGACCACATAGTCAGCCTCTCCGGCAAAGAAATCAGTAATTTTTCCTTTACCTTCGTCACCCCATTGGGCTCCCACAATTGCAGTAATCTTAGACGGGTTGGAAGACACGCTGTGCCATAGTTCTGATGTGGGCGGTGGCGGTTAACGTCACTAAAAATAAAAAAATGAGAGGGGGAAATTATAGCGTTTCAAAAGTGAAAAAAATGGCTATAACTGTCATTTGCTGTCTTTTTTATAACCTGCCTTTTTCTTGGCCCAGTTTAATAGTTTTTTTATGGGTGGAAAATAATCAGCAAGAATAATCAGTCCGGGGATTCCAAACATCCAGCCCTGGAAAACAGGAATGAGTCCGCCAATGAGACCAATAATGACGAGTATAATCCCTAACGTAATTCTGGCGGTATGCTTAATCATTTAAAAACGTATAATCAAATCATTCATAAGGATTTCGTCAAATTTCTTTCCGTTTTGACCTAAAAGGTGTCTGTCTAAAAACCCGTGAGTTAAACGATTTATTAGGGTTAGGGATATTGCTGGTGACAAGTCTCCAACCTGCATAACATACCCTATAATCGGGGAAAACAGAGGAATATCAGTATAATCCTGATGAAGCGTTTTTTTAATAACCAGCCGGTATTTTGGTTCAGATGAATGAGTCATGAGGCTGTCCAGCCTGGGGTAATTCCCGGGATAATCAGACCCTTCCCAGGTGGGGCGTCCCATAAAAAGAAAAGGGACATGAATTCCTGCACTGATGATTGGTTCCGGTACCGGGCTGATCCAGCTGTCCAATACAGCACAGGCTTTGATCCTCTCATCTTTATGGGCTGCAACCGTTGCTGTAGATCCGCCATAAGAATGACCGGCCACTGCAATCTTCTGAAGGTCCAGCTTACCGTTTAAAGTTGATTTTATACTGCCGTTTTGGAGTTTTTCCAATTGATCAATAATGAAACTTATGTCTGACCCCCGGGTGTCCATCTGCTGCTTACGGATTTTGACACTATCAGGATGGCCCGTAATGTTTGACCGATAATCTGCCAAATGTTTATCCGGAAAAATTGTTAGATTGGCATCAAAACTATGATCGGGTGCGGCGATGATATAGCCTCGGCTGGCAAGGTATTCAAATAGGACCTGGTGCAGGTGTCTGGAGCTTGTTATGCCGTGTGAAAAAATCAATACTGGATATCTTGCACTATTCTCCAGGCACTCAACATGTTCGTAACTATTCGTAATGATATGCTCAAGATGCCCGGGAAAAAATGATGGAATATTCCCCGCACCAGCCATGGTTTCAGCTCTCAGGTCTATGAAATCCATGTAGGGTTCTGGCTGAAGCGTATCAGGTATTTTGGCAGGATACCAAACTTGGACCATAATCTCACGAATATCGGTCGTATCTTCTGGAGTAAACCATTCTGCACGCGATGAATCAGTCCAGTGAAATGTTTCCGTGCCAATGCTATAGCGGCCTCCCGGGTCCGGAAGTGTAAATACTGGGATGATCCATAGTAAAAGGACGGCTGTTCCAAACCATATAATCAGAATAGCTTTTGTAATAATATTTACAGAATCATTCTGGAACCGATGCACAATATAAAGAAACGGCAGGGAGTACACAGCTGGAGCAAATTGCCACCGATTTCCCTCAATAAAGTGCTGCAGAATAGTGCTGGCAATTGCTGCTAGTAAAAGATAAAGAAATACGGTTCTATCTTTGTGGGTCATTAATGCCACTAAGGTTCCTGAGATCAGGACCAGGGTAAGTATTTCAAAAGGGCGCACAGGTTTTGTGGTTGTAAATTGAGAGCAGAAAATACAATGAGATTCAAGAGTATGGCATTTCAAAAATTAGACCATAAACCACTACCAGAAGCGGATATGATCCATCGCTCACAGTCGTTTCTTGCAGATATTTTAAAAAGAAGAACCGTTCGTGATTTTTCGGATAAACCTGTACCAATTGATATTATTACCGATGCGGTAAAAGCTGCTTCATCTGCGCCTTCAGGTGCCAATAAACAACCCTGGCATTTTGTGGTAGTCAAAGATCCTGAAGTCAAAAAAGAGATCCGGATTGCAGCAGAAAAAGAGGAAAAGGCATTTTATGAACACCGGGCGCCAGACTATTGGCTGAAAGATTTAAATCAGTTTGGAACAGACTGGCATAAACCTTTTTTGGAAATTGCACCTTACTTAATTATTGTATTTAAAAAGCATTATGACCTAGAGGGTGAAAAACAGAAAAAGAATTATTATGTGAATGAATCGGTAGGAATTGCAGCTGGCTTTTTGTTGATCGCACTGCATAATGCGGGATTGGTGACATTAACCCACACACCTGCGCCCATGGGATTTTTGGAGAAGATACTGGATCGTCCAAAAAATGAGAAAGCGGTTTTACTTATACCAGTGGGATACCCCGCTTTAGCTGCTGAAGTACCCCAGTTGACCAAAAAACCGTTTGGTGGCGTATGCAATATTATTTGAGGATAGAATGCCAGTAAGAATTTTAGTGACCGGGGGAACCTTTGATAGGGAATACGATGAGATTACTGGCGAACTCTATTTCAAAGATACCCACATGCGGGAGATATTGGAATTGGGCCGTTCCAAGCTGGAAGTAAAGATCCGAACATTGATGCTCATTGACAGCCTGGATATGACAGATGAAGACAGGGCCACTATTTTAGACAACTGCAAACGGGTAAACGAAGATCAAATCGTGATCACTCATGGTACAGATACCATGACCCAGACAGCAAAAGTTCTAGCGGAAGCAGGATTGGACAAAACAATTGTTCTTACTGGAGCAATGATACCTTATAAGTTCGGCAGCAGTGATGGATTGTTTAATTGTGGCGGTGCACTGGCCTTTGCCCAGGCCCTGCCCTCTGGTGTTTATATTGCCATGAATGGAAGGTCTTTTGACTGGGATAAGGTAGAGAAGAATAAAAAAACAGGTACGTTTGAAGACATAGACTGATATTTCATTTTTATCTAGACCGGTATTAGATTCTGGAAAATGAAGCCGGTTCGTATCCACTCATGGAATGTTTCCCCCGATGAAGCATCCGTAATCCAAATAAATCTAAGGAATAAAGTGAAAGTAACCGCCCTGCCGGATGCAGTGCATCTGGTGGCGGGCACCGCAGTGGAGTTTGATCCCAGTTACGATACCATTCATGCGGCGATTGTTATTTTGCGGTACCCTGGGATGGAACTGGTTGAACAGTATGGAATCTCCGAAGAAATCAGGTTTCCCTATGTTTCAGGATTATTAGCGTTCAGGGAAGGTCCACCTCTGATGCATCTTGTACGAAAAATAAAACACCAGCCTGATGTGATTTTATTTCATGCCCATGGGCAGGCACATCCAAGAGGGTTTGGTCTTGCAAGTCATTTAGGGGTGCTTTTAGATATGCCTGCAATCGGAGTTTCTACGCGTATCCTTGTGGGGCATCATGAAGAATTAGATACTGTAAAGGGGTATCAGGCACCTATTATATATGAGGGGCAAACTATAGGTATAGCGTTAAGGACCAAGAATAATGTAAAACCTGTATATGTTTCAGTGGGTCATAAAACGGATCTGAATTCGGCCATAGATATTACGATGGGTTGTGTAACCCGATATCGACGTCCCGAACCTTTACGCATGGCCCAGCTTGCAGTTAATGTTCAAAAGGATGGACAGTTGATTGATCTGGATACGGGAGGAAACCAGACCACTTTATTTTAAAGTTTCAGGATATTTATTATCATGTTTCATTAAAACATATTAAAATGTATAATAATAATTAAATGGAAATACTGGAGGATGTTGGCAATGAGAAAGATCTTTTTAACATTTATTTATTCATTTTCACTCTGTTTTTTAATTGCTCAAGGTAGTGATCAAGAAATTTGGAGCACTTGGTATATGAAACCAATTCATGGTAAAGCCAAGCAGCTTGAAGAAGGTTTAATTGATCATGTCAAGAAGCACCACGGTCAAGGTGAGTGGCCAGAGTATTATTTCGAGATTTTAAGCGGACCGAATGATGGCTCCTTTGCAGGTTGGTCAGGCCCACATACATGGAAAGCTTTTGATGAAAGAGTACGTAGTCAAGCTGACATTAATCACTGGAATCAATATGTTGCTCCGTTTGCTGATATGTCCGATAGCGATGGTACTTCATTCCTTGTTCTTCATAAAGATCTAAGTTTTGGTCCAGGTGCATTGACCGATTATTATCATCTCTCATGGAATATGACCTATCCGGGTACTGGCGGTCAATATAGAGAAATAGCTGAAACCAGTAAAAAGGTCAAAGAAGCCACTGACAGCAAAAATTATCATACGATATATCAAGTCGTTAGTGGAAGCAACCCCGATGCCTGGTTATGGGAATATCCTATTAATTCAATGGAAGAATTAAGTATGAGTACTGGAGGCAGTGGAAGTTCAGCACTTGAAAAGGTTCTTGGAGCTGAAGGCGTAAAGAATTTCTGGAAATTATATAGAAACACCATCAAGTCTCGAGTTAGAGAAATACAAAAACTGCGTTTAGACATGAGTACTCCAGCTGATCCCAGTCAAACTGACGAAAATTAAAGTTCAAGACCATACTATAAACTTAGTTGCTCAGATATCTGGTTATGAGTGCCACATAAATCCAAAAACAAAGAACCCCATAATCGTGAGGTTCTTTGCATAAGAGAATTAGAATGATTTTAATAAATATTATTTAACCCAGCCTATAATAAAAGGGAACAATTATGCCAGATCTAATTCTATATCACAACCCCAGGTGAGGAAAAAGCCGCGGAGCCGTGTCGCTCCTTAAAGAACATAATTTGGACTTTTCCATTGTTGAGTATCTCAAAACACCATTAACACCTAGTGAGATAATTGCACTATCGAAGAAACTCGGAAAAGCTCCAGGCGAATTTGTAAGAAAGAATGAAGCGGACTTCAAGAATAACAATTTTGCGAAACAGTTGGATGACGATCAAAAAATGGCTGAAGCGATTGCAGAATTTCCTAAGATCATGGAGCGCCCCATTGCCGTAAAAGGAGATAAGGCAGTCATTGGCCGCCCACCGGAAAATGTATTAAGTCTATTAAGCTGAGAGAAGCAAACATGAAACGTGTCATAAGCATCACCGGGATTTTCTTGATCCTGGCGTGTGATCCATTTGTAACAGAATTCCCAGATTCATCTGATCCAGTCATGTTCAAAGCCGCTAATGCATCTGACACAACCTATGTATATGACAGCCTTGCAATCAAGGTCGTGACTTGGAATATCCGGTTTGGTATTGGTCGCTTTCCATTTTTTGGTGATTCCTGTGGCGACAGTGTGATAGCAGATGATGGATCGGTAGCAGCTAATATGGCAGCGATCGCCAACACAATCAATGCCATGGATGCCGATATTGTCTTATTGCAGGAAGTAGATCTTGAATCAAAGAGAACAGGATACTTAAACCAGGTTCAATATCTTTTGGATAACACCTATTTGAATTACGGCAGCTATGCTTCCATGTGGGAAGCGGATTATATCCCAAGCGATGGTATTGGAAGAATTAATACGGGTAATGCAATTCTGTCCAAGTATGAACTAACCGATGCGGAACGGATCCAGCTAAGGCTAAGGACAGACCAGTCTGATCTTGTTCAATATTTTTATCTAAGGCGGAATATTATTAAAGCTAGGATCCCGGCTTTATCCCAGTCGGGAAAAGACTTTTTTGCTGTGAATATCCACGCAACAGCCTTTGCCACGGATGATACAAAAGAACAGCATATAAACAAGTATATAGAGGTGCTGGGTAATATCGATGCGGGAAGTGGAATATTTGTGACAGGTGGTGATCTAAATTCAGTCCCGCCCGGGTCTGTGACAGACTTTTGCGAAAGTGATATGTGTGTAAACGATGATTTTCATACAGAAAATGCAGATCCTTACCATAAAGAAGGAAGTTATTTTGAAAACTTTACCGGAGAGCCTGATATTCTTGTTCCTTTGTATGATATCTATGATGCAGCCATTGATACGGCATCCTATAATTTGCCTGAGCATTTTACCCATGCCCCCAGCACAAGCATGATCGATGACACAACGGTTACAATGTATGACCGTAAAATTGATTATCTTTTTACAAACGGTATGTGGGATAGCGGTTCTGGAAGCACTCATCAGGCCGCCTGGGAACTCAGTGATCATATGCCTGTAAGTGCTACATTTATGCCGGCGGACGATTAAGATGAAAAAACTTATACTGCTGTGTGTGTTCAATGGGCTGTTACTCGCTGAAACCAAATCCTGGGATTCCCACTCTGCTTATCTGTTGCCGCAAAAACGATGGGAAGTAGGCCTGTTCCAGCCTTTTAGATTTGGACATTCTGAAACC
>Ga0257112_10000945_pt1 | contig 11247 bp, 5 predicted proteins | sample LP_taG_5_FD_191565 | JGI IMG/M metagenome (GOLD analysis project Ga0257112, IMG submission 191565) | Marine microbial communities from Northeast Subartic Pacific Ocean, Canada - LP_J_2015_P26_1000m | ecosystem: Environmental > Aquatic > Marine > Oceanic | place: Canada: Northeast Subartic...
TGCATCACAAGCTTCCCCCCCTCTTAATTCATCTCCATTATTAAGGATTAAGACAACTTCAGGTAAAGGTACCCCTCCTGATTCACTCTTACCTTTATCAGGGACATAAATTCGATAGATAATTGACTGCTGCCCTTGTCCGTATTGTGCCGCATTTAACGAATTTCTGTGACTGATTTGTTTTTGCGAGCTAGAACCTTTAACGTCAGTTTGAAGCTCAAGCTTGATTCCTTCTTTTCTTATTATTTCTGGAGAATGATTTAGAATTTCCACAGTATAAGACCTTTTTTCATTTGTTCTTCTTGATCCATCCACAAATGGATTTATCGAATTTTCATCGGGTACAATAAGATAATCAGCCAAAGACTCTATTGGTGCGCCTCGTCCGTCATAACTAATTAATGACATATATCTTGAGTGGGGGAACGTTCCTTTAAGATACAATCTGGCGCCCTCAGGTACGGTAAAAGTCGCATTCCAGTAAAAAACACCAGCATCAGGATAGGCAATATTTATGTAGGGATCTTTGCTTACAGGACCACGGGCCCAAAAACAGGTCCGCTGTCCAGGGATTATTGGTTTACTCGTTTCTTCATGAGAGGCTTTCCGGTCTCCTAATTCCATTTTTAATGACGCTTCCTTGTCGCATGATTGAATGAAAAAAGTGAGTGGTAACGCAATGAATGAAATGAAAATGTATTTAATTACTGATCGATTCATCATTTATTTCTGAAATTAATTTTAGAGTTAACAAATTCCAATCTTTGAATGTTTAATTATAAAACATCACAATACTTAAATTTCTTCTAGTAATTACAATTAATAAAACATTAAATCTCACCCCGTAGCGGGGTTTTTTGATTATAGACATTTAGGTCTGGTGGTACGTACATTGTTTGCACTTTTTAATATTGGTTATCCGAAGGAGGATTTTATGAGAAGTTTAATTTTAAGTTTATCTATTTTTATCACTTGTCTTTTTGGTCAAGCGTCAGGAAAGGTCATGCTGCTGGATAGAGAAGGCACATCCTTAAATGGTAAGCTACCCGTAGGATCCACTGAAATTATTGTTCGGGTGGATGATATAGAATTGTCCGGAAAAGGTTTTGTTGATGTGTTGGTTACAAGCACGATTGATACAGATGGTGAACAAATTAAACTGCCAGAAATTTCTAATGGCGTTTTCCAGGGAATAGTAAAATTAAATTTTCATACTTTCCGTATTATAGAAGATGAGGATGCATATAACGCTCAGGTTAATGCAGAATTCCTCGCATTAAAGGCTGCCAGTGATAATGATGATGAAGATTATGATAACGTCCTCAAGGATCGGGCGAATGATTTAGTATATAAAGGCTATCATGAACAAGCATTAACTAGATCTGGAATGCCGACTTATTTTGAGTCACAAACCAGTGCAAATGGGAAGCTGGACTTCATATCTGGGGATTTCATAGAAGTCGTATACCGTGATAACGTCGGGAATACCGATAGAGATAACGCACGTGATATTACCGTTTCAGGGTATGTGGATGGAACATGGATGAGTGACAGCACCTATATTGTAACGGGTGATGTCTATGTGAATTATGATGATACCCTAACAATTGAGCCAGGCGTTGTGGTAAAATTCAATGGTAACTATGGCTTGACTGTCTATGGTTCTCTTTTTGCCAATGGCGCTGCAGGAGATTCAATCATTTTTGAGCCTAATGATATGACTACTACTAATAACGGTATGTGGAAAGGAATCAAAATGCAGTATAGTTCATCCACCTGGCCAAGTAAAATTGAACTGAGTTATTTTCGTACATCATATGGCGGTAATAATTCTTGGCCGACTGGAGCAGTTGCAGTTTATGATAAGAGATCATATAGCGACGGCATTGATAGTATTACTGTAAGTCATGGTGAAATCCATAATTCTTCCTATAATGGTGTATATGTTTACGGCAATGATGGTACTGCAGATTATGGTCAGGTATACGTATCTATGGGGAATTTATGGGTACATGATAATAACAATAGTGGGTTTGAAATATCGGAAAACCATTGGACAGATATAACACTTGATTCGCTGAATATTCACGATGGTTCCGGTCATGGTATGTATTTGGGTCACAATTATGATTATACCGAAATATCAGTGGATTCAGCTCGTATTGCTGACAATGCTAATGATGGTCTGTATTGTTACAGACTGGTAGATGGTGCGACCTTGGATGTAGGGAACGCGGATATCCACGATAATGGTGGCAGTGAGGTAGGTTTTGGATATTTAGATGTTGGCTCAGGAAGCGAGATAAGTGTTACAAATAGTACGCTCTATGATGATGTCGGCTGGGTCGTATATGCTGGTTATTGCTGTTACCCTGAAATGGCTGGGGTTAATCTGGATTTTCGTCAAAATGACTGGGGCGCAACGGTAACTGCCGAAATGAATTCAGGTACTAACCCACAGGATATAGATGCCATATATGATTATTATGAAAACACCAATTATCACCCTTTTGTCAATTATGCCGGCTATGCGGGCGCTACTGGCAATACGGGGTACAGCGGTGAGATCGGGTTTCAAGACGCAAATGGAAATTCCATTAATGATATTCCTTTGGGTTCCACAATCTTACACTTTGCCCTCTACGATGCGGACCTAGATCATGCATCGGCAAGTGTAACGGTTGTTTCTGAATCCGATCCTTCTGGTGAAACGGTCGCCCTAACGGAAGGTGAGAATGGACATTTTTCTGGAACATTAACCCTTAATGAAACAACCTTTCGCGTTATAGAAAATGAAGAACAGTTTTTTGCGGATGTCGAGTTACGTCTGGAAACTGTCGCAGAGGAATATCCGGATTGGTCTGATGAAGAAGTTAATGATCGGGCCAGGGCGTATGTCTACGAAATTTATTTTGCTGAGGCCCGGGAAAGAGATCAAAATCCTGTTTCAGTAAGCAGGGACGATGGAATCCTGGATGTGACTGGTGATGATGCTATAACGCTTACGTATATCGATGCGACAAATGATTGGGGATCATCTGATACTGTAACCTCATCAGTTGTATTTGGGGGTATATCTGGATCCATATCTGGTACATTTACTGCTGCTAATTCCCCCTATGTTGTTAGCGGAGATATATACGTGGATGAAGATGACAGTCTTACTATTGAAGCAGGGGTCGTTTTTGAATTTTTTGGTAATTACGATATGGATATTGATGGTTATATGTATGCAGTCGGTAGCGATCATGACAGTATTTACTTCAGGCCTTTTGATATGTCGAATCCAACCAGAGGCATGTGGGGTGGTATCACTTTAATAAGTGCGAATAATGCAAAACAGGTCACAATGAGCTATTTTTCTATCGCCTATGGCGGATCTAATGTACATGCTTACTCCGCACTTGCAATTCGAGACCGGCATCGTGGTGAAGGTACCCACATTTCACACGGCGATATATATGGGTCATCTAACAGAGGAGTAACTGTCCAATACAATTATTATGGGCCAAGTGGGAACGCTGATGGTGCATGGCAGGATGTCGAATTGAGTTACTTAAATATCCACCATAATAATAGCCATGGATTATATGATCATTGGAATTACTACGCTGATGTCGTTTACGATCATTTAGACATTCATGATAATGATAGTTATGGTCTATTTGTGGACTGTCACTTTTCACCAGTTTCGCTTGATATAACTAATTCAACTATTCAGAACAATAATTATACTGAGGTTTATGTAGCTTGTTTTAACCATAATGATATTGATCTTGAATTTCATATGAATAATAACACTATAACAGATGATGACAATAACTACCTTGTTCAGCTAAGTGGTTATGAGCATGGTGAACTTGTAGATTTTCGATTAAATAACTGGGGCAGCGCCGTAACGGATTCAATGAATTCCGGGACAAATCCGCAGGATATTGATGCTTTTCATGATTGGTATGAGGACGAAAGATATCCCAGGGTAAACTATGCTGGTTATGTGGGCGCCACTGGTACATCTGGGTATACTGCTGATCTGGCATTTCTGGATGAAAATGGTAATCAGCTAGAATCAGTTACAGGAAATTCAGATTCATTAATACTGGAAGTTTTTGATGCCGACCTAACCGGATCAGGCACTGTTACTGTAGCGGTAACCAGTTCATCGGATAATAGCGGAGAAACGGTCACATTATCGGAAAGCAATAGTGGTCAATTCCTTGGATCTGTGGCCTTGAATCATGGCACCTTCCGCATTATCGAAGATATAGAAGATTATAATGATGATGTGGGTCAGCGAATAAATGAACTGACGCTGGAACATTCAGACTGGGATGAAGAACGCATTCAGGACCGGGCCAAAGCCGATATCTATAATATTTATTTTACTGCGGCCCGAGAACAGGATTTGAATGAGCAAATGAATACTGATGCGGCCCGCGATGATGGTATCCTGGATGTAGGTAGCGAAGATCAAATTACAATGACTTACACAGATGCTGCGAACGACTGGGGAGCGGTTGAGTCACTTACGCATACGGTTGGATATGATGGTATCTCTGGTGGTGTAGAAGGAACATGGACAGTTGCCAACAGCCCATATATGCTTACAGGTGATACTTATGTATGGGAAAATGATAGTTTGATCATTGAACCGGGAGTAGAAGTATTATTTGCGGGTCAACACCATTTTAGTGTTCGTGGGTATCTGTATGCCGTTGGCACAGAAACGGATTCCATTGTTTTTCAGGGACTGAATACAGATCATCCTGGATATTGGAATGGGGTAGACATTGGATATAACTATAACACACCTGGCCCGGATGCAACATTGTCTTATTTCAGGATTGATGGAGGTGGGAATAGTTATTTTTCTCCTAATTCAGGTTTGGGTATTGGAGATCGGAAGGGAAATATTTCCATATCTCACGGACTATTGACCAATAGCGGATATAATGGAGTTAGAGTCTATTCAATGGATGGTACATCAACGGACTCAGTATTTGTTACATTTAGTGACATTAAGGTTAATGATGCGGGCTATCATGGATTTCGTGTAACGGATAACTATTACACTGTTTTGGATATCAAAGATGTACTGGTAAAGGATGGATATGAAGATGGATTTTATGTTAGTTATAATTATTACTCTGATATTAATCTAAATAGTGTTGATGTAAAAAATTGTGGTGATGAAGGTATTGAATTGTATCAAAACTATTCGTACACAACAGTTGAAGTTGAATTATCCAACTTTAAAAATAATGCAACAAGATACGCTAACAGTACCACTGGAAGGGACCATACAGCCCCCACGGAGATTTACATAGGAGGATCCTACGATTATACAAATGGTGGATATACCTTTAACAATAATAATATTATAAATGAACGGGTATTCTCAACGGGACTCACTCGATATCTTGTTCGTACCACGTCTTCTGGTAATGGTGATGAATTGGACTTTACAAGCAATTATTGGGGTCCAACTACTACCCATGAGATGGATTCTTTAGGTTCTCGGGCCAATATTTCCAGTATTTACGACAACTATGATAATAGCAGTTATTCTACGGTTGAATATGATAATTGGCACTCCAGCTATTTCCTGCGGCCAATGTATTTGGAACTTGATAATATTGATGCTGTGGTAGGGGACACGGTGATGGTTGGTGTTCATGTAACTGTACCATCAGATACACACTTCATATCAACGGAAATGACACTTACTGGTTTCCAAGACAGACTGGACTTTATTGAAATAAAAACATCTGGAAGTATGGTTGAAAATGCCAACTGGACCCTTGTATCTAATTCAACGGATTCGTCGCTTTATATTGCGGCAGCAGGTGCAGCAGGGATCAGTGGGCATGGTACAATGTTCTGGCTAAAGTTGGCAGTTCCTGATAATGATTCTACTGGCCCGGTTCCTGTACATGTAGCTAATGCGTTATTCAATAACGGCGGCTATAACGTAAATGTTAGCGATGGCAGTGTGTATGTATTAAATACTTTGGTGGCCGATTTCTACGCTACGCTGGACAGTGGCGCATATCCGCTTGAAGTTGCTTTTACAGAGCTGGCCAGCGGCGGTACTAATGTGATAACCAGCTATCAATGGGATTTTGGCGACGGCAATCACAGCACAGCAGTCAACCCGGTGCATATGTACAATCAACCGGGTGTATACACAGTGTCCCTGCAATGTGAAAATAGTTATGGAATGATGGATTCTGAGACGAAGGTTGATTTTATTAGTATTGATTATGTGTACGGTGATGTTGACTTTAATGCGCTGGTGCAAGCCTATGATGCAGGATTGATTTTACAGGATATTGTGGAATACATTGAGCTTGACAGCATCCAGAAAAAATCCGGGGATGTTAGTGGAGATTCAAGTCTGTCTGCGTTAGATGCTTCCTTGATTCTGCAATATGTAGTCCATTTAATTGATGAACTACCGTATGATACATCTGACGGGCACTTGCTGGCTATCGGCAACTTTGGTGTGCATGATCAGTCTTTCGCACCAGGGCAGACTGTAGAAGTTCCAATCCATTTTACGCAGGCCAGTAATGTATACTCAGTGGAGGGTGTCTTCGAGTATAATCCGGATGAAATTACATTTGAAGACGTAAACTGGGCTGATCCATTCACAAATTTCATGAAAGAGATCGTCGTGGATGAATCGGGAAATATTCAGTTTGCAATTGCAGGTGCTTCTGCAGTAGCAGAAGATGGTTATATGGCTACGCTGCAATTTACAATTATTGATGAAGATGGTTTAGATTACACGGATGTTCGATTGGTGGATCTGCGAATCAATGAAGAAGATGTGGTAAAAATTGCCGCTACCGCTACCTTATCTCGTTCCCTCAACACGGACGATCGTATTGGAATTCCTGATGTATTTGCACTCAAACAGAATTACCCCAATCCTTTTAATCCAGTAACGAGGATATTATATGATGTCCCGGATGCTAGCTTTGTAACAATTACGATCTATGACCTACTTGGTCACCAGGTTAGAACGCTGGTCTCTCGCTACGAAGAACCTGGATATAAATCGATTGTATGGAATGCGACCAACAATCGGGGAATGCCCGTAAGTGCTGGCATGTATCTGTACAGCATTAAGGCTGATGAGTTTAGACAAACCAGGAAAATGCTCTTATTGAAGTAACCTAATGCGAATGCTTAAATCGGATAAAAGATAACTTCAATGGAGAATATTATGGATAACAATAGTATACTTAATAATTTGGTTATGGCAGGTGAGATAATATCACGGTCAGGACGAAAAATAATATTAACCTGGTGTTTATTTAGTTCAATTATTGTAGCACAAAATACGGCATATATTGAAATAGCGGAGGCAGATGCATATCCGGGAGATAATGTACAGGTTGAGGTTTTAATCAATGCAGAAGGTTACACCACTGGCAACGGTTCATTCATAGGTGAATATTATAATGGTATTCAGGGCAGTTCGCCTGAATTTGGTGATTTGGTACAGGTTAGAGAGGACTTCGAAATTAATTTTAATTGGGGAACGGGCAGCCCTGATTCTTTGGTACAAAATGATTATTTCCAAGTGAGATGGACAGGAACTATTTACGCTCATGTTTCAGGTACGTATTATTTTAGGTCATATACGGATGATGGTTTAAGATTATTCATTGATGAACAGCCTGTAATTGATGAGTGGTGGGATTTCCCTGCCACAAGCAACTATGGCCAAATTGAATTAGAGCTAGGTGTACATGAATTAGAAATGGAATATTATGAGATGGGTGGTGATGCTGTAGCCCAACTTTATTGGACTCCGCCAGGATCTGCTGAAACAATAGTACAGCCAAGTGCAGTTACCAATCTTAATTCTGCCGAATTTCAATTTGACGGATTTCAAGGCCATGATGTAGATTTCACGGGAATATCCCTTAGCAGTACATTATTTGGTGACCTAGACTGGACAATGCAATTCAATAATACTGATACTATGCTATACGTCGCACTGGCAGGAGCTGATGGCATAGATTTTGATGACTTGAATACAATGTTCTTGTTGGAATTTCATATTCATGATGATGCCGCGTACGGGGATGTTCCAATAGATTTTTCTGGCGGTATACTGAATACGGAAAGTCCAGAATGGGAGATCGAACCTGGTGGCATTATGGTTGATGAATTAGCAGTTGATGAAGTGACTTTACCTATTCAATTTGCATTATATCAGAACTACCCTAACCCCTTCAACCCAGTCACAACACTGCGCTATGACTTACCAGAAACAGGTCTAGTTAATATTATTATATACGACATGCTGGGCAGGCAGGTAAAAGCCCTTATCAACCAGACCCAAGATGCTGGTTACAAGTCAGTAATCTGGGATGCAACAAATGATCACGGCGAACGGGTAAGTGCTGGCATATATATCTATCAGATACAAGCTGGTGAATACATTAGCACTAAGAAGATGGTGTTGTTGAAATAAATTCATTAATTAGGTAAACAATAAGCCCCACATTCGTGTGGGGTTTTTTGTTTATAGACATTTAGGACTGGCGGGGTGTAATATTGCTAGTATGAAGCGATTACTGCACTATTAATCTTTACCAATATTTTGTTTTGTCGATGTGAAAAATTATCCTAAAAATATCGTAAGCATTCATGCCCATCCAGATGATACAGAGGCCTTCTGTTCTGGGACTTTAACTCTATTAAAATCTAAAGGATATGACATTACTATTGTTTCTATGACAGCAGGTGGTATGGGTGGAATAAATTCAACTGAAAAAGAAACTATTTCATTACGTATAAACGAAGCTGAAAAAGCTGCTCAATACTTAGGTGCAAAGTATATATGTTTAGAACAAAGAGATGGGTTTTTATATGACAATGAAAAAATACGGTTAAAAACCATTGACCTAATTCGAAGAGAAAAAACGGGAATTGTATTTACACATCTACCATTTGATTATCACATTGATCACCGCACAACTTCACAAATCGTAGAGGTAGCAGCTATGTTAGCAACATTACCTAATGTGCCATCCTCGGAAACCCCATTAGCAATGACACCATTATTATACCACACTGCCCCCCTAGAGTTGACTGATCCGTTAGGGAATTATTTTTCTAACCCTCATTTCTTTGTAGATATTTCTGAGGTCATTGACCAAAAAATGGAAATGCTATCCTATCATCAAACACAAATTGAATTGATGAGCGTTATGTTTAAGATGGATGATTTTTTTAACGAAATGAAAAAATACAGTCAAGAGTTGGGGAAACTTGCCGAAGTCCCATATGCAGAATGTTACTGGCAACATTTGGGAAAAGGATTCCAAAAAAACCCTATTATCCAAGAAGTTTTGGATCCTTATATCGTGTCTGTATGAAAAGAGTACTACTAGAATCAAGCCCAGCCAAGTTGCTGGGTTTTTTGTTTATAGACATTTAGGAATAGCGAGTCTTATATTTACTCTTCTGGAAGATTCTTTATAGCTTATATAGTCCCAGTAGTACCCACTGATTAATAAATATTTTTAAAGGATGCTATGAAAGGATTCAAATAATATGGTGAATCTCAAAATCGATAATATTGAACAGGCAATTGTTGATACAAAAAAACAATTGAGAACAAACCTACCGGAGTTAAAGGGTATTTTTCAAGATCTAAAAATTTATATTGAGACAGAGGTGTCCCTTATCGAAGATTTGGTCAGGGATGGCAAAGCAGTTATCCCGGAGGTCAATTATGAGCTCATCAAAAACAAGCAAGTGGATGAAACAATTATTACAGCTATTAAAAACCGTGGCTGTGCAGTAATAAGGAATGTATTCCCCAAGTCCCAGGTAGAGGATTGGAATGATGAACTGGTGGAATACATTACTACGAATGGCTACTATGAACAGTGTCAGGGAAAAGCACACTTGGATCAATATTTCAGTACTTTACAGTCAAGTAAACCACAGGTTTTTGGGATTTATTGGTCCCGCCCTCAAGTGTTAGCACGCCAAGATGAACGTATGGCCAAAGCAAAAGCCTGGCTGAATAATCTGTGGAGCTGCCGACAGAATGGAGAATTTGGGATTGATCCAAATAGAGAATGCACCTATGCAGATAGGATAAGGCGCCGTGAGCCAGGCGATAACACATTTGGTTTATCACCCCATACTGATGCAGGATCTATAGAACGCTGGATTGATAAAGGATATCAAAGGGTATATCGTCATATATTTTCCGGAAATTGGCAAGACTATGACCCATTTGACACAACATATCGTTTAGAAATAAGCGAAATACAATCACCAGCCGTGAGTCATGTTTTCAGGGCTTTTCAGGGTTGGACAGCCCTGACTGAGCAAGGGCCTAATGATGGAACGTTAAAATTGATTCCGATTGTTCGCAACATAGCATATATATTATATCGTGCCCTATTAGATGATGTACCGGAAGATTCGTTGTGTGGTGCATCGCCAGGCAGAGCCTTAGATACCAGTCCAGAGTGGCATGATCTTCCTTTAAGAGGCTTGGTATCGATACCAAATCTTTATCCGGGAGATACGGTTTGGTGGCACCCAGATTTAACTCACGCTGTAGAAGATTTGCATGCAGGGAATAACTTTAGTAATGTGATGTATATAGGCGCATCGCCATTATGCAAAAAAAATAGTGATTATCTAGAAACCCAGGAACAGCGCTTTTTAGCGGGAGAGAGCGCTCCAGATTTCGCTCCAGAAAACTACGAAGTGAGTTATCGAGGTAGAGCCACGATAGACGACCTCACAGATTTAGGTAAGAAACAAATGGGTTTAATGCCCTGGTAATCAGGGTATTATTGCACTGCATCGTATCATATTGCTAACAAGGGCACTTCAACAATATATGGTAGCTTGCCGGGCTCATAACCCGGAGGTCGCTGGTTCAAATCCAGCCCCCGCTACAATGAAAACCCGTCTTATTGACGGGTTTTTTGTTTGTGGATATTTTACGGTCATTTTACGTAAATTTGACTCAGTTGGAGTGGTTTCTCTTAGCTTATTTGGTATCAGTGGAATTGCTATTTTTAATAGTTTACCAAATAATAATAATATGAATCGATTACTAGTCATGCTACCATTTCTATTTTTTATTTCCCGCGTTGAAGTAATCATTAATAAAATCTTGAGGTTGTTATGAAACACATAATTACAAGTATAATTCTTTTAAACTGTTATTTATTACACGCTCAAAAAACCTACGTC
>Ga0257112_10000948_pt1 | contig 11198 bp, 11 predicted proteins | sample LP_taG_5_FD_191565 | JGI IMG/M metagenome (GOLD analysis project Ga0257112, IMG submission 191565) | Marine microbial communities from Northeast Subartic Pacific Ocean, Canada - LP_J_2015_P26_1000m | ecosystem: Environmental > Aquatic > Marine > Oceanic | place: Canada: Northeast Subartic...
AGCCCGAAAACTGACATAAGAGATAATAATCCCAGTAATAATGGCGCCAATACGATGGGTCATATGAATCGCTGTCCTTGCTTCACTATTTAAAGTTCCACCTTCGTAATCAAGGCCTAAACCTCGCCGCAGGGTAAACCCCTCCTTAAAATTCATTTCTGGCCACCACATATTCTGACATGTTGGAAAGTCCGGGCAGGCAAACGCAGCGTAATTAGAACTCGTCCACCCGCCTAGTGAAATCTGGCAAAATAATATAAATAAAGCAGTTACAACAATCGGAAGTAATTCTGTGCTGCTTTCACTTACAAAAAAACCGCTGGAGGATTGTTGTTGTAACATTTTCCAATAAAGTAAACTCAAAATAGCCAGCCCGCCGAGAAGATGTAACATAACAACGACGGGCTTTAATAGTAATGTAACCGTCCACATCCCCAGCAATCCTTGAAACATAACAAGCACTAGTAAAATACCTGAAAATAAACGTACGCTTAAGAATTGTGGCTTAAACCATGTAAGGGCAGCCAACATTAAAATTAAAAAACCTAACGCACTGGCAAGATAACGATGCAACATTTCCTTCCATGCTTTATCTTTTTCAAATAGCCTTTCAGGATAAGCCAAATTCATCTCCTCAACTTGACTAATACTTCCCTCTGGCACGATTAATTTACCATAACATCCTGGCCAATCAGGACATCCTAAACCTGCGTCTGACAATCTTACATACGCCCCCAAAATAATTACTACAAGAGCCAACAAACACCCAAGACGTAAAAGATTAAGAAATATACGATTTAAATTTATCTTCATTCTCTTAGCTTTGTAATCGTTTTTATCAACCAATACGAGATGCTCTTAATAATTTTTTTAGGTCCTTCAAAATACCTTTTGGGTTTATGTCGGGGGGATAACTCATCATAAGATTGCCAAGCGGATCTGATATATATATACGCTCAGCTTTTAATGGGTTGCTATCATTTTTTAAGCGAAACTTATCAAGCAAAACGTCCGAGTCGATAGCGTCGATATTAATCACTTGTTGCCCGGCATAATTAACTAATAATGCGGGTAATTCATCAACATTTTGATCAGTTAAAAACAAAACTTTTTGTACTCGCAATGAATGCTTTCCCATTGCAAGATGGATTTGTCGCATACGATAAATATTTTTCATGCAAACCTTATCGCATAACTCGGTCACATAAATCATGCTCCATTTACCGTGCAAGGTATCTTTTCTTTCTGCATTTAATGGATCGATTAAAGAAAAATCTTCTAATAAAACGGGAGGATTTATAATTTGCCCATAATTTGATGTCCCTCGAACTTCTAAAAAATTAGTATGATTAAATACAAACCAAGATAAAATTAAAGGGCCGATAAAAGCAATAATAATAGCGGTAATAATTATTTTGTTTTTCTTATTGATATTTTCATTACTCATTTATATTACCCCATCTTTTCTCTTGATATTCATTACTAAATAAATAACAAATAGTGTTATAGCAAAGGCAAACCATTGGTAGGCATAACCTATATGTACATTCTCGCCAGAGTCGCGTGATCGCCATTTTCTTATATAACCATGCTCCGATTCAGGAGATAATCTAACAATATAAGGTAAGAACTTAATTTTTGTTATAGCGGAAACTTCAGCAATAGTTAGTCGCTGCATCCTAGTAATTGTCTCACCTAGCTTCTCAATCTGGTTTTCCATTAATAAAAGACCCGTTCTTGGCTCCTCTTTTAAAACACCTTCAATATTAATCATTCCTTCCGTCATAATTAATCTTGGGTTTATATTTCGATCATTACCTGTTGAAACCCAGCCTCGGTTTACTAAAACAACATCTTCACTATTTTCGAGTTTAAAAGGTGTGTAAACATAGTAACCTGCCTGCCCTGTACTAACTTGATTGTCTAATAAAATTTGTTGCCGCTCTAAAAAATTACCTGTAGCACTAATTTTGCGCCATAAAATCTTATTGATGTCTGCTATTAAAATAACATCATGATTTAGATCAATTGCATCCTTTTCTTGTTGTTTTTCAAAAAATACGTGCAGCGAGCGTTTCTGTTCGGCGCGGTCTAGTTGCCAAAAACCTAAAGAAACAAATAATACAAAAAATATTAATGCAAGGAGACTTGTGATTAGTCTTGGACAAAAACACAAACTTCTAATTGTTAATTTCATTGATTAATGATATTCCTAGCCTCATGTCGCTTATACTGTTAAATTGTTTAGTCAGGTAATTACAGAGACATACAATGGATATTGCCTTCTACTTTAAATTATATATCTTCATTTTGCTTATTCTGATAGTCGTTTCGCTTTTTTCAGGACTTTTTTTCTTAGCCAAAGATAACTCGAGCTCAAAAAGACTGGTTACTTCGCTCACTTTCAGAATAGTGCTTTCCGTTATACTGTTTCTGTCGTTGTTTGTTGGTTATAAATTTGGCTGGATAGTTCCGCATGGACTTGGGCAGTAGTGTTAGCACAGACAATAAAGGCGCTGCCAATGCAACGCCTTTTTATATTAATTTCTTGTTTAACTTATACCCAATAAACAAATATAAACAATCCTAACCAAACCACATCAACAAAATGCCAGTACCATGCCACACCTTCAAAGGCGAAGTGATTATGTGTTGAAAAATGCCCTTTCATTGATCTAAACAAAATAACCGACAACATCGTAGCGCCCATGGTGACATGAAACCCATGAAACCCAGTCAACATAAAAAAAGTAGACCCATAGACGCCCGAATTGAGCGTGAGATCTAGTTCATGGTAGCATGACCATATTCTGTCGCTTGTAAGTAAACAAAGAAAAAGCCTAATAGAACCGTTGCTGCCAACCACCAACACAAAGCGGAACGATTTCCCTTTTTCAGCGCCCAATGCGCAAAGGTAACCGTTGCGCCACTTGATAAAAGAATTGCCGTATTAGCCGCGGGAACACCCCAAGCAGGAATAACTTCCTTTATCGCGGTATATTTTGATTCGAGTCCGGCAACAGTCATATCGGGTGTTGATAATAAAGGCCACACTGCCTGAAAATCAGGCCATAAAAATTGATTGGTAACACTTTCTTCTAACCCTAACCACGGCACTGCAAGAACCCGTGTATAAAATAAAGCACCAAAAAAAGCAGCAAAAAACATCACCTCAGAAAAAATAAACCAGCTCATCCCCCAACGAAAACTGATATCAACCTGTTCATTGTATTTACCGGAGATACTTTCATCTATCACATCTTTAAACCAGCCATAAAATAAATAGACAAGCGCTAAAAACCCGAAGCCTAATATATATTGGCCATTACCAATATACCCATTTAACACCATACCGCCGCCGACAAACATCGTGAACAACGCCAAGGTTCCCACGATCGGCCAATAACTTGGTTCTGGGATAAAATATGTGGCGTGCGAATCAGACATAACTATTCCTCGTTTTAATTAATTATTTTTAACCGTCATTTTTTTTTGTCGTTTCATGTTTCACATTACTAACGACATCATTCTCGTTTAAGGCTTTAAAAAAAGTATACGATAATGTCATTGTTGAAATCTTTTCTGGTAAATCTGAATCAACAACAAAACGTACAACCATTTCTTTCTTCTCACCCGGCGCTAACACCTGATTTATAAAACAAAAACATTCCGTTTTATTAAAAAATAAGGATGCTTGTTCTGGCGCAACGCTTGGTATTGCCTGACCAACAACAGGCTTATCAGACTCATTTTCCACAATAAATAATGCCTCGGTAATTTCACCAGGTCGCACCTCTTGTTTAAATTGAGCCGCTTTAAACTTCCAAGGCAAAGCAGGATTAACATTGGTATCAAACTGAACTGTTACCAATCTATTCAGATCAACATCTGCAACTCTCGCTTGAGATTGTGATATTTGACCCGTTTTCCCAGTAAAGCCTGTAATATCACATAGCACATTGTATATAGGTACCATCAAATAACCGAAACCAAACATGGCAATAGCTACTAAGCCAAGTTTCTTTGCTGTTTTTGTTGCGTTATTTTTCATGTCTAAAAGTAAAACAAAACAAAACCTATATAAAAACCCGCGGCAATCAGCCCCAAAATAATAGCCAGCCTTATATTCTTTTTTGCTAACTCCTTTTCTGCAGAGTTCTGCCCATCATCACTCATGGCAAATGTTTCTCTCATTTTTTAATTTATGAGTGCGCCGTCGCATCGGTTACTTCAGGCGGCGTTGTAAAAGTATGAAATGGTGGTGGCGACGGTAAGGTCCACTCTAAACCATGCGCGCCTTCCCAAACTTGGTCCGTTGCTTTCTCGCCGCCGCGAACGCACTTAATAACCACCCAAACGAGTATGAGTTGGCTCAGTCCGAATACAAAACCACCAAGCGATATAATTGCATTCCAATCAGCAAATTGAACATTGTAATCAGGTATGCGGCGAGGCATGCCAGCTAATCCAATAAAGTGCATAGGGAAAAACAGCACATTGACTGAAATTGCCGACAACCAGAAATGTAGCTTGCCTAGTTTTTCATCGTACATATTGCCAGTCCACTTAGGCAACCAGAAATAAATACCGCCGATAATGCCAAAGATAATTCCCGGCACAATGACATAATGAAAATGGGCAACAATAAAATACGTGTCGTGATACTGAAAATCAACGGGGGTAATTCCCATCATCAAACCAGTAAATCCACCAATCGAAAACATGAATAAAAGACCGATTGCAAAAAGCATTGGGGTTTCAAAGGTCATCGATCCTTTCCACATCGTTGCCATCCAATTAAATATTTTTACACCGGTTGGCACAGCAATTGCCATCGTTGCGTACATAAAGAATAACTCGCCTGTTAACGGCATGCCAACGGTAAACATATGATGCGCCCACACAAAGAATGATAAAAAGGCGATTGATGCGGTTGCATACACCATGGAGGTATAACCGAACAATGGTTTGCGTGAAAAAGTCGGGATGATCTGTGAGACAACACCAAATGCTGGCAACACTAAAATATATACCTCGGGATGACCAAAAAACCAGAAGATGTGTTGAAACATGACTGGATCTCCACCGCCCGCAGCATCAAAAAACGCGGTACCAAAAAATTTATCCGTTAATAACATAGTGACGGCACCAGCAAATACTGGCATTGCTGCGATTAATAAAAATGCCGTAATGATCCAAGTCCAAACAAATAAAGGCAGCCTCATAAAAGTCATCCCTGGGGCACGCATATTAAACACGGTCGCAATGATATTAATCGCACCCATAATTGAAGAAATACCCAGAAAATGCACTGCAAAGACCAGATAAGGTAATCCATCGCCTAGTTGAAGGACCAGAGGCGGATACATTGTCCAACCGCCGGCTGGTGCACCGCCTTGCATGAAAAATGTTGACAACAATAGAGTAAAGGCAAAAGGTAAAATCCAAAAACTCATGTTGTTCATCCTAGGTAGCGCCATATCAGGCGCGCCGATCATCATTGGAATCATCCAGTTAGCAAGCCCCACACCCGCAGGCATCAAGGCACCAAAGATCATCACCAGTGCATGCACGGTTACCATCGAGTTATAAAATTGTGGGTCAACGTATTGTATGCCTGGCTGAAATAACTCAGCTCGGATTACCATTGACATAGCGCCGCCGACAAAAAACATTATCAGAGCAAACACCAGATACATTGTCCCAATATCTTTGTGGTTAGTGGAAAAAAGCCAGCGGCCTATTCCGGTTGGTTTGTGATCGTGATGATCGTCGTGGAGGACTGCTTCGTACATAATTTCTACCTTTTTATTTTATATAGTTATCTTACTAAATATTAAACTAATTTAATTTTTGTTAACGTGCTGCTTTTATATCTGACGGCTGAACGGTATCTGCTACGGTATTGCCCCATGAATTTCTTTCATGGGTAATTGCGGCAGCTATATCAACATCGTTTAATAAATCTTTAAAAGCAGGCATCATGTTTTTACCATTAAGCACCTGCATAATCATTTCTGACGCCGGCCCATTAACAATGGCACTTCCTTTTAACGCAGGGAATAGGCCTTCCAGCCCTTGGCCTTCTGCCATATGACAAGCAACGCAATTGGCAGCGTAAACTGCTTTTCCCTTTTCTAGCAATTCTTCTTTTGTCCATTCTCTATCGGCACCTGCTGCTGCTGCAAGCTTCACTGCTTTTTGTTCTTCAACCCAAACTGCATACTCAGCCTTTGGAACAGCGTTAATGACGATAGGCATAAACCCATGGTCCCTACCACAAAGTTCCGCGCAATTACCACGATAAACCCCGGGCTCTTCGATATAGGTCCAGTTATCGTTGATAAATCCTGGAATTGCATCACGTTTCCAACCAAGCGCCGGTACCCACCAACCATGAATTACATCGGCAGCAGTTGTTAGTATTCGTATTTTTGTTTTTATCGGAAGCACAACATAGTTATCAACATCCAGGAGATAATTTTCAACCGTATTTGGATCGATGCCTGAGCCCATTTGTCTGGCGTCATTGCTGTCTTGTGCGAGCGAACTAATAAAACTAATATCTTCATCAAGATAATCGTACTTCCATTTCCATTGTAAACCGGTAACTTTTAGCGTCATTTCCGCATCACCGGTTTGTTCCATAAACACTAGTGCTTTGGTTGCAGGAATTGCCATAAGAACAAGTATGAGGATGGGAATAACCGTCCAAGTAATTTCAGCGGCTGTGCTGTGATAAAATTGTTCAGCGACCGCGCCTTTAGATTTTCTATGATGGTAAATCGACCAACACATTACACCAAAAACAACCACACCAATTGCTGTAACAATATATAAAATTATCATATGCAGGTCGTAGACCATTTTACTGGTTGGTGTAACGCCTTCGGTTAGATTTAATACATTCATGTAATCAGCTAACGCTGTACCGCTCATCATAAATAATGAAACGGTGGTGACACCGAGTACAATTTTTTTCAATTTATCTACAGGCATTACAACCTTCCTCTGTGATTTAATTTTCGTTGTTATCTTAATTGTTAATTACTTTTTTTAGTTCTACTTCCAAGCATTGGCGTTCTTGTTCATTTAAAAATTTGCCTATCTCAAACTGTCTTCCATGAGAACGCAATAATAGTCGACTGGGATACCAATTATTCCATGATCTTTCTAATACAACCTTCGCCCAGGCTTTATCAAGTTCATAGGTTTTTTCTGGCGCATTTCGACCGATTTCTATTCTTATTTTTTCTTCGGTAACATTCACGACTTCTTTAATATTGCTCCGCCAAGCGCTGATATATAAAACAACACCAAGCGCTAATAATTCTAGCCCGGCAAAAGGCAAGATAAGTGTAAGCCCCTGAGTAAAAAAACCAAATGCGATGCTAATTGTAACACCGGATATTAATAGATAAATCATCATGATGTGTTGCCACAGCATGGCTCTATTTGGCATTACCATAAAGGTTTTTTCTAAATCGTTTTCGTTTGTTAAATTGAAAAGCATCCCCGCCTCTTGAATTTTCCCTTTAAATATTAATTTATTTTTCTATGGCTTAGCCTTAATAAAAAAGTCTTCAATGCTTTATTTGTTCGGAGCCACGGCAAAAGAAGCATTATATTAACCTAACTTTGCCTTTGTTTTAAACGTTAAATTCCTAAAATGAAGGCGGGCGCTATCTCTTTTGCTATTTTATTCGGATCAAAATTACTGTTATAGCGTAAATCAGCTATATGTGGGCAATCCAACCGTTTTTTTAAGGCTTCTATCGTCTCCTCGCTTTGAGAATAGACAGTGTCTAAACGATTGCTTACCCAGCCACAAAGATTCATACCATCGGCGTTTATTGCTTCTGCCGTTAATATTGCGTGATTTATACACCCCAACCTCATCCCCACCACTAAAATAACTGACAAATCAAATTTACTAACAAGATCCGTGAGCGAGTGCTCATTAGTTACGGACACTCGCCATCCACCCACTCCCTCTACAACTAAGACATCGCACATAGACTTTAGAAGATGATAGTTTTTTGTTATTTGATCTAGTTCAATTACCACGCCTTCATGTTTGGCGGCGACATGAGGGGCTATGGGCAACTCGAACACAAAGGGATTGATTAAATTGTAAGAAACCTTTTGGCTACAATTTTGCATAATTAATTTTGCATCTTCGTTAATTAACCCATTCTTTGTCATTATTGCGCCAGTTGCGACTGGTTTCATTCCCATAACTTTAAAACCTCTTTGTTTTAAAGCAGTCATCAATGAAACTGTAAACCAGGTTTTCCCTACCCCTGTGTCAGTCCCGGTAATAAAAAAATTTGTCATAAATTATATTTATTAGTTCTTTTTAAGTTGTTGTTTAACATCTTCTAAAGTTACCGATTGCGAATGTTGTCTGGGTTGTGATTTCCACGCGTGCCCATAAATAACCTCATAGGTTGCAGGTAGTTTGCCATTGGCTCGATATTTCTCGTAGCATTCAAAAACTTTTTCCAATCGTTTTTTCCCTGTTAGTGTTTTTCTGCGACCATGATTAATATTCTGTGCGCCAATATATTTTAACTCATTCATGAGTTGCCTACATTCGTTATAAGTTAAAACAATTTTCTCCATATTTAATATAGGAAACATTAAGCCGTTGCGCATTAATGCGTCACCAATATCATGCATATCAATAAAAGCATTAACATGAACATAATCATCAACACGCGCCCAACAATCGCGCAATTCTTTCAATGAATCAGGGCCAAAACTAGAAAATAAAAACACACCATTTTCACTAAGTAAATGTTTAATCTCGGCAAAAACTACATCAAGATTATTGCACCACTGCAACATCAGCCCGCTCACAACGAGATCAAAATGATTTTCTTTAAAAGGAAGTCTATTTGCATCAGCGCAAATGAAATGATCTTTCGAAAAAAGAATGGGGGCTTTCTCACGTGACATGCTTAACATGCCTTCGGAAACATCTATTTGATAGATATGTGCATCTTTAAATTTTTTATGTAACATTTTTGATCCGTAACCAGTGCCGGATCCTAGATCTAATATTGAAATTGGATTAATTTTTATTTCATCTAATGATCCGATTAACCGGTCTGTTATTGTGCGCTGTAATATTGAATATTCATCATAATGCGCTGACACTTTTTCGAAAGCACTGCGAATACTATTTAGATTTTTATTGTATTGGGTGTTGTTAGATTCTTTCATTTAAAAACTTATTAATTACATTATATGTTTCGTCTGGCCTGCTTATAAAAGGAGCATGTCCGCAGTTTTTTATAATCGAGCTATGTGTATATGGATTTAACTGTCTTATTTGATTTTGTATATTTGATTTAATAAGAATATCATTTTGCCCGAGAATAATTTGCACGGGGATTTCTAAAGCCGCAAACTGATCTCTTTGGTCAGTTTTCTCTAACTCACTTAGCCAGGAAGAGAGGATTTGGCTTTGCTTTTCTGCCACCAAATATTGGCGAATGGTTTTATTAGTAACTGATGAAGACATATCTCCATAAGCCACTAATCCAGCAAAATACTTAAGCCCCTCCGCCGCATCGCTAGAAAATTTTTTCTTTAACTCGCTTAGACTATTTTTGTTGATTACATTTGGCCACCCCTCTTTATTTATAAAACAAGGGCTGCTCGCAATAAATATTATGGCTCTTACCTTTGTTGTTAATGCCATTAATCTTAGTGCTATCAAACCTCCAATTGACCAAGCTATTACAATGTTATTCTTTTTTATTTTTTTACTCAGTGCTTTGGCGGCGGCCTCAAACCCTTGATCATTTGAATGCCTATAAATATCATAAAGACAAGGCGTATAAACATTTTCAAAATCATTTAATTTAAGAACAAAGCTCTTCCAGACATTATTTGTGACCCCCCACCCATGCAATAAAACACAATTCAATTTTTTATTGCCCTTCATTTAAAATGTTGCTTGCGGTCTTAACTAACAATGAAATGTCTTTTTTTGTATGTGCGGCCGTTATACTTATGCGTAATCTTGATGTATTTTTTGGTACGGTCGGCGGTCTGATAGCAGGCACTAAAATATTGTTTTTATAAAGGGCTTTGCTTATTCGTAATGTTTCGTTTGCGTCTCCAATAATTAAGGGTTGAATATGATAACTTGATTTACTCACATACAGGCCCGCAGCTCTTGCCAGCTTTTTGTATTCAACGACCAATTCTTTTATGTGTTTACGTAAGTCACTACCTTCATTTATCAGATCGATTGCATGTGTAACAGCGGCCGCAACTGACGGCAATAACGCAGTTGTGTAAATATACGTTCGCGCTTTTTGTATAAATGCTTCGATAATTGTCTCGCTCCCAGTTATAAATGCGCCAGTTGCGCCAAAAGACTTCCCAAATGTTCCAATTAATAAATCGACTTCTTTTTCAAGATTCAATTCTTCAACTAATCCCCTGCCTCCTCCCCCCAAAACCCCAATGCCATGCGCGTCATCAACAATTAATAAAGCATGATATGTTTTACATAGCTTTGAAATTTCTATTAAAGGCGCGCTATCTCCGTCCATACTAAAAACACCGTCTGTCATAATAATTAAGTCATTGTGTTTATATTTCTCTAACAAACTTTGCAAGTGGGATAAGTCACTATGTCGATAACGAAGAAGCTTTCCTTTTGAAAGTAAGGCGGCATCAACCAAAGAAGCGTGGTTTAGTTTGTCCTGAAAAATAATGGTATGTTTATTGATTAGTGTAGAAGCAATCGCTAAATTTGCATGATAGCCAGAAGAAAAAACCAACGACGCTTTTTTATTAAAAAAAACAGAAAGTTTTTTTTCTAGTATTTCGTGCGGCTTAATATGGCCTGACATTAACTGAGATGACCCTGCTCCAATACCATACCTATGAATAGCATTAATCATACAGTGCTTAAGCGCTTCGTTGTTGGCAAAACCTAAATAATCATTGCTACTAAAATTTAAAAATTTTTTATCGCCGATAACAATCTGTGTGCCCTGCGCAGAACTAATGATTTTTCTTTCGCGAAATAGCCCTTCTTCTTTTCGCTTTTTTATTTCGTCATTAACGTTCATAACAATTTTTTATAATTTTTATTTGGGCGGAACAATTATTAATTTTTGGTGGGCTGTATTCCTAAACGTTCTAAGAGTAAACGATCTTGGGTTAACTGTGGG
>Ga0257112_10000954_pt1 | contig 11171 bp, 9 predicted proteins | sample LP_taG_5_FD_191565 | JGI IMG/M metagenome (GOLD analysis project Ga0257112, IMG submission 191565) | Marine microbial communities from Northeast Subartic Pacific Ocean, Canada - LP_J_2015_P26_1000m | ecosystem: Environmental > Aquatic > Marine > Oceanic | place: Canada: Northeast Subartic...
TATCAAAAGCTTCACCTGCCGCATCATCTCTGCTCTCCCCTAATAATTCATAATCCGCCATTTCTTTAACTAACCATAATTGTGTATGTCCTCCAGAAACCAATAAACAGACAAGAGGGTATGTTAACGTAGGGTCAGTTAAGAAGTTCGCATAAATATGTGCTTCCAAGTGATTTATTCCAAGAATAGGAATATTTAAACTTTGGGAAAGACCCTTTGCAAAACAAACACCTGTTAATAGTGCTCCAGCCAGTCCTGGCCCCTGGGTTACACCTATACCATCAAGATCGCTTAAAGAAATTTCAGCATCATCTAGTGAATTTTCTACTATGAAGTTTAACAAACGTTCATGTTCTCGGGACGCAACTTCAGGAACAACACCACCAAAATCTTTATGTATTTGTTGCGAACTAATAATACTCGAAAGAATATTACCGTTTTTACAAATTGCGGCAGCCGTCTCATCGCAAGACGACTCAATACCAAGAATCATCAATCCGGTCCCTTAGCAACCGCTAACTCTATATTACGTGGTGTTAAATCTCGCCAGCTTATTATTCCTGCGGGAACAATTACCTTTGGTTCATAGAATTGTCTCTTAGGAGACCATTCGGAAGTAAAATTTATAAAAACATTAATATCTAGGGGTTGTACTTCAGCAATATAATCTACACCTCCTACAATCGTCAGTGAAACGGTGCTCGGATTTCTCCTTACAACTAAACCTGGTATTTTATTTGTTATTTGTACCGGTACTTCACTGATGATACGTTCACTAATAGCCTGAATATCCTGATTAAAATTTATACTGAGAAATGAATACTCAATGAGAACATCTTCTATTCTCTCAAGCGCAATACGTTTATTTATGGGAAGGTCTACATCTGAAATAGTATCTTTCTTTGTTTGAACAAAATTTATCGACTGTACTGCCTCTTTTGCGCCAGCGATTTTGACCATACTTGAATCTAAAATTGGAATTCCAACCTTTATATATCCTGGACTTGGGTTTACTAAGACCTGGGATTGAACAGGAACATACCTGACCATATATTCATCAAGACTGATATGAAGGGAATCTGGATACACAACTTCGATATATTGCAATTCAAAAGCGGATGGGATAGATACTTTTTGTGGGTACTTATCGTAATATTCATTTAAATAAAAATCATATTCTTCCGATATTCTATCAAGATCAATAACCAGTTTAAAATCAGGAACAAAATCCTTTAATAACAATGTTTTAAAAATGGCACGGCCCCTACCTCTTAAACGAACCTTAACTGACTGAGGTATTTCTTTCTTATAGGCTCTTTTTCGCTCATTGAGGTTTCTTACTTCGATTGGAACATTCATAATAGTGACATAATCATTATTACTAACTACAAACATCCAAAGGAAAGTAGCTAACCCTAATGCCCCGGCACGGGCACCGAATTGCTGCTGTGAAAGAAAAGTTATGAAATTTGATTTTTTCAAAATATCATCAACTTTTTGATATAATTAAACCGTGTTTATTCGGGGTCTATTTCTTCGTTTGTCCCCTCAGCTAGCTCATCAGGCAACTCAATTTTTTCAGATGCTGGTTCATCCTGTTTATTTAGAAACTCTGTAACCTCATCTTCTTTTGAACCCGTTTTTATTTCGCCTGATAATTCCTCAATGAAAACGACTACCTTCTTATCATCTGGCTTGACTTCCATTACATGGCCGGTAAGACTATCTCCTATACTAAACTTTGTCAATACTTCCTTACGACTTTTCTTGGACCTGCCACCAAAAGGAACAATCCCTTCCACATCATCTTCAAGCTGCAAAATAATTCCTTTTTCCAAAATACGAATTATTTCTCCAGTAATTTCCTTACCCGTTTCAAATTTCTTCATTAGTTCCGGCCAGGGATCATCTGTAACTTGCTTTAGACCTAGGGCAATTCGTCTTTTTTCGCGTGAAAATTCAAGAATACGAACTTCTACATTTTCATCCTTTTGTACCGTCTCCTTTGGATGGCGAACTACTTTTGTCCATGAAAGATCAGAAACATGGATTAATCCTTCAATTCCTTCTTCCAGTTCCACAAAGGCTCCGAACTGTGTAATATTGATTACCTTACCTTTTTGTAGACTTCCAACCATAAATTTTTCTTCAATTTCATCCCATGGATCTGGTTCAAGTTGCTTTACCCCAAGACTAATTTTTCGTTCATCTGTGTCAATCGCCAGTACTCCTGCTTTAATTTCATCACCAATAGAATATACTTCTGAGGCATTTTTTATATGGCGCGTCCAAGACATTTCAGATACATGAATTAGACCCTCTACTCCGGCTTCGAGTTCGACAAATGCACCATAATTGGTCAGGCTCACAACTTTACCATTAACATTTGAACCAATAGGATAATTTTCTTCTACCTTTTCCCAGGGATGTGGCATCAGTTGTTTTAGACCCAGGGATACACGCTGTTTTTCTTTATTGTAATCAATTATTTTAACTGATAATGTTTCATCCAATTTTACGACTTCACTCGGATGATTCACCCTTCCCCACGAAAGATCTGTAATGTGGAGCAAACCATCGATGCCTCCCAGATCTATGAAAACGCCAAAATCTGTAATATTTTTTACTCTGCCCTCCATTATCTGACCAATTTCTATATCAGCTAGTAATTCTTCTCGCTTTTCTTTAAGACTATCTTCAATAATTACTTTGTGGGAAACAACGATATTTTTTCGTGCTTCATTGAGTTTTACTACGCGCACCTCTAATTCCTGATCTAAATATTGATCAAAGTCCTTAATGGGCCGAAAATCAATTTGACTGCCAGGAAGAAATCCTTGTAAACCATCAATATCGACAATCATCCCGCCTTTAATCCTCCGCAAAATTTTGCAGGTGAATGTTTTTTCTTTTTCGTAATATTCTCGAATATCCCGCCAACGACGCATAAAATCGGCTTTTTCTTTTGACAGAACTAGGTTGCCGTTTCGATCCTCAAGATACTCTAGATACACTTCAATTTTGTCGCCGATTTGAGGTAGTGCATTCTGCGGAAATTCCGAGCGGTCTATCAGACCTTCAGATTTAAATCCAATATCAATTAAAATATCTCTATCATTCATTCCAATAACACGCCCATTGAGAATCTGGTTTTCAGATATTTCAGATATAGAACCAAGGTATTGATCTTGAATCTCCTCTGATAATTCAGCTTGTTCCACGCTTGAATCCAAATCTTCCCTGGTTATAGTTCGGATATCCTTGAATAAAGTGGGATCGAGATAATTTACTGCAGGTGCTAAATTCTCTTCTATTTCATTTTCTTCATTTAGAGTGACCGCAGGTGCATCCTCTGCATTTGCAGAATTGTCACTGACTTCAGCAGTATTAACTACATCCATCTCTTCTACGACCAGTTCACTAGTTTTTTTTTGAGTCATTTGGTTCCTATTAGTTATTTTTTTCTCTCACAAGATTAATAATTTTTTCCACTTGCTGATCAATGGATAACATCGATGTATCAATTTCAATCGCTTTATCCGCCTTATGAAGCGGTGAATGCACTCGCGTTGAATCTTTTTCATCCCGCCTTTTCAAATCAGCAAAGACTTCTTGCAGTGACCGATTCTCGCCCATTTCATGGAGATCCTTGAGCCTTCTTTCTGCACGAATTTTATCATCTGCAACCATAAATATTTTGAATTCTGCGTCTGGAAATACTACAGTTCCAATATCACGACCTTCAACAACACAACTAGTCTTTTTTCCAATATTACGCTGTATTTCAACCATGGCTTCTCGTACATACTTCACCGCACTTACAGCGCTTACGTTTTCGGTCACTGGCATTGAACGTATTGCCTGAGAGACATCCTCACCATCTAATCTTACAACAGTTTTAGCTCCCTGATCATAAATGTCCAATTCTAGTTCATTAACAACCTGGCAAACAGAATCATAATCATCCAGATCGGTGTTTGATCGTAATAACGCTAGGGTTACAGCACGGTACATGGCACCTGTGTCTAAGTAAGTCATTTTCAATTTCTTTGCTACCATTTTAGCGGTAGTGCTTTTACCAGATGCGGCAGGACCATCAATAGCGACAATCATGCAATCCTCTTCTCAAATAGCCGGCAAATTTACTATTCACTTGATAGAAAACCAATGAATTGGAAAATAAATTAATAATAATAAGAATACCTAGTTTACTATTTTGTGAACGATTGGATCTTCTGCAATTCATTGTGATCTAATGACCTGTATTGCCCTAAGGGAAGGCGTCCTAAGTCCAAACCGGCATATTGAACTCTTTTTAAAGAAAATAACTTGTGATCTATCGCATGAAATAATCGTCTAATTTCGCGATTTTTGCCATGGTGAAGTTCCAATATAACTAAAGTTCTTTTTTTACTTTTTTTCTGACTAATGATATTGGCTTTTCCCCATTCACCAGCACCGATAAAAATACCTTTTTTTATTTTGCTAATATTTTTTTGATCCAATGGACGGTCTATTATTGCTTCATAAATCTTGGGCACGCGATTCCTGGGGTGCATTAACCTATTGGCCAAGTCACCATTGTTGGTTACAAGTAATAACCCAGTGGTATTTTTATCCAACCTGCCAATAGGAAATACCCTATTTTCTTTGGGCAATAAGTCAGCAACCGAGAGCCTATTTTGTGGATCATTCATCGTCGTAATAATTCCCATTGGTTTATTAAACATTAGAACTACCGTTTTATTATTTATTTGAATGTTTTTTCCATCATATTTTACAATATCATTTTCTTTAATATCATAGGCAGGGTCAGTAACTACAATATTATTGACCGTAATCGTAGCTGCTTTAATTAAGCGGTCTGATCCGCGCCGGGATGCGATCCCAGATTGAGCTAGATATTTATTTAAACGCATTAAGAATTATGTTTGTGCTGTTGCACCGGTTGCCAGATCATCTGGCGAAATATCTGGAGGTTGCTCGGATGGTTTTAATTGCAGTTCCATTAATTTCATTTTTTCTGCTGCATCTCCATCATTTAAGTCCGCTATTTCCTTTAATTTTGGTAAATCAGATATTCTATTCACCCCAAAGTTTTCGAGGAATTTATCGGTTGTTGCATATAACAGAGGGCGGCCAGGCCCTTCATCGCGGCCTTTTATCCGTACAAGGCTTTTAGACAATAATGTCTTGATCACTCCACTACAGTCAACCCCACGAATCGACTCTACATTAAACCTGCTTATCGGCTGTTTATACGCTATTATCGCCAAGGTTTCCAAAGCGGCAGTTGATAATGCTAGTTTACCGCTTTTATCAAGCATACGTTTTATCCATATGTCAAATTCAGGTAGTGTTGTTAACTGGAAACCACCAGCAATCCCTTGAATGCTGAAGGATCGATTGGCCTTTTCATAATGACGATTAAGTTCTTTTACGGCGTTATCCAATTTTGGTGGGTCAGTTTCAAATATCAGGTTAATACGGATCTGGGTAAGGGGTTCTGGTGATGCAAAAAGCAGAGCTTCAACTATTTGAATCTCCTCAGATAAATTCATTTTTTACGCTTCCGCCCCAAGTCTTTTCATTTCCATCTCACCAAATAGGTCATTTTGAATTACAATTATCTGACGCATTCGAACTAATTCCAATACAGCTAAGAATGTTACAACAACTTCTAATTTAGTTTTTAATTTTTTGATCAAAGCAGAAAAACGAAGGCGTCCATCTATGTCAAAGGAACGAGATATTAATGCTTTTTGGTCACCCAAATGCACTTGTTCACGATGTAGCTCATATGGTTCAATGACAGGCATATTATCCATAGCATTTTTAAATAATCGCGCAATTTCATATAAGGTAACATCTTTTAAATATGTTGCAGCATCCTCTTCCAGATCTGGAGAATTCATTTCAAAACCGCGGGAATGGTATTGCCCCCGTTCCATGGCTAATTTATCCAGATCATATGCCATCTCCTTAAAGCGTTGGTACTCGAGCAGTTGTTGCACTAATTCCGCGCGTGGATCTTCAACTTCATCTTCATCACCTAATTTCGGTTTGGGTAAAAGCATTTTTGCCTTAATTCGCATAAGGGTGGCAGCCATGAGAATAAATTCACCCGCGACATTCAAGTTTAATGTCTGCATCATATCTAGAGTTTCCATGTATTCCGCTGTTATCCGTGCTAAGGGTATATCATAAACATCAATTTCATCACGGCGGATGAAGTACAATAGCAGATCCAGAGGTCCAGTGAAGTTCTCTAGCTTTACCTTATACATATTAGACCTTGTAATTTAAGCCCGTTACCTTTCTTACTTTACTGAGAATTTGATCAGCTACTGCACTTGCTTTATTGGACCCATTTAACAGTTGTTCATAAACATAATCCATATGACCTGATAAATATTCTCTTTTTTCCCGGAATGGACGAAAATACTCTATTATCGTTTCAAAAAGTTCTATTTTTACCTTTCCGTACTGCAAACCAGGACTAAAAAATCGTCCCTTTAAATCTTTTTTACCTTTTTCATCTAAAAATAATACAAACAGCTTGAATAAAGGTGATTTGATATCCTTTGGTTCATCGACTGGCGTAGAATCAGTTATAATTGACATAATTTGTTTACGAATGAATTTTTCATCACCGAAAATAGGAATTGTATTATTATAGGATTTACTCATTTTTTGCCCATCGATTCCAGGAACGAGTTGCGTTTCCTGCTCAATATCTGGTTCAGGTACCACCAAAGTCTCACCATAGGTATTGTTAAATTTTATGGCAATATCTCTGGTCATTTCCAAATGTTGTTTTTGATCCTTGCCAACTGGCACAATATCTCCTCCAAAACACAAAATATCTGAGGCCATAAGTATTGGATAACTGAATAAACCCATATTAGGTGTGATTCCTTTGGAAATTTTGTCCTTATACGAGGTTGAACGTTCAATAAGGCCAACATTGGTTACATTGGAAATGATCCAAGTGAATTCGGTCACTTGTGATACATCTCCCTGAATCCAAAATGTCGATTTTTCAGGATCCAGTCCTAGTGCAATAAAATCAAGAGCAGCATTGATTGTATTGTTCTCAAGAATACTTGGATCCTGTATTGTGGTCATGGCGTGATAATTCACAATAAATGAAAAAAGATCATTTTCTTTTTGATAACGGATCATGCGGCTCATCATGCCAAAGTAATTCCCCAGGTGTAAATATCCTGATGGTTGAATACCACTGAGCACACGTTTCAATGTTTATGCCCCTAAAATGCTTCCAAAAATAGGTATGGTTTCCACGAAGATTGCGATTCCTGAATGAAGTGCTGAAAATAATGTATTCTGTTTGGTTTCTGAGGATACTTTAATAGGGGCATATTGGCTTCTTCGTGAGTTCTGTTCCCCTTTTTCCTATTACATTTTTGACACGCAGTTACCAAATTATCCCACGACTCACTCCCACCACGTTCTTTTGGTATGATATGATCTATTGTCAGAGGGTTAGATTTATTCGCACAATACTGGCACTGGTGTTTGTCACGCAGGAGAATATTTTTCCTGCTCAAAACCACATTCATACTATTGTAGTTAATATAATCTTTCAATTTAACAATGCTCGGCAAGGGTAAAATCCTACTCGGGGAATGAATAAGATCGACATATGTTTCAACAACGTCCACTTTGTCCAGAAAAAATAAACAGATGGCACGTTTTGATGTAGTGATTGTCATGGGTGCATAGTTTGAGTTCAGAACCAGAACTGCACGATTTAGTAATGATCCATTTTTAGAAGGATAATTCTTCATGTTCCTAAAATTGGTTCCATTGATACCGAGCAAGCATACTTATTTTTCAAATCGCTATTAAAATTTGGTGCACTAGAGTCGAAACTCTCTTCTTTAACCCAGCCTTGTGCATGTAGAAAATATCCATTTTCCTCAGCAAGCGCAACGTGAGTTATCTTACCATTATTCTCAAAAAAATGTAAGTCAGCTTGCTTTGCCTGCTCCATAGTTATTGTGGATTCCTTAAAATAATCAGCCTGTTGGTAGGTATCTCTTGGTAATTCAATATTAAAAGTTTTGTATATCGTTTGAATGTACCCAGAGCAATCAAAGCCGTGGGGAGATTTTCCACCCCATAAATAAGGCACTCCCATGAATGATCGTGCGAGACGTATAATACTCTTACGTGTTGGCTGCTCTGTCATCCGACCTAATAGAGTATTTGTCCAACCTTTTTCACCATCTGGTAACGTGACGCTAAAACCATCATTCATTGGTTTTCCGTTCAATAAATTGCCAAAAGTGAGATCCCTAATTACCGTCTTTCCACTTTTTTTAGTCACAATACCATCCATTTCAAAAACAGTGAGATTGGCATCGTAGGTTTTATCAGTTACAATACCTTGGTGTTTGTGTATCCACCCGGCATAACCATCCCACTGAATAACATTGAACCAATCATCCTTCGAATCCATGATTTCACAGGACTCACCTAATAGTCCTTGCGTTACTACCGCTGATTTAAAGTCTGGATCACTATAAATATTTACCACTGAAGCATTTACGTTAAAATACTTTTGTTTCATTTACTACTTCCTATCGGTAAAAACATTGGCGAATTTATTCTACCGTGTTTCTATATAACAAGGGCTTCCGTGTTAAACCTCTTATGCAAATAATTAACTATTGGTTATGAACCATACCTCTGGTAAGCTTAAGTGACAATTGAAGTAGGTTTGCAAATTGAAGCCCGTGATCTTCGGCCACAGTGCCTGCTACTGTGAATGCGTAGGGTTACCATTATCCGATAGGATGGGAAGGCCAGTTCAATCCAATAAAGCAGAAGTCAGGAAACTTGGCAGCTACTCAGTATCAATTAACTTTCGGGATAAAGGTTATGGTGAATCCCATCAACCAAACTTTTATCTCCTAGCATGTATAGGGGATGAAATGAAAAAATTTGTTTTGATACTTCTTCTAATGGTTATTGCCTGTGAAGATAATTTCCAAGTAGTAGAGAACAATGAACTAACCTTCATTGCAACTGAAGGGAACTTTGGCAGCAGCAATGGTGCCATAGCGGTTTTCAACGGGAATCAGCAGATTCAAAATATTCCAGATGTTGGTGACGTTGTGCAATCGTTAGCAATCCACAATGATAAATTATTTGTATTGGTAAATAATAGCCACCTTCTCAAAGTATATAACATCACTGATTCTGGTCTACGCCTTCCCGGAATTAATATTTCTACTGATGATTCCGGTCCCCGGGAAATGGTCATTGTTGATAATTATGTCTACTTTACTAACTGGAATACACAGGATGTTAAAATCCTGAATCTCGAAACGTATTTCATCGAAGGATCAATAAACATAAATGGTCTGCCAGAGTCGATCGTATCCGATGGTTCCTATTTGTGGGTTGCTATCAGTTCAGGGAGTACTGTTGAAAAAATCAGTCTCGAGACCCGCGAAATTATAGAAACCATTGAAGTTGGAAATGGCCCGCAGCAGATGCTTCTGGAAGGTGATTTATTATGGATATCAAGAACATATTATAGTGCAAACTGGACAGAGACATATCACGGTACAACCCTGATCAACATCCAAACCGGTGAAGTGAGCATGCGAGAGTATGGTGTTGGTACTGTCTGCGGTGGAGATATGATGTTAATTGCTGGAGAAGTATACCGCACATTCGAAGGTGGTGTTGCACCTCTAGCAATGGATTTGACACTCAATAGATCTGCTAAAATTGGTACATACAGCAGCAACGATCTCTATTCTGCAGGAGCAAATAATAAAAATGTGTTCATGGGCATCACCAGTGATTTTCAGGCACCTGATACCGTATATGTGCACAACGATCTTGGTGAACTTTCCTATACCTACATTGTGGGCGCGTCACCGGGAGATTACGAAGTCTGGAGTGGATCTAATTAATCCAGGAAATACCAGTCGATAACAATTTCCATTAATCTGCCCAGTTTACGCTGCTCATCATGCATCAGGTAATTTGTGCTAATCCAACTTTCTTCCTCTGGGACAATACCCAAAATAGGTTGTAAAGCCCGAAATACATTATTCATACGCCAAGTAACTGTTAAAGTAGCAACCTTTGCCGCTACCTCCACCTGCAGAATCCAGCGGTCCCCAAGGCTATAAGCTGAATCAATAACTTTCATAGGAATACCAACAAAAGGATCAAAACTGATTGCTGGGTCGCGGTTCAACCAACCCGTTAATCCAACAGTAAAAGACACATTCATATTTCGCTTAAATATTTTTTCTTTTCCATCAATTCTAAAATCTAACAAATCCCCAATCCCATCTGTAATAATGGAAGGTTCGATTACACGGCGGAAGGAACCTGAAAATATCAAATTGCGAAAACCACTCCATATAATACCAATTTCTCCACCACGAATATTTGGTTCAGCTTTACTTATTGAACGATCCAATTCCGAATTGATTTGATATTGGTTTATTTCTTGCACACGTGTTAAAAATATTTTACCATAAAATGTTAGTTGGAATATTGATTTCCAAGTGTTAAACGATAATGATTGCCAATTTTCAAATGCCAAGCTATCCTCTACAGCTGACCAAAACAGCATATGCACTGGTTTTGGTTTGTTATTCACTTCAATAACCATGCCGCCTTTAGCGTCTTGCTTTTGATATTTGGTTTGGAAATATGGAGCCATTCCATTTGAAATTGCTACTGCGCCCCCTGCCAAGGTAAAGTCCTTCCAAGCTATTCCGGCAAATACTATACCCCAGTCGCGAGAACGAAACCTTGATGAATTAGATAAACCCTGAATATTTCCTTCAAAACCAGTATATACCCTTGTATCCCCAGAAATGTTACGGATTAATTTTCCCTGGATCCTTGTCCTCGTAAGATAATTACTCCTGGGCATACCCCACGATGAATGCTGAATTTTATATTTCTGGTTAAACTGCGATCCGTGTAATTGCCAATCCCAATTACCAGCTGATCCATGAACTTGAATACTTGCATTTAATATTCTGTCGGACATAGAACCGTTTGTACTTGTATCAGGGATACCGCTTGAAGTAATGAAATGTCCGATCGCTACATTAATTTGACCTGTTTGGTATTTTAGAAAATAAGCTTGCTGTATTGGTTTTACAGTA
>Ga0257112_10000957_pt1 | contig 11147 bp, 8 predicted proteins | sample LP_taG_5_FD_191565 | JGI IMG/M metagenome (GOLD analysis project Ga0257112, IMG submission 191565) | Marine microbial communities from Northeast Subartic Pacific Ocean, Canada - LP_J_2015_P26_1000m | ecosystem: Environmental > Aquatic > Marine > Oceanic | place: Canada: Northeast Subartic...
TTGAATCTGGTGTCGATTTGAGTTTAGTCAAAGGCGCCCTAGATGAATCTGGTTGCGCGGTCATTCGAAACGCCCAGTCCCCGGAATTATCTCAACAGGTGAAAGCTGAACTAGGTGATTCTCTGCGACAGAGCCGTGTCCAGGAAGACGATTCCGCTGAGGATTTTTATCCCGCCAAGACTCAACGATTGCCCGCGCTACTCGCTCGGTCGAACGGCGCCCAAAGGATGGCGACGCATCCGACCATAAAATCTCTATGTGAACATCACCTAGGCGACAACTGTGAACGGTTCCAGTTGCACGTTTCGGCCGCAGTTAATATCGGACCTGGTGCAAGGGAACAAGTCTTGCACCGGGAAGAGGACGTTTTTCCGTTCTTTGAAATACCAAGACCAAATTTAGTCATCGCCACCATGTGGGCCATGAGTGACTTCACACACTCAAACGGTGCTACGTTGCTCGTGCCGGGAAGTCATCGCTGGCAGACGGGTCGTCAGGCAACACCAGATGAAGTCGCGCAAGCGGACATGCCTGAAGGTTCGGTCATGATCTGGTTGGGCGGTACGCTTCACGCCGCAGGAGGAAACAGTTCAAACGAATGGCGCTACGGAATTATTCTTTCTTATTCCCTGGGTTGGTTGCGCCAGGAGGAAAATCAATACCTGAGCTTGCCACCCGCTCTTGCTAAGAACGTGTCCGACGAAGTCAGAGAATTGGTTGGCTACCCAATGCACGGGTCGTTAGGATTTTACGATCCCCGAATAGCGAAGATTTAGCAGTGCGGCTGACAGGCGATTTACGCTATCGCCCGCGCAAAGATAGTTGTATTGCCTCGAGTACCTTTTGCAGACCAAGCGGAAACAAAGGATTTAGATACGTCCACTGTGGCGCAATCGAGTCAAGTTAAACCCCATGCGCTTTGGCATCTTCGACCACATGGAATTCCGTTCAGGTAGCCTCGCCGAATTATACGAGGAGCGGCTGTGCATGTTGGAGTTTGCCGACGAGGCCGGGTTCTGGTGCTATCACAAAGCCGAACATCATTTCATACGCCTTGATGCCGCTCCTTCAGGCACCGTGTTTCTGGCCGCAGCCTCACAACGTACGGAAAGAATCCGCCTGGGTTCACTCGTCTTATTGCTGCCGTTCTACGAACCGCTGAGACTCATCGAAGAAGTCTGCATGCTCGATCATCTCTCGAAGGGTCGCCTCGAAATCGGCGTCGGCAAAGGCATATCGCCGGCCGAGCATACGCTCTGGGGAGAGGATCCAGAAACCGCGCGAGAACGCTTCGAAGAAGCGTTCGAGCTCCTACGGACCGGTCTAGCTAACACAACATTTAGTTACTCTGGTAAGAACCATGAGTTTGGAAACATCTCCCTACCCCATCGTCCGCTGCAACAACCCCATCCTGGCTTCTGGTATCCGGGTAACGTCGACTATGCCGGCAAACATCGTCTCAACACCATCACGGCCGGACCTCCAGAAGCGATCAAGAACGCTATAGCCCATTTTCGGACGCAGCTCGAGCAGCCCGACGCCGACTGGAATCCTGGCGTAGAAGATCCGGTCATCGGCGCGACATTGCATATTTACCTGGCCTCATCCAAGCAAGGCGCGGTGAAAAGAGTCTATCAAGCCTACCCCGCATACCACCGAAACTTGGTGACGTTGTTTGAGCGCTACGACATACCCTTCACCGATCCGAGCCTGGGTGGCAATACGGAACTTGCGCTGCAATTAGGGGTTCTGATCGCCGCTGCTCCACAAAACGCTATCGAACAAATCGAACACTTGATTAGCGAGACAGGAATCGAATACCTGACGTTATCTTTTGCGTGGGGAGATCTTACGCACCAGGAGACGATGGACTCACTTCAACTATTCGTGAAGGAAGTCATGCCTTACTTTCAGCCATAGTCGAAGCGGAATGGACCTGTAGTTGCTATCAAGTAACACTTTATGATGCTCTAGTCGGGCTCTTCTAAGAGATAACAATGAACCATGCTACGTCTTTACAAATGTACGGAGTGCGCGCCGAGTGACGGCAGATCCTGAACTGCGCCTCCGTCAGATCTGCTTGCTCGCAAGGGATCTAGAATGGACCTCAACAGTGCTCGCATCAGCTTTCGATGCTCCCGTAATCTTTCGGGACCCACGAATGGCCGCGGGAGGGTACCTCACCAACACGCATATCCGTTTGGGCGATTCGTTTTTAGAGACGGTTTGTCCAACAGACCTCGGATGGAGGGATTCTTCGACACAGACGAGGCTTCTGGAGCGTAACGGCGACTGCGGTTACATGGCGATTGTGCAGGTTCCCGATGTCTCTACGGCCTCAGAATCAATGGCCGCTCAAGGTTCTGGGCGAGGAATCGTTGCAGGTGATTGGAACGTTTGTGCCGGCTCACCTGGCTCAGGTTTAGCCGGTGTCGAGTCCGGACGTTACGTATTGGGCGAGCGGCTGCCCAAGAACCCTGACACGGTCTCTGGTGTGAACGTTCAGTTTCATCCTACGGATTTTGGGACCCTCGCTGAGATCCAAGAGAATTGGCCCGGCCACGGCGAATTCCCTAGGAACAAAGGGGCTTACTTCCCAGCCGGAAATACATGGCAGAACGAAGTGGACTCTCGTCCTCACGGGAACGTCACAACCGGGTTTGCCGCTGTCGAAATCGCGCCGCGCGATAACGATCCAGCTGAGGTCTGTCAGAGATGGGTGAACGGGCTCGGTGCCGGATGCTCGATCGATCCGACCCAGCCTACAACGCTTAGGCTATCGGGGGGACAGACCATGAGATTTGTCGAGCCTGAGTCCGACGAAAAGACAGGCGTAGTCGGCGTGGATCTATGGGCAGTACCCGGAGCTGCTAAGAAATTCGATTCTGTGGTCATCTGCGGTGTGACCTGGACGCTCGTAGACTGCCCTGCCGAATGAACATCCACACTTTGGAGGCGATCTCGAAGATGCGAAACGGACGTCACCAAAACTTTCTGGGTAATTGGAACATGCGCCTACTACTAATGGTCCTGATATCTGTTCCGATCGCTAATCACGGTGAAGCGGCTCAGAATGGAGCGGGTTTACTCGAAAGCTGCGTAGCTGCGTCTGATGAAACACCTGGTATCACGGGCGTCGACTCGATTGAAAAGGAAACTTGTTGCGCTTGCTACATTGAAGCGGTCACCGACACCAGCACATATTACTTGCGAAATCTCCTATCTCCATTGATGGAAAGCAACGCTATTTCCTCGCGCGAACTGAGAAGGAGTGGTTGGTCTTCAACCGATGAGTTCCAGACGGCTACTAAATCCCACTGCCCAACACCCAACGATGATTTACGCCTAGGCAAAAAGATGAGTATCGTGATGGGCTATCTCAACGATCATCCCGAGCGACTGGGTGAAAGTGCCGCCGTCCTAGTGATGGATGCATTGTCAAAAGCATTCCCTTGCGAAACTCAGCAAAACGTCATTAGCCCAGAACCGACAACACAACCAAGCACGCAACCGAGGATCGTGGATTCGAAGCCGCCGCCGCAGCTCGCCACCCAATCGATTGAGCGCTCTACGACCGCTCGTTCTGAGCCGCAGCTGGAGCCCCTCGCACGATCCAGTGTGCAATCCGGAAATGCGAATTCTGGAGTACCACAGAGCATTCATGAAATTCGAACAAATTGGCGATTGCTCCGGGAGGGAATGGAGGAGGATGAGGTCAAGGCTTTGCTCGGCGAGCCGCTCAAAATAGAGGTTCAAACGCGCCACAACCGATCACCGAGGGCACGTTGGTACTACTCATCCGACCGGTCAAATGGCCGAATTATGTTTCGCGAGGGCCGCGTCAGACGATTGAGGGATTGGCGAAAGGTTTGGCTCGTTCACAGTTGGGATGAGCCGGGCGGATGACGTAGATCAAATAATTAGCCGACTCGTGTTATCGCACCTCGTCGGCAGAATGCAGGGTTGTTCGAGCTGCACCGGCGCGGTCGTTATTTTGTCGCTTCGCAATATTCTGTGCCTACCACGCGGTCGCGATCGTCACGAGGTTCCACGAGCAGCATCAACCTCGCGTCGCAATGCCTTGAGTTCTAGTTGTTCCGCTTGAGCCCGTTGCCATATCGCTTCGGTGTGACTGTGTGGCCCCCATGCACTCGGTGGCATCAATATAGCCCGTTGAATTTCGGTAAGGTCGTCATAGTTATCGGAGTTGTAGTAGCAAGGACTCCACGCGACTGCGTGCGGACAGTACTTGTAGAAAATGGTTCGGCGTTCGTTGTCGCCTTGCCATGGAACCGTCCCATGGGCACACGCTTCAGTGAAGATGATCGCATCTCCGGCTGAAGCCGCGACGCGGTCAACACATCCAGGGATATCGTCTTGATGTTCGCTTATTCGCCAATTATCTGGCAGCCCGATGTTCGCCTTGTGGCTCCCCGGAACGCAAGCGAAACCACCGTCACCCGCTTTCACATCATCCAGTTCGAATCCAACCGCAACCAATCCATTAAAAAAACGGCCGTTGCTGTAGCGGTAATAGCATTGTCCACCGTCGGTTGCTCCGACTAAATCTTTTGGACCACCTGCTCCCTGACCGCCCCCATGTAAGTACAGTTTGTGGGCGCTCTCAGCATCGTTAATGTTCAGATAGTCATGATCGAGCCGATAGTTAACCCCGAGTAGCGCCTCCAGATAGGGGGCAATCGTCGGCAGATCGATGAGGTCAATGTACGTTCCACCCCACTCTAGCAGCGATCTTGCGGACCACGCGGGATCGTTCGGGTCATCAAACCGAGTACGATCCGAACCCGCCCTGGTTATTCGACCAGTATTGTTTCCGTCATCCTCAAGATCCCGTCGTTGCTCAAGCCTGTCGGACAAATCCTCTATTTGTTGCTCGGTCAGCGCGTTCTTGACGACTAGGTAACCTCGTAGGTCAAAGAGGTATTTCTCGTCTTCATCCATGTACTTTCCTCGCTGAAATAACTATCGTTTTTTGTTTTGACCAATGAAGGACGTTACGGCGGAGCCTGGTAGCCCCCGCGTAGCTCCGCGATATAACCCGCCAGCCGGATCGTCGTGTAGTCGCCCCCGTAGGGGCCTACGACCTGAAAACTGATCGGGAGACCGTCGTCATCAAACCCTATCGGTGGCGTCGTTGCTGGAAGGTAAGCCATTCCAGTGAGGATCGTCCAACGTAATAAATCCGCATATGGCCTTTCTTCGCCGTTACAAATCAACGTACGGGTTCCAAAATCTCCGTCTTGGTTATGTGGAAACGGCGGTACAAAACTGATCGGCATAATCACGGCGTCAAAGGAATCGAAAAACTCTGCCCATTTATCCCGCACGATCTCTCGTTCTGCGCACCTTACCAACCAGTCTCGATGAGACGTTTTCGCTGATGCGCTCTCGACCTCCAATCCTTCAAGGGTTTCTGGCGCTATGGACTGAACCACCGCCGCAGAAACCAACCACAACCCGAGCGAGGAGGCTTCTTCAGGATCAACGTCCGGCCGGGCTTCCCGGTCCACCGACACACCTGCCTCCTCCAAGCTCGTTACGGCTTCATCCATAACGGTAAGAACTTTTTTATCGACTGGACAAAAAGAATCGTCTAGCCATGCCGCGACCTTGAGATTAGTCACGTCGTCGGGTGGTGGAGCCAAAGCCGCGACTAACGGACCGTCTTTTCTAACCAGTACCTTAAGCAGCATTTCCAAGTCGCCCGCCGATCGAGCGATGGGGCCGTGGACATTAATGTCGGCCTCGATCGTTCCACCGGCCTCGTGATCCAGGTACCCAGTCGACGGAACCACTCCCCAACTTGGCTTATGCCCGAAGACGCCGCAGAAAGACGCGGGGAACCTGATCGAGCCACCAATGTCTGTGCCGATCTCAAAGGACGACAGGCCAGCAGCAACGGCTGCCGCGGCACCTCCCGAGCTTCCCCCGGGTACCCGTCCACTGTCCCATGGATTTACGGTTGTCCCAAACATCTCGTTGAACGCTTGAAAGTCTCCTGACCATCGCGGCAGGTTGGTCTTACCAAAGACGATCGCGCCGGCTTCTTTGACGGCCGCCACAACGGCGGCATCTTTCGAGGGAATATTGTTGTGTAGCTCGGATGCTCCACCGGTTGATCGTAATTCCTTGGTTTCAAGTGCATCCTTGATAGTGACGGGAATGCCGTGAAGCGGTCCCATCAACTCACCATCCTTCAGCTTTGCATCGGCTTCGTCGGCAAGTCGTCGGGCGCCCTCAAGATCAAGCGTAATAACAGCATTCAGATCAGGATTTATTTTTTCGATTCTTGCAATCAACAACTCCAACAATTCTCGGCTAGAGATCTCCCCCTTTCGTATCGCGTCCACCTGACGTGTCGTCGACCAAAACGCGACTTCTTCGGTAATAGCCACTCTTAGTCCCTCGCCTCTCGCTAGCTAGCCAGTGATTTGATTCTCTAGGTCGGCCTAGCCGTTTACCACTTTAATACGTGGTCTCGAGCGCGTTCCATAATAGAAATCACCCATTCCCCATTGAATAACGCGGCAGAGTTTGCCGTCGCGAAACCTCTCCGCGGTATACGAGTGCTGGTGTAAGCTACTCGGTCAGGACACTTTCAGGCAGCCCCATGCTCGACACTCCCATCGCACATTCCGTCATCGATCACTCGCTCTCCCTCGGCGCCGATTTCGTCGAGCTCTTCATCGAAAGGAATCAGATAAACAGTATCAGCACACTCAGCAGCGAGGTGCAGGCGGTGCAATCTGGCATCGACTTCGGTATCGGTGTTCGAATCGTGTACGGCACAAAGGTGTTATACGGCTACACGAACAGAACCGAAAATGACGAGCTCTGCCGGATTGTTACTGAGCTGAGCGCGAAGGATTTGAGGGATCCAGAAACAAGCAGTGCCAGTTTCGATTTCTCCGTACCGCACGATATTCACCGTGCCGAACGAACTCTCACCAAGGGATCTGAGGTTGAAAGCAAAGTGGAGTTCCTCCTGAAAGCGGATCGCACAGCCCGCGCGTCCAGCAATATGATTTCTCAGACTCGTGGCAGCTGCTTGCAACGAGAACAATCCGTCGAGATTTTCACCAGTGAAGGCCTGCACGCATCCGATATCCGGAATTACATTCGTGCCAGCCTGAGCGCTATTGCTTCCAACGGATCCGAGCAAGCGACGGGTGGGTTCAACGATGGAGGATTAACCGGTTGGGAGATTCAGGAAGCCATTGATGCTGAGAAGACAGGCAGTGAAGCGGCACGTCAGGCCTTGGTCAATCTATCCGCAAAGGCCTGTCCTTCAGGTCGGATGCCTGTCGTGATCGGCCCGGGCTTCGGCGGCGTCATCTTTCACGAGGCATGCGGTCATCTTTTGGAGACCACGTCTGTCGCAAAAAAAGCCTCGGTTTTCCATGACAAGATGGGCGAGCTCATCGCCAACCCTGTAGTCAATGCCGTGGACGACGGTACCATGGCGAAAGAGTGGGGCTCGATCAACATCGATGACGAAGGTATGCCAACGCAGCGTACGCAGCTCATTAAGGACGGGGAACTAACGAGCTTCCTCGCCGATCGAATCGGTGCCGAGCAGACCGGTTATGGTCGAACCGGCTCCGGAAGGCGCCAATCGTATAAATTTGCCCCTGCGTCGCGCATGCGAAACACCTTTATTGAGTCCGGTGAGGCCGAGCTCGATGACATGATCGCTTCGATCGATCGAGGAATCTATGCATCGCACATGGGCGGTGGATCTGTACAGCCGGGCACGGGAGAGTTCAACTTTGCCGTCACCGAGGGTTATTACGTCGAAAAGGGCAAGGTGCAGTACCCCGTGAAGGCTGCCACGCTAATTAGCACGGGACCTGCCGTGCTCAAAGAAATCTCCATGGTGGGCAGAGACTTCGCGCTCGCTTGCGGCATGTGTGGATCTGTTTCGGGGGCTGTGCCAACAACTGTTGGGCAACCCTCGCTCAAAGTCGACGACATCCTGGTTGGGGGTAACGCCTAATGGAAGTTGCCGAACGCGTTCTGCAATGGGTGACCGATGCCGGTGCGACCGGTGATCTCATGGTTGCAGAGGGCTCCTCGTTGTCGCTAAAAGCGCGCGACGGAGAGCTCGAAGAACACAAGGTCAGCTCAAGCCAGGTTTTCGGGATCCGTGTTATCAAGGACGATAAAGCCGGTGTCGCGTACAGCGAGGCCGCCGATACCGCCGCGCTTCGGTTGATGGTCGACCACGCACTGACGAACGCGAGTTATGCCCGTACGGACGCGAATGAGCAGATTCCCGATACGGAAATCACGTTGGCCACTGACGATGCTTTGCTGGCACCCAGCGACAATGTGACGGTGGAAGAGAAGATCGATGCCGTGCTCAGACTCGAGCGAGAGCTAGCGGCACGAGACAAGGTTAAGAATGTTCCCTACAACGGCGTATCAGACGTGACCGCCGCGCAACGTATCTATTCTACCGCTGGACTAAACGCAGTTTCCCGAGTCCGGGCCTGTTTTTCGCAGGCAGCGGCTCTTGTCGAGGAAGGTGACAAGAGCGTTATGGAAGGTTGGGGACAGGGTGCACGTCGGTTTGACGAGCTCGACATCGACAACATCGTGGAAATGGCGCACGCCAACTGCCTTGCCCTACTCTACGGAGAAGCCATTCCCTCGGGACACTACGACGTAATCTTCGATGCGCAATGTCAGCCAACGATGTTCTCGACGTTCTCTATGATGTTCTCCGGTAAGGCTGCGAAAGACGGAATCAATCCGATGCGTGACAAAGTCGGCGAAACCATCGGCGACCCACGACTCGATCTTTTTGATTCCCCACTGATGGACGAAGGTTTCGGGTACGCTCTGTTCGACGACGAAGGTAGCCCGACGGGCCGTACCGCACTCATTTCCGGTGGTAATCTCGAAACGTTTATCCATAACAGCGCGACGGCGGCTCACTTCGGAGTCCAGACGACGGGCAACGGCGCACGCTCACCGCGATCGACGCTCGAGGTGCAGCTACATCAACTCGAAATCGGCCCAGGCGATGCGGACGATGACGCAATCACCGCAGGCGAATACCTGGAATTGACTGATCTCACTGGTACTCACTCAGGTGCCAATGCCGTGGCCGGCGATTTCAGCTTTGGAGCGTCCGGCTTCTTATGTCGAGACGGCGAGCGCATTCAGCCCGTGCGCAACATTACCGTTGCCGGCAATTTCTACGAAATGCTGAATAAGATTGACCTTATCGGCAAGACCCGACGTTGGGACATGAACCGGCACGCGTTCATGCCACCGATCCGATTCTCTGACGTCGCCATTTCGGGTTAATCATGACTGCAACGATGTTGACGCTGAGTTGGATGTATTGACTCGAGCCAACGACCAATCGGTTAACCATTGGCCCAACTAGGGACGCTGATTCGCTATCCAGATTAGCACCCAAGTCGTTATTGTTAGCGCGGTAACGCGTTACCAGAAGATATTCCAGCAATCATCGCAACACTTACGAATCGGTCCGCCTAAAGGCGAATCGATCGAGTGCCAAGAACTGAAAGACAAGCGCGAGTAGCATCAAAACCGACCGCAGCCAGTTCATCTGACTCCATTGGCCACACGCTTCACGAATAGAGACCAATGCCGAGGAAAGGTCCGCCACGAACAGCACTTCGTTTCTCGGAAAAAAATAACTGACCGTGAGCACAGCGTTGACCACCAAACAAAACAAAGCGGCACTCAACAACAGAACAAGGAGAGCTAAATTGAGAGGGTTAACGGCATTAAGAAATGCCTCGGCTTGACGACCGAAAAGTAATCCCGCGCGTGCTCGATCGAAGTCGGGATATTGCTACACCAATTGTTGGCATCCACAACGGAGTTGTATGCGTTTGTACGTACCAACCCTGCAGTAAATGCAATCGATGTGTAAAGAAGGATCGTTTTCACGATTTACGTTCTAGACAAACCGCAATCACAAAGACGCATCCAATCCCGTGAGGGCGTCTTTTCAGGCGACTTCATCGAATTCCTCAGGAACCGTCGTAAGTGGGGCACCGCGACGGGGGTCGCCATATCCTGAACGCTTCCTTCCTGCAATTTGGTGCAATTGCGCCTCGCGTTCCGGCTCTACCCGGTGAATCGACCATGATGTCCGTCGAAGTCAGTAACAGTGCGCGGTACAAAAGGTAGCGGTCATATTGTCGGTCGTCGAGCTCTGCGCGCAGTTTCTTATCCATTGTACGAGCGTATCGACTCCGGGCCTGTTTAATCCGACGCGGGATATCGTCTTTCTGCTGCTTCATCATCGAAATGTACTCGACGGTCAGACTATCGAGAAAGCCGCCCACCGCTTCCCGGAAAATACCCTGCTGTGTCACCGTCATCTTGATGTCCATGGACGCCTTCAGAACTTGGGGTTGCAACCATGGCGCGTCCCTTCGTTCGCCGGCTTCTTCCGCGGTTGCTGGCGCCGTGCTCATAAAGCAACAAGATAGCCACGCAAATAATAGTCGCCGCACCCAACAGCCTTTCATCTTTTGCAATACACGAATCATACTGCAACCGACAAATAACCCAATTTCACTCGATCCCCAAGGTAAGATTCGGCCATGACAGATACTTTGGGTTTTGATCCGGCACGCGTCGAAAGATTACGCGACCCTGAGCGCCTCGAATATTTTAACCCCGCGCGAATCTGGGAAGTTCTTCAACCCGAGTCCGATTGCACGTTGATCGATATCGGGGCTGGCGTTGGTTTCCTCACCCTACCCTTTGCTGAAAAATTCCCACACGCCAAAGTCTTTGGCTGCGACATACTCGACGGTATGGTCGGCTTATTGCGAGACGAAGCAAAACAGCGCGGTATTGATAATCTCGATGCGCTGCTGATGTCACCAAACCATGTCGATCTACGTGATGATAGTGCTGATTTTATTGTGATGACCCAAGTTCACCATGAGCTGGATACACCAGAACCCCTTCTGGCGGAATGTAAACGCGTGTTGAAGCGGGACGGTACAATAGCGATCGTCGATTGGGCTGACGAAGAAAATGGCAAAAGTCCTCCTCTAGGCCGGCGTGTGCCCGTGGCCCTGATAGGTACTCAACTGCACGGTGCTGGATTTCACCACATCGAAACCCAC
>Ga0257112_10000958_pt1 | contig 11115 bp, 10 predicted proteins | sample LP_taG_5_FD_191565 | JGI IMG/M metagenome (GOLD analysis project Ga0257112, IMG submission 191565) | Marine microbial communities from Northeast Subartic Pacific Ocean, Canada - LP_J_2015_P26_1000m | ecosystem: Environmental > Aquatic > Marine > Oceanic | place: Canada: Northeast Subartic...
CCCGTCCTACGGGACGTACTTGATGGCCGGCCGGTCCACGACTGACGACGGTGCCCGGGCCGCCGACACGGCGGGCGCTCTCGGGGTCACCAACCTGCGGATCTGGGCTCCGTTCGGCGTGCTCCCCGACGCGCCGGCGACCGAACGGGAGGAGGTCGCCGCCGGCGTTGACGCCCTAGCGGCCGTGGCTGCTGAGAGGGGCCTGACCACGTCGCTCGAATTCCATCCGGGGACGCTCACCGAGACGGCGGCATCGACTCTCGACCTGTTGTCTGCCGTGAATAGGCCGAACCTGTTCACCTACTGGCAGCCCAACCCGTCACTCGACGATGCGTCGGCCCTGGAGGAACTGGCGGCAGTCCGCCCACGGCTTTCCCACCTCCACGTTTTCTCCTGGGGAACCGGGTTCGACGACCGGCAGCCGCTGGCCGATGGTGCCGGGGTTTGGGAACGGGCCCTGGAGGAGCCCAGCGGCCCGGACCCGTGGACCGACGGCGGTAGGGAGCGCTACGCCTTCCTCGAGTACGTACTAGACGACGACCCGGCCAACCTGCCGGGTGACGCGGTGACGCTACGAACCTGGCTGGGGGCCGGGGAGCCCACCGATGCCTGATCCCCGGGCCAACCCGATGGCCGGCAACCTGTTCGCCACGAAGGCCGATGCCCAGCAGGCCGTCCGCGACCTGGTCGAACCGGTCCTCCCCCACATGTCACCGGGCGGCGCCAGGGTCCGCCTGGGGAGTGGTGCAGCGTTGTTCCCCCGGCGGGTGGCCGAGCTGGAGGGGTATGCCCGACCGCTCTACGGGATCGTGCCCTTGGTTGTCGGTGGCGGGCACTTCGACCACTGGGACCGGTGGTGCGAGGGCCTGGTCGCCGGCACCGACCCGGACGGTGGGGAGTACTGGGGGGCCTGCACCGGGGACACCGACCAGAGGATGGTCGAGATGGCGGCCGTCGGCTTCGCCATTGCCTTCACCCCCGAGCACTTCTGGGACCCGCTCGGCGACGGGGCGAAGGAGCGGGTGCTGGCATGGCTGGACGGAATCGACGAGTTCGAGCCGGCAGCCAACAACTGGCAGTTCTTCAGGCTGTTGGTCCACGTGGGTCGGGAACGGATCGGCGCTCCGGGCGATCCGGCTGCCGCACAGCGGTCCGTCGAGCGGATCGAGGAGTACCACGTGTCCGACGGCTGGTACCGGGACGGCGTGCTCGGCAACGTCGACTGGTACCTACCGTTCGCCTTCCACACCTACGGACTGGTACTCCACGCCTCCGGGCTCGGCGACCGAGAAGCGGCGGGCCGGTACCTGGAACGAGCCCGGGTGTTCGGCCCCGAGTTCTGCCACTGGTTTGGCCCCGACGGCGCCGGCATCCCGTACGGCCGGAGCATGACCTACCGGTTCGCCCAGTCCAGCCTGTGGGGGGCCTATGCCCTGGCCGACGTCGAGGGCGTGCCGTGGGACGAGGCCCGCGGCCACTGGGCCCGCCATCTGCGCTGGTGGGCCGACCGGCCGATCTCGGACCGCGACGGTGTCCTGTCCATCGGATACGGGTACGACAACCGACGCCTCGCCGAGGGCTACAACTCGGCGGGGTCGCCCTACTGGGCCATGAAGGCGTTCGCGGCAGTGGCCGCCCCTGACGACCACCCGTTCTGGACGGCGGACGAGGGCCCGCAACCCCCACTGGATCGCCCGGTGGCCCAGCCGCCGGCCGGCTGGATCCTCGACCGGGACGAGAACCATGCCGTCGCCCTGTCGGGGAAGCGGTCGTCGCGTGTCCGGTTCATCGAGCAGACGGCGGCCAAGTACGAGAAGTTCGCCTACTCCTCGCGCTACGGGTTCGGCGGCGAGGTCGAGTTCCACTACGGCGCCCCGATGACTGACTCCACGATCGTCCTGGTTGACGGGGCGGACCGGCAGAGCCGCTCCCGGGTCGAGGAGGCGTTCATCCAGGACGACCCGGTCGACGGTCCGATGCTGTGGTCGAGGTGGCGTCCGTGGCCCGACGTGGTGGTCGACACCGTGCTGGCCGGGGGAGCGACCTGCCACCACCGCCTCCACCTCATCCGCACCGGGCGTGCCCTGTCCGTCGTCGAGACGGGCTTCGCGGTGGCCGTCGAATCGATCCGCCTCACCGAGGGTCCGTCGGACGTCGAGGTCGTGCTGTCCGACGGCGCCGTCGAGGTTCGGACGGTGCACGATCGCAGTGGGCTCGTGGACGGTGACGGGAGCCGGACCGGTTCGGTACGACCGTTGCCGCCCAACGCCGGGATGCTGGCCCCGTCCACCGCGGTGCCCGTCCTCCAGGGCGACCTCGAACCGGGTGAACACGTCCTGTCCTGCACCGTGTGGGCCGGCCCGACGGGAACCGGGTCTGGGCCGGACCAGCTGCCGGTTCCACCGGAGGCGGCTCGGGTCCTGCTGGAGCACCAACGTGACCGGGCCACCGAGCCGCACGAGGAGATGGACGTGGAAGCCTTGCTCCGGCTGCGATTCGCCGGGAAGGACTGATGGACGCGGTCGAGCCTGTGGTCACCCATCCGGATGCACGAGTCCGTCCCCGACGGACCATCACCGGCATGTCGGCCGTCCTGCTGCCCCACACCGCTGGCGGCGCCGTCGACTGGGACGGCCTCGCCTCCCACGTGGCTCGCACCGCCGGAGCTGGCCTCACCCCGGCCGTGAACATGGACACCGGCTTCGTCCAGGTGCTCGACGAGGCCACCAGGGACCGGGTTCTGGAGGTGGCTGCCGCCAACAGCGACGGGTTCGTGGCGGGCGCCCACCTTGACGACCGGGCCGGTGACCGGTTCGACCTGGAGGGCTACCGCCGCCAGGTCGACCGCATCGCCGCCCGGGGCGGCCTGCCGATCGTCTTCCCAACCCACGGGCTGACGGCGCTGGACGGTGACGGCTGGGTCGGCGCCCACGCCGCGCTGGCCGAACAGTGCGATCGGTTCCTGGCGTTCGAGCTGGGGCCGATGTTCGTGCCCTATGGCCGGATCTACGACCTGGACGCCTATCGGGAGCTCCTGGGCATCGATGCCTGTGTGGGTGCCAAGCACTCCTCGCTGGACCGCGTGCCGGAGTGGGAGAGGCTTGCGGCACGCGACGAGGCCAGGCCCGACTTCATGGTGTTGACCGGCAACGACCTGGCCATCGACATGGTCATGTACGGCTCCGACTACCTCCTCGGGTTGAGCACCTTCGCCCCCGACCGGTTCGCCGAGAGGGACCGGATGTGGGCGACCGGCGACCCCGGGTTCTTCGAGTTGAACAACCTGCTGCAGGAACTGGGCGACTTCACGTTCCGGGAGCCCGTGCCCGGCTACCGCCACGATGCGGCGCTGTTCCTGGAACTCCGGGGTTGGATCGGCTCCAGCCGGGTCCCCGACGGCGTCACCCTGCGCCCGGATGCCGACGTCGACGTGCTCAGAGACATTGCAGAGCGTCTGGGCGTGCTGCCGTGACAGACCGTCGCCCCATCGTCCAGGTGCGGAAGCTGACCGATGCCGACGCGTTCCGAGCCCACCTGGACGGGGTCGGCCTGGACCTCTGCTTTGATGCCGAGTTGGTCGACGGTACGGACGCTCCCCTGGCCCGGCCGTTCGACGTAGGGCTGGCCGACGGGGTGACGCGTACGGTCGGAAACCGGTTCGCCGTGCTGCCCATGGAGGGCTGGGACGCCACGAGCGACGGTCGTCCTACCGACCTGGTCCGTCGACGTTGGGAACGGTTCGGAACCAGCGGCGCCAAGTTGGTCTGGGGTGGCGAGGCTGTGGCGGTCCGTGCCGACGGTCGTGCCAACCCCAACCAGCTGTGCATGGGTGCGGACGCCGTGGACGACCTTTCGGGGCTCCGTTCCCGGCTGGTAGCCGCCCATGTCGAGCGGTTCGGGTGTACCGACGACCTCCTCGTCGGACTGCAACTCACCCATTCCGGTAGGTGGTCGCGACCCTCCGGCAACCCGGTCCCCCGTGTCGGGTATCGACATCCGCTCCTCGACCACCGCGTTCCGATAACCGATGCCTCCGTCCTCTCCGACGACGAGCTGGACGAACTGTCGGACAGGTTCGTGGAGGCCTCCGCCATGGCCGCCGATGCAGGCTTTGACTTCGTCGACCTGAAGGCCTGCCACGGCTACCTCCTCCACGAGATGCTCAGTGGTGTGGACCGTCCCGGTCCGTACGGGGGCGACCTCGACGGCCGGAGCCGCTTCCACCGTCGGACCCTGGAGGCCATCAGGTCACGGGTGCCCTCGCTCGGCCTCGGTGTGCGTCTCAGCCTCTACGACCTGGTTCCGTTCATCGCCGGACCGGACGGCGTGGGCGTGCCAGCATCGGATGGGGAGTACCGCCACGCCTTCGGCGGTGACGGCTCCGGGGTGGGCATCGACCTGGAGGAACCCGACCGGTTGCTGGCCCTGCTGGCCGAGGTCGGTGTGTCGATGGTCTGCACCACCGCCGGTAGTCCGTACCACTGCCCCCATGCCCAGAGGCCGGCCTACTTCCCTCCCTCGGACGGCTACCTACCGCCACAGGACCCGCTGGTCGACGTGGTACGACTGCTGGATGCCACCGCAGAGCTGAAGGCCCGTCATCCGGACCTGGTGTTCGTCGGTTCCGGGTACTCGTACCTCCAGGAGTGGCTGCCGCACGTGGCACAGGCCGAGGTGCGGTCGGGACGGGTCGACGCGGTGGGCATCGGGAGGATGGCGCTCAGCTACCACGACCTGCCGGCGGACGTGGTCGAGGGGCGGGGGCTGGACAGGCGACGGGTCTGTCGCACGTTCAGCGACTGCACGACGGCTCCCCGCAACGGCCTGGTCTCGGGCTGCTATCCCCTCGACGCCCACTACGGGAAGATGCCGGCGAGGGTCGAGCTGACCCGGGCGAAACGTGCTGCCGAGCAGGCCCGCGGAGGTCGACGCAACTGACGTGGCCCGGTCCCGACCGGATGGGGGTGGGCCGGTGGAGCGGGTGACGAGAATCGAACTCGCGTCATCAGCTTGGGAAGCTGGGGTTCTACCATTGAACTACACCCGCGGGAGCCGCCAGCGTAGCGATCTTGCCGGATTCACAGCCGTCTGGCAGGTGCCGGATGGGGCGCGCGGTCTAGGTTCGCGACGAGGCGAAGGGGATCACCATGGCCGAGACCCACCGACCCATGCGCACCGAGGTCGTCCCGGAGATCTGCGTGGACGGCGCTGCCGCGGCGCTCGACTTCTACGAGGAGGCGTTCGGCGCCGAGGAACTGTTCCGCCATGCCCTCGACAACGGGCGCGTGCTCCATGCCGAAGTCTCGTTCGACGGGTTCGTAATCTTTGTGGTCGACGACTTTCCCGAGATGCACGGTGGCCGGGGCACCTCGCCCACCGCAATTGGCGGCACGCCGGTCTGCCTGCACCGCGACGTCCCCGACGTGGATGCCTCCATCGAGAGGGCAGTGGCCGCCGGTGCCACGCTGCTACACGGTCCTGAGGACGTGTTCTGGGGCGACCGCTACGCCCGCCTCGTCGACCCCTACGGCCACCACTGGTCGCTGGCGACGCCCGGACTGGGCCCCGACCCCGAGGCTACGGCTGTGGCCGAGGCACAATTCGACAAGATGCTTGACACACCATGACCGACCAGGCCACTCCCCCTCGGGCGTCGTTCCGTTCGTTCCAGGAGTCCACGCAGGACGACTGGATGCTGATCATGGAACAGCGCGGCGAACTCGAAGCTGTCCTCGCCAGCCGAATCCTCGAGCAGTTCGAACACCTGCGCGATGACTATGGCGGCTTTCCTGTCGATCGCCTCGAGCACAGCCTCCAGACCGCCACCCGGGCCGAACGCGACGGTCAGGACGACGAGTACGTGTTGTGCGCCCTGCTCCACGACCTGGGCGATCCGCTCACTCCGTACAACCATCCTGATGTGGGGGCGGCGATCCTCAAGCCGTTCGTGTCCGAGGCCAACCACTGGATGGTGGAGCACCACGGCATCTTCCAGGGGTACTACTTCTGGCACCATCTCGGTATGGACCGCAACACCCGCGACCGTTATGCCGACTCGCCGCACTACGCCCTCACCGAGGAGTTCTGCTCCGAGTACGACTCGCCAGCCTTCGACCCGGGCTACGACTCAAACCCGCTCGGTCACTACGAGGCGCTGATCCGCCAGTTCTTCGGTACCAACCCCTGGACCGGCCGGACTGTCGGCAGCTCCGACGTCTAAGACGCCGGCTGCGGCGTCGCCCGACCCGGCCTAGCATCGGCGGGCCATGATCCTCTCCGACCGCTCCCTCCGCGAAGAGATCGCCGCCGGGCGCATCGTCATCGACCCCTTCGACGACTCGTGTGTGCAGCCGTCCTCGATAGACCTCCACCTGGACCACCGGTTCCTTGTGTTCCGGAACCACACCATGGGCCACATCGACGTCCGGACCGACCTCTCGGCACTGACCGAGCAGGTTGAGGTGTCGGACGACGACCCGTTCATGCTCCATCCCGGAGAGTTCGTGCTGGGTTCCACCTCGGAACGCGTGGCGGTACCCGACGACCTGGTGGCCCGCCTGGAGGGCAAGTCCAGCCTCGGACGGCTCGGCCTTCTCATCCACTCCACCGCCGGGTATGTGGACGCCGGGTGGGACGGCCAGCTCACGCTGGAGCTGTCCAACGTGGCCAGCCTTCCCATCACCCTCTACCCGGGTATGAAGATCGGGCAGATCTCCTTCATGCGGATGACCACTCCCGCCGACCGGCCCTACGGCTCCAGCGAGCTGGGGTCGAAGTACCGGGGTCAGGATGGCCCGCGGCCCAGCCGCTACTGGGAGAACTTCGACCGGTGACGGTTGGTCCCGACCCCCTGCCGCAGGCCCGGGGCGCGTTTCCCCATGTCCGGACGGCCGGCGACCACGTGTACGTGTCCGGTACCAGCGCCCGGCGGGTCGACGAATCGATCGAAGGTGCCGAGGTGGCCGCCGACGGTTCGGTGCGGCTGGACGCCGCCGTGCAGTCCCGGGCGGTGCTGGCCAACGTCGAGCGGGTGCTGGCCACCGTCGGCCTGGACCGGGGCGACCTCGTCGACGTCACGGCGTTCCTGGTGGACATGGACGACTTCGATGCCTGGAACGAGGCGTGGGCCTACTTCTTCGCCGACAGTGCGGCGCCGACCCGCACCACCGTCGCGGTGCGGGCGCTTCCCCATCCACACCTCCTGATCGAGGTGAGGGCCACGGCACACCTTCCGGCGGGGACCTGAGCCGTGCGACTCCCCTTCGACCTGCAGGCCTGGATCGATGAGCACCGTCACGAGCTGAAGCCGCCGGTGGCCAACCGGTTGCTCTGGACGGATTCGCCCATGGACGTGATGGTCGTGGGTGGGGGGACCAGCCGGGTCGACTACCACGACGATCCCCATCCGGAGTTCTTCCACCAGTTGGAGGGGTCGATGGTGTTGCGCCTCATGGAGGAACCGGGATGTCCCCCGCGTGACGTGGAGATCCGGGCCGGCGAGGTGTTCATGCTGCCCGCCCACGTCCGTCACTCGCCGCGACGCACCGATCCCGACGGCATCGGGATCGTCGTCGAGTTCGCCCGCCCGGACGGTGTGGTCGACGGCTTCGAGTGGTTCTGCGACGGGTGCCACCACCTGTTGCACCGGGTCGAGGTGGCGGTGGCCTCGATCGTCGACGACCTGCCATCGGTGTTCGCAGCGTTCTCGGCGGACGTCGATGCCCGGACCTGTCCGAACTGCGGCGTCGTCCATCCCGGGTCGGGCTGAGCCGGTGGTCCCGCGGACCGTCGACGTCCACGCCCACTTCTTTCCCCGGATCAGCCGGGGCCAGGGGGCGATGCTCGGTTCCGACGGGCCGTGGTTGCGCGACGACGGCGACGGCACCGGGTACCTCATGTCGGGGAACGCCGAGTTTCGTCCTGTCGAGGCGTCGCTGTGGGATCCTGAGGTGCGGATCGCCCGAATGGACGGGCACGGGATTGATGTGCAGGTCGTGTCGGCCACGCCGCTGCTGTTCGGCTACTCGTCGGACCCGGTCGTCGCCGCACCGTGGGCCCGGCTGGTGAATGACCTGGCCCTCGAGATGTGCGCCGGTCACCCGGAGCGGCTCAGGCCGCTCTGCCAGGTTCCGCTCCAGGACGTCGAGAGGGCCTGTGCCGAGGCGACTCGGTCGGTGGCCGACGGTCATGTGGGCGTGCACATCGGCAACCACGTCGGCGGCCGGAACCTGGACGACCCGGAGATGGTGCGGTTCTTGCACCACTGTGCCGCCGAGGCCATACCGGTGCTGGTGCACCCGTGGGACACCATGGCCGGCGAGCGGATGCCCACCCATATGCTGCGGTGGCTGGTCGGAATGCCCGCCGAGACACACCTGGCCATCCTGTCGCTGATTCTCAGCGGGGCCTTCGAGCGGTTGCCATCCGACCTGCGGATTTGCTTCGCCCACGGAGGCGGCAACTTCGCCGCCCAACTGGGGCGGGTCGACAATGCCTGGCGCCGACGCGACCTGGTGCGGGCCGACTGCCCCGAGCCGCCGTCCAGCTACGTGGACCGGTTCAGCGTCGACTCGATGGTGTTCAGCGACGAGGCCCTGCGCCTGCTTGTCAGCGTGATGGGTGCGGACCGGGTGATGTTGGGATCCGACGATCCGTTCCTACTGGGCGAGGAGCATCCCGGCAGGCTCGTGGAGACCTCGACACACCTGGTCGACGACCAGAGGCAGGCGGTGCTGGGCGGCAACGCCGCCCGGTTCTTCGACCTCTGAGCCGGGCTGCCGTGCCGTGGTCCCGGGTGTTGTGTCCGTGGGTGGTCAGGACGTGGCGTCGGCCGCGGCCGCCTCGCCGGCCCTTATGGCGTCCAGTACGTGGAGGGCGATGTCGCCGACCTTCACCTGGTCCTCCTCCACGCCCTCGCCCTTCACGCCGTCGTCGATCATGACGTAGCAAAACGGGCATGCGGTGGCGATGCGGGTGGCGCCGGTGGCTAGCAGCTCCTGCGACCGTTCGACGTTGATGTTCTTGCCTATGTCCTCCTCCATCCACATTCGGCCGCCGCCGGCACCACAGCACATCCCCTTGGTCCCGCTGCGCTCCGCCTCCACAACCTGGACGCCGCCCAGGCTGCCGATGACACGGCGGGGCGCCTGGTAGACGTCGTTGTGCCTACCCAGGTAGCACGAGTCGTGGTAGACGATCCGCTCGTCGAGGCGTGCGCTGCTCATGTCCAACTTCCCCTGGTCGATGAGCCACTCCAGGAGCTGGCTGTGGTGTACCACCTCGTAGTGGCCGCCGAGCTGCGGGTACTCGTTGGCCAGCGTGTTGAAGCAGTGCGGGCACTGGGTGACGATCTTCTTCACGCCCATCGAGTTGAGCGTCTCGACGTTTTGCATGGTCAGCATCTGGAAGATGTACTCGTTGCCGGACCGTCGGGCCGGATCGCCCGTGCACATCTCGGACGGTCCCAGGATCGAGAACGACACCCCGGCGCGCTGCATCAGCTGTGCCATGGCCCTGGAGACCTTCTTGTTCTTGTCGTCGAACGAGCCGGCGCAGCCCACCCAGTAGAGGTACTCGGACTCCAGAGGGTCGCCGCCGTCGATGACGTCGATTCCCTCGATGTCGCCGATCCAGTCGGCGCGCTCGCTCTGGGAGAGTCCCCACGGGTTTCCCGAGTTCTCCATGGAGCGGTAGGCGCTTCCCAGCTCACTGGGGAAGTCCGACTCCATTAGCGACAGGTACCGCCGCATGTCGAGGATCTTGTCCAGGATCTCGATGTTGACCGGGCAGATCTCATCGCAGGCCCGACACGACGTGCAGGCCCAGAGTTCGTCACCTGTGATCCGGTCGAACATCCAGTTGGCCGGCACCGAGATCTCGGCGTCGGTGCCGATGGGTGGCGACACCACCGGCGTGCCGGTGGCCGCCATCACCTCGCCGGCCTTCAGCACGATCTCACGGGGGTCCAACGGCTTGCCGGTAGCGTGTGCCGGACAGACGCTGGTGCAGCGTCCGCACATCGTGCACGAGTCGGTGTCCAGCAACTGCTTCCAGGTGAACTCCTCGATGGTTGAGACCCCGAAGCTCTCCAACTCGGTCTCCATGAGGTTCGGCATCGCCTTCATGGCGCCCTTGGGGCGGTCCCTGTCAGTCAGGTACATGTTCAGCGGCGAGGTGAACATGTGCCGGATCATGGTTATTGGCAGCAGGGCCAGGAAAGCCATGAACGATGTCACGTGGGCGATCCACCAGCCCTGGTGCCACCCGGCCAGGTCACCGACCAGCCAGTCGGACCCCACGATGGCCATGGCCAGCGGATAGCCGACGACTGACCACGTCTCGGCCTCGGCCCCGTGGCCGCCCAGCGAGTCCTGCAGCGCGATGCGGAATGCCTCGGCTCCGAATCCGGTAACGCCGATGGCCAGGAAGACGAGGAGCACGGCGGCGTGTTCCGGCTTCGACTTGATGCGGATCCGATAGGGGCGGAACCGCGGGGGGCCGTAGCGGCGGAGCATCGCCCACACCACGCCGACCAGGTAGAGCACCCCGGCAATGTCGCCCACCGCCGTGTAGGCCCGGTACACGTCGCCGTGGAGGAACTTGATCGATTCCGGGACCTGGTGGTTGACCTCGAGCACCGTGGTGACGGCCAGCAGGATGAGGAAGGGAAAGTAGATGAGGGCGTGCATGACGCCGGCCGCCGGTTCACGAAGCAGGGTCTGCATGTACACGCCCGACCGGAAGTCGCCGAAGCGCCGCCTGGCGTTGCCGGCGTTGGTGGACCGATTGTCCGGGGTGCCCCGCTGCCAGTTTTGGACCCGGTACGAGAACAGCACCGCCCCGTAGATGATCAGCACCGGGATGACCGTGTAGAAGGCCAGCTTCAGCGGACCGGGGACGTTGGCGAAGACCTCGCGGGTGACCGGGGAGTCGTCGTGGAACCCGTTCACCACCGAGGCGACGCCGGATGCGGCTGTGAACAGTGCGACGAGTACTCCGAGGCCGATTACCGCGTGGTTGGGACGGAGTCTGCGCTCGTTCATGGTCGGCCGAGACTATCGGCCCGTTCTGGTCTGGTGAGACTCGCGTTGAGGTGTACCCGGTCGTCCGAAGGCC
>Ga0257112_10000959_pt1 | contig 11106 bp, 6 predicted proteins | sample LP_taG_5_FD_191565 | JGI IMG/M metagenome (GOLD analysis project Ga0257112, IMG submission 191565) | Marine microbial communities from Northeast Subartic Pacific Ocean, Canada - LP_J_2015_P26_1000m | ecosystem: Environmental > Aquatic > Marine > Oceanic | place: Canada: Northeast Subartic...
AAATTGGCTCCAAAGTTTTGAAAGTAAAACCAGGCGATCATGTTGTTTTATCTTTCAATTCATGTGGTTCCTGTGCGAGCTGTAGTGATAAAGAACCTGCCTATTGTTATGAATTTATGCCGCGTAACTTCGGCGCAACAAGAGAAGATGGTACCACTGCATTATCAAAGGAAAACAGCCCAGTACATAGCAACTTTTTTGGACAATCATCTTTTGCAACTTTTTCTCTTTGTCGTGAATTAAATGCAGTCAAAGTGCCTAAAACCGTTGACCTCAGTTTACTAGGTCCTCTTGGTTGCGGCATCCTAACTGGTGCCGGAGCTGTCATAAATGCTCTTCCAGTAAAAAAAGGGTCGTCTTTTGTAGTTTTTGGTACTGGATCCGTTGGGTTGTCGTCGGTAATGGCTGCCCAAATACAAGGTGCCTCCACAATTATCGCCATTGATCTAAATGGTGATCGTCTAGAGATGGCTAGCAAACTTGGAGCAACACATACTTTCAATCCAAACGAAACAACTGACTTAGTAGAAAATATAATTGAACTCACCACTCATGGAGTAACGGCCGCTCTAGATACGACGGGATTGCCAGATGTAATTCGTGACGCTGTTTTATGCTTGGCCCCACGGGGAACCTGTGGAATTCTTGGCGCTTGTCCACCGGATTTTGAGGTCAAGCTTAACGAATTGCATTTCTTTTCCGGAGGGAGGAAGTTGATCGGAATTGTTGAAGGATCAGCATATCCCGATACATTAATCCCTAAGCTAATCAACTATTTCGAGGAGGGTCTGTTTCCTTTTGACCGTTTAGTTAAGTTCTACGACTTTGAACATATTAATCAAGCGATCGAGGATTCAGAAAAGGGCAAAACAATTAAAGCTATTGTGCGAATGCAAAATTAATTGCTCACCATGATTGTACATAATTCTAACAAGAAATTTTTTCATAATTAAGAGTTGGATAATAAGCGAAGAAAAAGGAGAAAAGAAATGCAAAGTAGGGACAAGTTTTTTATTGGTAATGAATGGGTATCTCCATCATCAACCCAAACTTTTGAAGTTATGAATGCTTCAACGGGCGAGCTCGTAGCAACAGCACCTGAAGGGGCTAATGCAGACATCGATACAGCCGTTTCGGCAGCACGCGCTGCTTTTGAGCACGGAGAATGGGCGAATAGTAGTCCTAATGACCGTGCTGAAATAATGGAGCGTTTTCTTGCTGCTCTTGCGAAACGCGGTGATGAGTTAGCTCAGACGGTCAGTATACAAAACGGGATGCCGATTGGACTGAGTACCGCATTCGAAGCTGAATATTCTGCTGGCTTATTGCAGTATTATGCTGAAGAGGCAAAAAATATTGAAACGGCCTTGGATATACGTCCGTCACAAATGGGTAAGGAAACACAGGTCAAAAAAGTTCCGTTCGGCGTAGTGGCTGCAATTGTCCCGTGGAATTTCCCCGTTACACTAGCCATGAGTAAAATCGCTCCGGCGATGGCTGCTGGATGCACTCTTGTTATCAAACCCTCTCCAGGAACAGTTTTGGATAGTTATATTCTAGCTGAAGCCTCTCTTGAAGCCGGTGTTCCGGCAGGTGTCCTCAATTGGGTAGCGGCTGATCGTGATGTTGGCGCATATCTCGTATCTCACCCAGGCGTTGACAAGGTAGCCTTTACAGGATCATCAGCGGCTGGTCGATTAATTGCGGAAACTTGTGGTGGTTTGTTAAGACCCGTGACTTTGGAGTTGGGAGGAAAATCGGCTGCTATTGTACTTGAAGATGCAGATATTGATACGTTCATTGAGGGCGTTCCAATGGCCTGTCTGCTCAATAATGGACAAACCTGTTTCAATGGAACACGAATATTGGCGCCAAAGAATCAATATCAGAAAATCTCTGAAGCCGTTGCCGATCTAGCATCCTCAATGGTTATTGGCGATGCTATGGATCCTGAAACTCAAATGGGTCCTATGGCTTCAAAACCTCACCGTGAGCGCGTTGAGGCTTATATTGTCACAGGAAAAACGGAAGCCAAGCTTATAGCAGGAGGTGGACGTCCCAAAAATACTCCGCAAGGTTGGTTTGTTGAACCAACAGTGTTCACTGATGTTGCCAATGATGCTGTTATTTCCAGGGAAGAAATATTTGGTCCTGTACTGTCCATTATTCCCTATGAAGGCGAGGATGAAGCAATCTCTTTGGCTAATGATTCTGAATTTGGTCTTGGGGGGTCTGTTTGGAGCGCTGACAGCGAGCATGCCCTAAAGGTAGCCAATCAAGTTAATTGTGGTACCGTTGGAGTTAATGGCTATGTGCCTTCTATTGGAGCACCATTTGGTGGTGTCAAAGGAAGTGGAATAGGGCGCGAGTTAGGCCCAGAAGCCGTAGATAATTATCAAAGTCTCAAATCAACTTATATCATGAGCTAGCTAAAAAACTCCAGGGAGTAACAATCTGAAGAGACTTGCCTAGATCAAATTTACAATGTAAGTTAGAAATTGTTTCATGATGTGGGTGACTCTTCAATAATATTAAAGCCTCTCGGTTTAAGAATTTTGATTGCGGCTGGAACTATTGTGAGTGCACCTAACATGTTGAAAGCCAATATGATGGCCAAAAGCAGCCCCATTTCAGCCTGAAAACGAATCGGTGATAAAAAACTCCATGACAAGAGCGGCAATATCATTGTCATTGCCGTAACAATAATTGCGATACCGGAGGTATTGAAAGCACGGCTTGCAGCTCCAGAAAAATCGAGTCCGCGCTGCATTTCATCACGCATGCGATCTGCCATGTAAATACTGTAGTCAACACCACGCCCTAATCCCAAGGCAGCAAGGGGAAGTGTATTAAGATTCATCCCAACATCAAGGAGTGTCATAACACTCACAGTCATGAAATGTGATGTCGCTAAAACAAAAGTTATTATGACACCTAATTTCACAGATCTGTAAAGCCAAATCAGATTGAATATAATAATGATCATAATCGCAATTAATAGTCGGCTTTCTTTTAACTCAATCTCATCGTTGATTGCTTTAGTAAGTCCGATTTGCCCTCCGGCAAATTGAATGACAGGCTCGTTTTCCTTGAAGCTATAATTGTCAATAAACTCATTCCCAAACTTCATTAGTTCATTTACGGTTTCTGAACTATGTTCGCTGGTGAATATGGACAATTTTCCTATGTTCCACTCTGGATTAGTATATGCAGCGAAGTCTCCAGGTTCACCGTTAGATCTAAACATATAAATATTGAAGCCAACTTCAGACGTAGTATCAGGAAGCAATTGATAAGATGGGTCACCTTCCCAGAGCACCATATTAATATTTTTTATTATTGGGGTCAGACTGGACGCTGGGGTTGCCGGTAATACTCGTTCATAAATGTATCGGTCAAATGCTTCTGACTGATGATAAAGATCAGGGTTAAGCATGATTTCTTCAGCACCCGAAAAATATGCCTGTAAAACGTCTGTTCCAATCCGGTCATAGTTCGAATTGATAGAACCAACGTCTTTGTTATACCGTGAATCAGGCCACAAAATAGGGCTCCCTACAGCATCTCCGATTTTCAAATTCTGGGAGACGATGAAACCGCCAAATAATAGGATGATAAAACTGGGCAAGAAAACATTGCGAGACATTTTCTCTCCAAAAAAAGTAGCCAAGAATGGTTGAAAAGGAAGTGTTGTTTTATATTTCTTGGGTTTTTTCAAGAAACTCATAAATGCAGCTGCTGCAATTATTCCCGGAGTTAGCGTTAGCAACCAAATCGTACATATAACGGCTAATAATTGAATGGATGGAATTGCAACAAGCGCCAAGACAGTGAAGCCTGCCGCTGAGGTTATAACCGCAGCTGTACTCGGAAATAACAACCGCTTTAATCCTATTCTCACAGCCTCTTTCATGTTGTTACCTTCGGCCAATTCATCAAATACTCGAGAGACAAATTGAACCGAATGTGACAATACAGTGGCAAATACAAAAAATGGTAATAACAGCAATAATGGATCCATGTTATAACCAGTGAAACCAATTACACCGAACCCAAGTACTGTTACTGAAAAAGCAACGACCATCGGTACTACTACGCCCACCCAAGTACGAAAAAATAAATAGAGAAAGATCGAGATAACTAGAACTGAGACCGCAAAAATTGAGATCATTTTTGGTAGTTCTTTTTTCACTTCACCCAGTAAAATAGGCCGACCAACGACCGATAATTTTACGGTACCGTCTTCATATTCAGCGCGTATGTTTTCTACAAAATCCACCAAGGCTGCAGTATCTACATCGTCCTTGAACTCTGCAGCAATCATCAAGGATTTTTCATCCAATGAAATTAAATAGCCATTGAATTGTCCGCGTATCAGCAATCTAAATTTCTCCATTTCAGCGTCGGTTTTAGGAAGATTTGGCCACATTATTGGATTCACTAAAATTTGGCCTTGTGCACCAGAAGCGGCGCGAGTTTTCCTCAGATTGACTGCCTCAAATAGCGCTTTGCGATTTGCATCATGAAAGTAAAAAGTATCTGAAATCTTTTTATACTTTTCCAAAAACTCCTTGTCGTAAACTTTACCATTTTTATTTTCTACCATTACAAGAACAGTGTTTACGCCACCGAATTTATCACTGAATTCTTCATACAATTTCACATTTTCATGCTGCGAAGGCAGCATCTCATTCAACGAAGCGCGTAGCGTTACTCCCGTGATAGCAAAATAACCAGCTATTGATGTAATAACGATTGCAATTATTATTATTATCGTCCGATACTGAATGACCGTATTTGCAATTGTTTTAACCATGCCAAAACCTTTTTATGAAAGTGTGGTTATTAAAAGCGTTATCAAATGTATCAATTCCCAGAGTTACCATTTGATCAACCCCATAATCTCTGTGGTAGTTGTATCAAGGGTAACGGCTAATCCACGAGCCCCCACTAATACATATTTTGATTCCGAAATAGGTGTGGCGCCCATGAAATACAAATAATTTCTATCCGGGAGGTTTATTTCAATTTTGTTCAATTCGCTGCCATTTTCAATCGTAAGGATATTTGCAAGACCAATCACAATACCCTGGCCGTTCTTATTAGCTGCAATATCAAAGAAATGCTTATTTACGCCTGAATTTAAGAGCTTGACTCGTTCTGGCTTTCCTCCTTCAGGTGCTGTGAGCATATCAATTTTGTCGGAATGAATTTGTGCTACAACACCGTCGAGTCCCACAGCAAGTACAGAATTACCAACTTGTTCAATCTCAGTGAATGTGGCTTTGATGTCCGGCGGTGAGATAATCGTCCAAGTTTTACCAGAATCGAGAGTTTCAGCAATTACACCAAATTCCCCAGCCACCATGGCTCTTTTTTCACTCAAAATAGTCAAACCATTTAATCTAGGTAAGTCACGACCTGTAAAATTACTCAAAGATTGATTGGCCCAAGTTTTCCCGCCATCATTTGTATATAGAATAGTTCCTTCATGCCCAACTGCCCAACCTACACGGTTGCCTAGAAATTTAATGTTTCGTAAATTTATCTGGTTATCTTCTGAGTAACGAGTCTTCCAAGTGGTCCCGCCATCATCGCTACTCATAATACGACCACGATGCGTTACCAACCAACCATAATCTTTGTCTAAAAATTGAATGCGCCGAATTAGGTCATTGTTAGATAGAGAGATATGGGTCCAATTTTTACCTCCATCCTTTGTTTTTAAAATAGTTCCGTAATAACCAGCCGCCCATCCATGTGACTTGTCCACAAAATCAACGCTGAAAAGATTGTCTGGAATAAAACGAACACGATCGTCTTTTTGATCAGTAATATTAGATTGAGATACCTTTGGCTCAGATTTTGATTGACTTTGGTCCCCATCAAAGGCCCATGCTATCGAAATCGTGGCGATTGCACCTAAAAAAAGTACAACCAGATACTTATATAAACGCGATCCCATTAAATTTAATTTTTATTTTATTGTGTAATTGTGTAATTGATTTGAGTAATCATATAATTGAATTGAGTAATCATATAATAGTTATTGCATAAACATATAATAAAAGATAGAGTGTTATTAATAAAGTAATTTTATTGTAGGGGGGCTATGTCCACAACCATGCCAGGGCTGATGCAAAAAAAACAGTTCAATTTGATTGAACTTTTGCAACATGCTGCGACCTGGAATGGTGATGTAGAGGTAGTAACAAATTCAGTCGAGGGTGGAATTCATCGCATCGGATATGCAGATCTTTACGATCGAACCTGTCAACTAGCCAATGCTTTAAACCGTCTGGGTATAAACGCTGGGGACCGTATTGGCACTATGGCATGGAATACTTGGCGACATTTGGAATGCTGGTATGGACTGAGTGGTATTGGCGCAATCTGCCATACGCTGAATCCACGTCTTTTTCCTGATCAAATCGAGTATATCGTTAATCACGCCCAAAACCGTTTTATATTTATCGACTCCAGTTTTGTTCCCATAATCGCTAATGTCCTTGACAAGTTGCCGACGCTAGAAGGTCTGGTAGTGATGACGGACAAAGAGCATATGACAGATGATATGCACGAGATCGGGATACCGGTTTATTGTTATGAGGAATTATTGGAGGCGGAAGGCAAAGCTTTTGTTTGGCCTTTGTTCAGTGATGATACGGCATCTTCTTTATGCTACACATCGGGTACGACAGGTAGCCCTAAGGGCGTACTTTATTCGCACGGATCTAACCATAATCATGCCCTGGTAAGCGCCCACGGAGATGTATTTGATTTGAAAGCTAAAGACTCCTTTTTGTTGATTGTCCCAATGTTTCATGCCAATGGCTGGGGGCTACCCCACAGCGTTCCAATGGTTGGTGGCAAGTTGGTTCTGCCAGGGCCGTTCATGGACGGTAAAAGTCTCCATGAGATTATTAAGGATGAGGACTGCAACAAAACCTGCGCTGTTCCAACTGTTATGACCATCTTATTAGACCATTTGGAAGGCAACAATCTACAAATTCCCAGTATGAATGAAATATATATTGGAGGCTCTGCGGTTCCTCAGTCAATGATCGAGCGCTTTGAGGCTGGATATGATGTAGATGTGAACCACGGATGGGGAATGACAGAGACAGTAGTTGGCACCTTTAATTGTCATTTACCTTTTATGGATAAGTTAAATTTTGAGCAGCGAATGAAAGTACGGAGCAAACAAGGGCGCCCACCTTTTGGAATGGAGCTAAAAATCGTGGATGACGAAGGTAATTCTCTGCCGCATGATGGCGTAGCATTCGGCAAATTGATGGTGCGTGGCCCTAGGGTCATTGAAAGTTACTATAAAGCGAATGAAAGTGCCGTTGATAGTGAAGGCTGGTTCGACACAGGTGATGTGTCGACTATTGATAAACACGGATTTATGCAAATTACTGATCGTGCTAAAGATATTATCAAATCTGGCGGTGAATGGATTTCTTCGGTTGATATTGAAAATACCGCGGTTGGGCATCCCGAAGTGCAAATTGCTGCATGCCTTGGTGTTAAGCATGTGAAATGGGAAGAGCGGCCTTTATTAATCGTGGTCAAGAAAGAGGGTTGTGATCCCAGCAAGGCCAGCATATTGGATGTCATTGGTACTGAACACGCGAAATGGCAACTGCCGGATGATGTGGTGTTCATCGACGAAATGCCACTGACGGCAACCGGAAAGATTGATAAGAAACCCTTAAGAATTACATACGAAAATTATCTAATGGAGGCCTAAAGCTATGGACAGTAATGACTTGATTAATAATGAAGATTTATTTGAAGCTCTAAAGCAAGAGCCTGATTTTGCATGGCCCTCAATTATTCTATTTCTTATATGTGCCGGGTTCATTTTCGGAGCAACTTGGGCAGCGATTTATGGGCATATTTCTTATTTAGCGGCCTGTTTGATTAATGGGACATCAGGATATTTCCTGTTTTCACCTATGCATGATGCTATTCATTCTTCTCTTGGGAGGAGTAAACAACTCAACCTTTGGGTTGGGCGTATCTCATTTTTGTTCTACTCTTCACTTGTAGCGTTTGAATTAATGCGTTTCATCCATTTTCGCCATCACCGCAATGCAAATGGTGACGGAGATGAAGCTGACGGAGTTATACAAAGTGGACCAGGGTGGTTTCGTCCGTTTAAATGGCCTTTTTTAGATTTAATATATGCTTGGAAGTATTTTGGACAAGGGTATTGGAAAGAACGCCCAAAATCTGAAAAGAGAAACATCTTAATAATGGCCCTTATAACCTTGGTTATGTGGCCTTGGTTAGTTATCAATGGTTATTTAACGGAATTACTCATGCTTTGGATAATCCCACAGCGCATATCTTTTTTTCTTATTGCGTTTATTTTTGTCTACCTGCCTCACGTTCCAAATGATGTATCTGAACAGGACAATGCTTACAGAGCCACTAGCATTCGAGAGGGTATGGAATGGTTTCTTTCACCATTGATGATGTATCAAAACTATCACCTTGTGCACCATCTTTACCCGAATATTCCCTTCTATCGACTGGTTAAAATTTGGAACTCCAGATTGGATGAGCATCTTTCACACGACCCCGCTGTTGTTTCTACTCTAGGCCTCTATCCACGACCTGCTAAGACTCCCGAATTAGGAGATAGCAAATGACCATACCGAATTCCATAAAGATTTATCAGAAATTAATCAATATAAAGTTAGTAAAAAAGGAGGAAATCCAAATGAATAACACAACTTTAAAATTATCGACGCAAACTGTTAGGAGGTTAAATAAATTTATTTCTTTAGCCTTGGTCTCTTTGGCGGCATTGCTTTTTGTAGCTCCAGCCTATGCCGAAGACGTTTGGTTTGGAGGACGTTTAAAAGCAGGTAATGGTGTCTTTTATGACAGGCTCGATGACACATCCGGTCAAGGACCTGCACAGTTTATCTTAGAATTGCAAGCTGAGTGGTCTCCCAATGATAACGTTACGGTTATTGGTGATGTCTGGCTGAGAGGAGATAGGTTTTATGATTTAGATGACGGTGAGTTTAGAGCACCCGCGTTTCAAAACTTTACATCTCCACAGAGTGCCTTTCTGGATAGATTTAGTATGTCGACTTCAAGCGACGGATCATATTTATTTCCAGACCCCTTCGGAGCGTCAGGTAAAGAGCAGGAACTTTTAGACGATTTTGATGATGAAATTCTTCGTGAGTTATCGGTAAGGTTTACGAACGACGAGGGAACATTGGCTGTCAAAGTAGGTAAATTTCAAAGAGGATGGGGGCAGGCAGACGGCCTTAGGCTGTTAGACATTCTCAATGCCCAAGATCTGCGTCAAAGGACTCTTTTAGCAGATACCGATGAAATCAGAATACCGGCTTGGACTATCGCCGTTACCGCTGAAATATCAAATGATGTTTCACTTGAACTCATTTATATACCAGAAGTTCGTCATTCAGAATTCGTGATTAATAATCCTACACCTAATAGCCAAACTTCTGGCGGTGCTTTTGGATTTCCTTTTCCACGTATTATTGAAGGTCAAACTGGATTCGGAATGCCTTTGCTTGGTGCTCATCTCACCGAACGAGAAGTGGAAGAATGGAAAAATGAAGAAGTAGGTGCACGTCTGAAATTTGATGCATTTGGTGGAGAGGTTACATTGAACGTATTCTACGGATATCAAGACTTACCAGTTGTCGTGCTCACAGGTGCCACTCTTCACGTCGGGTCATTTATCAACGATCCGGCAGCTTCAGTTGCGAACGTACCACTTGATGTTCCAACGACGATCGGTGCCATACATGCACCAGGTCAATATGTTGATTTCTTGCAGTCTCTTGCGGGCGGAACTGCCGCACCGGGAGATTTCCCTCTAATTCCATTTGGTTGTTTAGATATTCTAAACCCCGGCGCTGGTGGATTTCCTTGCTCAGTAACTGCAGATTTTGAAATGGATTACACAGAACGCCAAAAAACAGTTGGTTTTTCGTTTACTCGGGATATGAGCGAGTGGAAGTTAGGACCTAAAAATGTGTCACCGGTACTTCGACTGGAGGTGACCCATGAATTAGACAAAGCGTTTAACCGTCAGGTCATAAATGATCCTTTCATACCAGGACTATTTGCAAAAGGTACCCCAGCTTTAATTGGAACTAAAGCTGATACCGTCACCCACCGTGATCAAACATCAACTCTAATAGGGTTAGATTACAATATGTGGTTGTCCGGTTGGAAAAGTCAACGGAGTTCAATTTTCGTTACCTCACAGTTTTTTAACATTAAGACGAAGGATCATAAAAATTTAATGTTTCAAGCACCGTATGCATTGTTAGATGTAGAAGAAAACCAACAATATTTTACCCAAACTTATACATTAGGATTACGTAACGATAATGTAATCCTTGACGGACTGGCCGTTTGGGATCTTAGCAAAGATGGATTTGCTTATCGGCAAAGAGTGACTTTCTCGGCTATGGGTAACAAATTGATTCCAAGAATTGAGATAGGAACATTTGACGGTGATACAGAAGAAGGACTACTCGCTTTGTACAAAGATTCTGACTATGTTGAGTTTTCACTCACCTATCAATTTTAACCCCTAAATCTATAAGGAGAACACAAATGAAATTTTATAAAATAAAAACGTTGTTAATCTGCCTAACCCTAACGGTTTTGGGCTCGATGGCCTCTACTGCACAGGCTGGTGATGAATGGATTGATAATTGGAAATCTTTCGCCGCTGAAACTGGGCTGCCCGAACATGCTGCCTGGGCTGCCGCAATCGACAATGCAGAAGTAAGGGCACTTGCTAAAGATTGGGAAGATTTCCGTGGATATACTGCGTCGTCTTTGCTGGCGAAAGAAACACTTCCTGCTGAATTGAAACCTGGTTTTATCATCACGAAAGAAAACATTGATTCATTACCTTGGGTGAAGGACTACTTGCCGCAGTATTGGATCGATCGTTTAACTTCCGATTGGACGCCGATCAAAGGTATCCGTGTTGTTCCAACTACGCATTATTACATGCAACAAGCACGATTGGACGCAACCAAGACGCTTGAACCAGATCATTTTAAAATTAACGAAAAGGGAGAGCTTCGTGAC
>Ga0257112_10000961_pt1 | contig 11082 bp, 4 predicted proteins | sample LP_taG_5_FD_191565 | JGI IMG/M metagenome (GOLD analysis project Ga0257112, IMG submission 191565) | Marine microbial communities from Northeast Subartic Pacific Ocean, Canada - LP_J_2015_P26_1000m | ecosystem: Environmental > Aquatic > Marine > Oceanic | place: Canada: Northeast Subartic...
ACCAGGATTTCGTGGGCCAAATGAACATTGTTTTTCCAAATGCTGAAAGGCTCGCTCACCGGAAAATTCGGGCACTGTATTTTCACACCCGACAGTAACCAGACAACTGAATAAAGCGCAAATTAATTTCTTTTTCGTTTTCATTTTTTACCACAAACCAGTTACCATTAACCACTAATCGCAATATTTATATCAAACCCAAAATCACGGTCGATTTTCTTGCCAGTCGTTTTTGATTCTGATTCCCTGTATTCATAAATGATACCGCCACTGACTTGAGAACTAAATGAATAGGATATCCGTAATGCTGTTTTCCAGCCGGAGTTGAATGCAGTCTGACCAAATTCTGCACCACCATCTTTACTGCCCAATGACTCGCTTTCATTCATATCAAAATTAAGCGTGAAGTTTACGGTATTTTGGATATGCCAGTCGTCCATATAAGGCAGTGGTATTGTAAAACCACCCCGATAGCTGTAATTGCTACTGGCTGTCCATGTTTTTTCATTGCGCACGCTCAAACCATTGGACTCGTCCTGAACCGACTTAGACAAATTGTGGCGGATATTCATGGAAATACCTTTTTTCAAGTTCATGTTTAATCCAATGAGGGGAGCAAAACTGATGTTTTTCCTGGATGAGCGCTGATTATCATCATAATCGTTGATGAATTGATCAAGATCAAATAGCGGCATGGCTGGTCCATCAAAATTCTCAAATTGCCAAGACCGGGATTCTTTACCATTCATGGCGTGTTCCATACTTGCGGTACGAGCGATCTTTTTAATAAAAGGCCATTTCTCAACTCCGGTCCAACGCAAACTCCAACCAAAGAAAGGAAATCCTTCTTCCAATTTTTCTCCCCAAAACAAATAATCGCGGGACATTGAACGCTGCTCAACATTTGATGCACCAATGGTGGTGGAGATATTCTGGGCATAATTCATGGAAGTAGAAATATTGCGAGTAAGATTCAATCCTGAGCGTACAGAAAAATCGCGCTTATGATCCCAGGCTCCCAGATCAGATCCGATATTATCAGCATGACTTAATTCGTGATCAGGCAGCCAGCCAAACTTATACCCAGTAGGTATCGTTCCTTGAACTCCCCGGCCTGTACGATTGAGGTTTTCTGTATAGGAGAAACTGATGGGATTCACTTTTTTTATTATTCCATGAAAAGATGTCAGGAAAGCATTTTCCTTTTGGTCAGTTTTGGTTTCTTCGATCTCTTTCTCTTTAGTTTTATCCCGGCCTCTGCGCCTGTTGCTTTCAGTCCTCGAACTTGATTTTGAAGGTGGTTTATAAAATAACTCGAACATTTGAGATGGTAAAATATTGAAGCTCGATGAAAAACGTAATTGGGTTCCAATTGTAGCACCATCTATCGTACTGGCGCGTGGTTTATTCCAGCGGAAGGCGGCACTATGGTTAAAGTTTGGTTTGAGCCAAGTGAACAATTGTGGGTTAAATGATGTCGTCAGGTTTTCATTAATATTTTCTACAACACCAGCATCCATTTCTTTTATGGCTATCCAGGCATAGCCGCGAAAATCCTTGAGATCACTGGTAATTGTTCTGGAGTATTTTGCTTTCAGTTTATCAGTCAAACTGTAATCAAGTGAGAATTTTCGACTTAAGCCAAAAGAATAATTATCAGAACGGGGACCAACACGTTTTGTCGTTTGTGACAAGGATTCATTAATATTAAAACTGGTGTTAAATGCAGAAGGTGTATAATAAACATTCATTTCGCCCAGTTTTTCACCGAGCCAGGGAACATCTTTAAGCCATTTAAATGGTGTGATATAATTATCCCTGCTGAATGGATATGAATAGTTCACTTTTCCAGAATATTTTTCGTTCAAAACTTCTGAGTTTAGTGGGTCAGAAGATTTGGACTGAGAAGCTGTAAAACTGGGTTTAATCTTATCGAGTGTTGATTTTATAAATTTATTATCCGACTTACTGGACTTGGTCAAAGAAGTACTGAAAGATATTTCCTGTTTTCTGGTCATAATGGAATCAGGGACATTTTTCTGATTCACTTGGATATCTGAATCAGGGAAATATTTTGGCCTATTTTCCAAGTGTGAAAAGGTTGTGTTTAATGGAATATTCAAACCCCAGGACTTGGGCATTAATTTGTGTAACTGCACATTAGTGTTCACTCTGAAATTTTCTGAATTTGCATTACTGCCTAAGCGTTGCTGCAATACATGAAAATCGGCATCTTTTCTGTTGTAAGAAACAGTGGATGTCGCCAGATCCGCTAAATTGAATTTGGACTGCACCCGCATAGCAACACCGCGATCTTTCTTCACACCACTTAAGCGCAGTTCATCCAGCCATACATCACCTGTAATGGGTTCATCAGCCTGGTTACGCACCCCCACAGTAAAAAATTGAATGCTTGAAAGAGACGGTTTACCCTTGATATGGATCTGTTTTCCAGATACGTTTCCATCTTCATCTGTAAAAGTATAATAGCGGTCATTATCTATAATCTCGTATATATCTGTTTCTTCATATTTGCTCACAGATGACGAATCCTGAAGCTTTAATTTGGTCAGCCAATTCAGATCAATTTCAATGGAGTTCCTCCCTCGCGTTTCATCCCAGCCGCTGTAAACGGGTTGGATAAACTCGTAATAATTATTGCCCTGTCCAAAACGTAGAAAAAATTCAACACTTGTTTCTTCTTTGCCAATCCATTGGTTTGGAGTTTCACCATAAACATACATTTTTAATTTATCATAGGTCAAATAATTCGCGCCGGATATTTTCATCAGACTCTTCATAGCAGCACCGCTATACCCTGCAGGCAGATCAGTGAATTTCATCACTAGCGATTGTTCTTTGGAACGTATATCATTTAGTCTGTCATATTCTCCTTTCACACCTTCTGGAGGAACATAATTGTCGTTGTCTTCTGTATTGACGACAGCAATAGCAAAAACACTATCCGCATTTTCTTTCGTGAATGTATTGGATGAATCTGAAGCAATACCCAATTCCTGCCATCCATTACCTACCAGTTCAATTTTGGCAACATTAATATTGACATTTCCAGTATCTGAAACGATCAAAGATAAATGGCGAATTTCTGTCCATTCCGGGCTCATGCTAGAATCCACCCTGCTGAAATGGTTCAAAGGTATACGGTATAATTTCCAGCCAGTATAATCACCATTGGATTTTTTTGTACGGCCGGCTAAATATGTAGTATCGGTAAGGAAAAATGATTTAGTAAAATATTTATTCACGATCAATAATTCAAAAGAACGATCCAGGCTTTCTGTATCAGGATATTTACCGGTATCCAGGGCATTCCCTTCAGTTCCATTAATTTTTGAAAAATCAGAACTGCCTTCATTGTACGACCAGTTATCATTATTAGGATCTTCCAGATTGCGATCCAAACCTGTATAAACAATATCAGCCCATAGTGGATCATCCACAACAGCCACATAAAATGTATCGATACAACCGCCCCAGCCATCTTCGTATTCGTCTATGCAGCCATCCAAACCGATATCTTCCTGATCTTGTAATAGCCCATCGCCATTCATACCGGCTACTTTTTCATCTTCAGTATCCAATTGACCATCCCCATCGCGGTCTTCACTAATCCTACCTAAGTTAACGGTCAATTTCCCTTTTTCTCCGTATAACCAAATTTCAAAAAACTTGGTTTGGGTTTGGTCGTAATCACCTGAGTATAATGGTGTTGTTATGCCAGCCCATAAAGAATCTTGTATTATACCACTGTGTAAATCTCTGGGTCTATAATTTAAGTTTAATATATCTGTGGTTTCATTCTGGGCGCGGATAGACGTTGATTGGTTGGGCCATATGTCTTTTGTCCGGACTTGAACATAAGGATTATACCAACCCATTTTAGCTCGATTACGCTGTTTTAATTGTTCATCACCTAAAAACAATGGTGCGGATGATTCTTTCCAGTAACGCCGTTGAATCGGGATGGACGTCGTGCGTTTAGAACCTTCAAAATCATCAATAAACGCTACACCGTTTGGATCATCTGTTGCTGAATTATTGATGGGGTTTGGATTTGGTAATACCTGTGCTATTTCTCCTTCGATAGAAAATGCGGATACTTTTTCTGTTTCTATGATTGGCAGGCGATCCAATGCACGGGTTAAGCCATCAAAATCGAGTTGATATCGCCCATTCAAATCCCAGATAAAATTGCGCATGGGTTCATACCCCACTTCAATTTTTTCATTCATTATAGTCTGGTTATAATACAATGCTGTAGCACCAATAAACGATTTTTCACCCAGATCCATTTGGGCTCGTGTTCCAATAATGGTTTTCTTATCAAAGGACACTAATTCATGTTTATCATATAAAATATTGAGATTTGCATTGGGATCAGCGGCACTGCTCATGATCAGTGTTCCACTGAAATAATCGATTTGATAATCCTGCCCGCGTCTAAGTTCTACACCATCCAGAAATACCTGGTCACTGCCTTCTACAATCATGAATCCTAAATTGATAGTAGAGCTTTTGTTGGTGTATTCAACTTCAATTTCCCAATGTTTATCCTGGGTGATTTCACCGGTAATGGTTGACGTATACATTTTTCCTACACCTAAAACACCATCTAGATCAGGATTGGCATTACCCCCTTCCAATGAATCATTTGTAAAAGGATGATAAATAGGAAAAAACAATTCACCTGTTGTCAGGCTGACGATGTTTGGATTAAACATATCAATGATATTATCACTTTTCAGTTCATTCGAGGTATCAACACTGTCCAGCCCAAACTGGGTAATATACTCAATTCCATTGGGGTCATAATATTTATCTGGTTGGAAGTCCGTATTCCAGATCTTAACACCAAACCCTTCCTGATTAATGTTAGTCGCACCCAAGTAATACACATTTTTAAACATAAGATCCCATAATTCATGCGATGGCGTCAGGTTTTCTGGTTTTATCATCTGTAACGCCAGGGTGGAATCATCTTCTATAACACCATGCCCAATAGCCAAAACAGTATCAATTACCGAATTACGATTATTGACATCGAGTTCCACAATAATGTAATGACATGCAAGTACATTATCAGCTGAACGATTTTTTAAGCGCAGAAAGCCCAAATCTCTACTGATAGTATAATCTGGCCCTTCTTCAAGCCGTTTGAAATTGACATTGTTGCGGTCATCATCAGATGGATTATCAATATCCACATAGGCTGACCCTGGTTCAGTTGTAGGATCTGTGGAATTGTCCATGCGGTATAATTCAAAATTGCGTACCGCGTAGCGCCCTATGCGGTGGAGGCCGTCTACCAGTGGATAAAACGGCGGGATATATTGGATATTATTGGATTGACCCATATACTCCGTCGGCTGATTTTGGGCGCCGTTGCGGTACAATTTGTTTATAAAGAAATATTGATATTTGATATACTCGTAATCCTTGATGCGCAGTGTTTGGGCTTCACTTGTTCCTTTGTATTCCTGCTGCTCTTTCTTGGTTTTCTCAATAGACGCGATAGTTGTAATATCTATTGGGCCTAGTTTTGAAACGGCTTTCAAACCAAACAGGCCTTTATTCTGTCCTGAAAATGTCACAAATTGAGTCGCAGGTAAAGAAAGTGAAATATTTCCTGCATCGATCTTTTGGATAATATCATCTTCTGCACCTTCATAGGAAATACGGATATTATTTTCCCAGTCAAAATCCCGTTCAGAGTCATTATCCATGAGTACAGTTATGCGATCACCGATCATTCCTTCTACATTCAAATTCTGTTTTTGATCAAATTCGAGATGAGTATTCTGGGACTCAGCCAAACTGGAGCGCACTAATTCCTGATCCTGGAAAACCATCTTTCCCGAAATATTGATATTTCCTCTAACACGCAATGAAGCTGTTCCCAAGGCACCCATATCCACCAGATCAAAAGTAATGCCTTTACCTCCTCGCCGAGATTCTGCAACTATATCTTCACTCCCTAATGATACCTTATCCGTAAATATAATGCGACGCTTGACGTTGATCATATGAACAAAATACCAATCCACTGGTGCGGTGAATGGAATACGAAAAATTTTATCATCAATATATTCAGTTAATGTGATGTATTGCCAATCGCGATCAATATGAATTTCAATATCACGTTCTCCAAAATCAGCTTTTATCCAGCCCAGAGGAGTCAATATAGTATCAGCAAGCAGGCTTAAAGGTTTTGGAATATCTGGAAATGCTGGCGTTATATAATCAGATGCGAGGATAAAGCTGTCATGTAATTCTTGGACAGACGAATCTGATTGACCATCTTGGGCAAAATTTGCCGAGATGGCCATACAAAGCACTAATATGACCGCATACCCTTTATACAAAAGGGACTCCTATGATAGTTATTTTCGGTGTTTTCAGCCCCGATTCACGGGGGTCAATCCGATAGCGGTAGGTCTATAAGTTATACTCCTGTTGTTTCATTTGCGCTCCAATGAGCGGATAAAAGTTTACTAAGTTTTTGTAACGCGTGTCCACGATGACTTATTTTATTCTTTTCCTCTGTAGAAAGTTCCGCAAATGTACATTTCATTTCTGGGATATAAAATACCGGATCATATCCAAATCCGCTTGTCCCTTTTGGTTCTTTTGTAATCAATCCCTCGATTTTTCCTGCGGTTGTAATTTCATCAGAACCATCTACAAAAGCAGTCACTGTACGAAAGCGAGCAGTTCTTTCATGTTCACGTATATGAGTCATCTCATTTAAAATTTTATTTACATTATCTTCATATGTAACATTTTCACCTGCATATCGTGCAGAATACACTCCAGGTTCACCAGCAAGTGCATCCACTTCCAAACCGGTGTCGTCTCCTATTGCAGGAAGTCCAGTGAGCTTATTTACGGTTCGCGCTTTAAGCAAAGCATTTTCTTCCAACGTTGCTCCTGTTTCAGGAATATCACCTATTTCAGGAAAGTCATTCAGCGTTTTGATCTCAAAATGAAGATCCTTTAAGGCCGCTTTCATTTCTTCCATTTTATGGAGGTTGTGCGATGCCAGTATAATTTTCATATGTATTGCAAAAAAAGCTTGGGAAAATAGATGTTCACATTTGAAGCGGCAAGGACTTTAAATTAGGTGAGTTTGCGTTTGCATGAAGGATATTATCGCCGCTAATTTTAGCGGCTTTTTTGCAGCAATTTTGTGGCTCGGTAGCTCAGTCGGTAGAGCAGTGGACTGAAAATCCATGTGTCGCTGGTTCGATTCCGGCCCGAGCCACTATGTTTTACTGTTACCATTCCCGCATTCTCCGTTAACTTTGCTCCAGAATATCAATTTAACTATGTCTGCAAGGAATAAAGAGTTTTTACGGAGAGCCATCCAGCTTTCCGAGGAAAAGATGATGGAAAACAGTGGGGGTCCTTTTGGTGCTGTTATTGTCAAGAACAACAAGATCATTGCTGAAGGATTTAATCAAGTAACTTCTTTTAATGATCCTACAGCCCACGCCGAAATCGTTGCTATTCGCAATGCCTGCAAAACCCTAGGCGATTTTCACCTCCAGGGTGCTGAGATCTATTGCAACTGTGAACCCTGTCCTATGTGCCTGGCAGCAATTTATTGGGCTCGTATAGAAAAAATATATTACTCCAATACCCGCGAGGATGCCCGGGAGATTGGTTTCGATGATAAATCTTTTTATGAAGAATTGACTAAAAACAGTAATCAAAGAAAGATTCCTGCAGTTCAAATGCTTGCAGAGGAAGGTAAAGCTGCCTTTAAAGCATGGGCAGCTAAAGCTGATAAAACGCTATATTAGCAACGTATGTTGATATACTTGTATCTTAGTTAAAATGATTGTTAATACCCATTTTATACTTAACGATCATGAGGTGATTACTGACGCTCATCCGGGATTACTCGTGCTGGATTTTCTTCGTCAGAAAGAGAAGCTAATGGGGACCAAGGAAGGGTGCCGGGAAGGTGACTGTGGCGCATGTACAGTAATCATCGGTGAGCTTGTAAATGAAAAGGTTTCATATAAACCTATAACATCTTGTCTTATGCCTATTGGTGAACTCCATGGTAAACACCTGGTTACAATTGAGGGTTTAAATCTTGACAAACTCTCCCCTGTTCAAGAAGCCATTGTTAAAGAAGGAGCCACTCAATGCGGTTTCTGCACTCCGGGGATTGTGGTTTCCCTGACTGCTGGTCTAATGGGGAAAGATTCTAGTATTTCGCAGTATTCAGTCATGCGAGCTTTGAGCGGACATCTTTGTCGTTGTACTGGTTACCGATCCCTAAAGGCTTGTGAATCCCATCTCCAGGAATCAATCGGCAAAAAAATTGATTTTGATTCACTTATTGAAAAAGGCTTTCTTCCCAACTATTTCAAAAATATCTTTGATCGATTAAAGAAAATTCCACCCCTTATCTCGCCAGACGGGTTAGCGAAAGAATATTTTATAGCAGGAGGAACTGACATCTATATCCAGGAAGGTGAAAAACTACCCGAATCTTCTGTTAGTATCTTGAGCCTCCATCCGAAAATGAAGGGGATTTCCAAAAATAATGGACATATTCATGTAGGCGCTTTAACAACATTCGAGGAATTTGCTTTTCATTCGTATATCAAAGAAATCATACCTCAAATTGAGGATTATATGTTTCTCAATGCTTCCTGGCAGATACGGAATCGGGCAACCTTGGGTGGTAATATCATTAATGCTTCTCCAATTGGAGACATGACAATTCTTCTTTTGGCAATGGATACACAACTGGTCCTTCAAAATGGATCCGGGAGCCGGATAGTACCCCTCACTTCCTTTTATAATGGATATAAACAAATGGATAAAACGGATTCTGAAATTCTAACAGAAATCCTGATTCCAAATTCTGCGACTGAATCAAAGATCCATTTTGAAAAGGTATCCAAACGGAAATGTCTAGACATTGCTTCTGTAAACATGGCGATGAGTGTAACAGGACAGGACGGTTTTATTCAAGATATCAGCTTGGCTATTGGAGGTATAGCTCCTATTCCTTTATATATGAAAGAGTCATGTTCAATGTTAAAAGGACAAGCAGTATCTAAAAATTTAGTGGAAAAAGCGGCCAAATTGATACAGCAAGAAATTTCACCTATTACAGATGTTCGCGGGAGCATGGAATACAAGCGCTTATTAGCCCATCAACTTGTTATTAAATCTTTCATCACTCTTTTCCCTGAAAGCCTTTCTGCAGAGGAATTTTATGAAAAACATTGATGCTGCTTTACATACGCGCGGTGAGTCAGAATATGTAGATGATGTCCCACAGCCTGCTGACATGCTATACGCAGCTATCTATGGCTCTCCTGTCGCTCATGGTAAAATCATGCAGTTTAATTTTACTGATGCCAAAAACATTCGGGGTGTTGTAGCAATACTTACAGCTCAAGATATTCCTGGAGAGAATCAGATTGGTCCCATTATCCAAGACGAACCCTTGTTGGCGGAGGAAAAAGTGCATTTTGCCGGCCAACCTTTAGCAGTTGTGATCGCTTCCAGTCCACAAGCTGCCAGAAAAGGGGTCAGATCCATTCACACAGATATTGAAGAATTACCTGTAATCGTACATCCGAAAGTGGCCTATGAAAAAGGTGAGATCATTGGTACACCGCGTACATTGGCCATCGGTGATATAGATGCTTCTTGGGAAAAGTGCGATATAATCGTTGAAGGTACGTGCAATATTGGTGGGCAAGAACACGTCTATCTTGAGACTCAAAGAGCTCGAGCCATCCCCTTGGAAGGTGACGTCATCAGAATTCATGCTTCCACTCAAAGTCCTTATGCCAGCCAACGTGCAGCTGCCAAAATCCTAGGGGTTAATCATCATAAGATAGAAGTGGATGTCAAGCGAATAGGGGGTGGATTTGGGGGTAAAGAAGACCAGGCAACACCCATTGGATGTTTAGCCGCCTTAGGCGCATGGCATACAGGAAAACCAGTGGAACTTGTTTTAAACCGCTCAGAAGACATGAGGATGACCGGTAAACGCCATCCTTACATTTCAGATTTCAAGATTGGTGCAACGAATGATGGAAAGGTCATCGCTTATGAAGTAAACCATTATCAGAATTCAGGTGCTGCTGCTGATCTGTCTACTGCCGTTCTTGAAAGAACTCTTTACCACAGTACTAACAGTTATTTTATCCCTAACGCACGAATAACTGGTGCTTGCTGTCGAACAAACCTTCCCCCTAATACTGCATTTAGGGGATTTGGTGGTCCCCAAGGGATGTTTGTTATTGAGTCTGCATTGGAAAAAGTAGCAGAAGCACTGCAAAAACCTAAAGAAGAGATTCAACAGAAAAACCTACTTAAAAAAGGTGACCCCTTTCCTTTTGGACAGCTGTTTCAGAATGACCATATACAACGGTCTTGGAAAGATACTTTAGGTAATTACGATCTTAATGGAATCAGCAATCGTATTAAAAAGTTCAACAACGATCATTTTGATACCAAAAAAGGGTTAGCAGTCATGCCTGTATGTTTTGGCATCTCTTTCACAACAACCTTCATGAATCAAGCCAGCGCGCTGGTACACATTTACACTGACGGCAGTGTTAGTGTTACCACAGGGGGAATTGAGATGGGTCAAGGTTTGAACACGAATATACTCAAAATTACTGCAGAAACGTTGGGTATTGGGTCTGATAGAATTAAGATTGAAAGCACCAACACTACTCGTATTGCCAATATGTCACCCAGCGCTGCGAGTTCCACTACCTTACTGAACGGGAATGCAACTGTATTGGCAATTAACCAGATTCTTTCACGGATCAAAACATTTGCAGCAGAAGAATTGGGTTTCACAGAAAAGGATAATATCACTATCTCTTCTGAAAAAATACTTTACAAAGGTGAAAACACTGGCATGACCTGGAATGAATTGATTCAAAAAGCTTATCTTGCACGAATAGGTCTATCAGCTCATGCTTTTTTTGCCACACCTGACATTTGGTTCGATAAAAAGAAAGAACAAGGCGAACCCTTTGCTTACCACGTTGTAGGGGCAGCAATTATTGAAGT
>Ga0257112_10000962_pt1 | contig 11077 bp, 9 predicted proteins | sample LP_taG_5_FD_191565 | JGI IMG/M metagenome (GOLD analysis project Ga0257112, IMG submission 191565) | Marine microbial communities from Northeast Subartic Pacific Ocean, Canada - LP_J_2015_P26_1000m | ecosystem: Environmental > Aquatic > Marine > Oceanic | place: Canada: Northeast Subartic...
AATATAGTTGCCATGCCTATCTATAAATAGATTTGCCGTTGAACCATAAACTAACTGAAACCCTTTTTCTGCTATACGTTCCCAATGATCAGCAGGAATTCCTTTTCCAACAATACGTCCAGTAACTGATATGAACTGGAAATAAACATAAGTTACACCTAGCTCTTTAATCTTCTCTCGTACTGCCTTTACAAGTCTATCTCGTCCTGGTTGATTTACGTGTTCTTCTAGATCTGTCATATTTCCCCCGTATAGAATTAAATAGTTAGCATCAATTTTGACACTAAATCATTTATGAAATGTATTCATAATATATATTTATAAAGTTTAGAGATATGTTTCTAAACCCCATTTGTGCCAAAATAAGCCTGTATCTTTATAGAAATGGTAACTGAAAAATATATTGGCGTCTAGTCCTCTACTTACCAGTAATAATCCTCTACTTACCAGTAATAAGTTACTATTTTATGCCATATATAGGGGTATTAGTTTAATAGAAAATAGACTTCGATCGTGGTAAATAATGATGCAAAAAGGCAAATTAATTAAACTATGTTTAATATGAAAAATAAATTGCATAAATGACAAACTATAGGATCGACAACTTACAATATTGTAATTGGTCTGAGGAAATATTTAAAATTAATCATCAAGCAAGTATTGACGCAGTGCATGTTACAATCGCCTACCACGAAGACTTTGATGAAGTAAAAAATAATATCGAAGCTTGGGATATTCGTTTTAATGAATTTCCAGATTTAATACTTCATGGAAAAACATTTCAAGATATAGAAAGAGCAAAACAAGAAAATAAAACAGCAATTTTTTTTGGATTCCAAAATTGTTCTCCGATTGAAGATGATATTAATCTTGTAGAAGCGGTTCATGATATGGGAGTGGTATTTATGCAGCTTACCTATAACAACCAATCCTTACTTGCTACAGGTTGCTATGAATTGAATGATAGCGGAGTAACAAGAATGGGAAAAGAAGTAATTAAAGAGATGAATAGAGTTGGTATCGTTGTTGACATGTCTCACTCTGCCGAAAGATCTTCTCTGGATGCAATCGAAATATCAGAAAAACCAATTGTTATCACTCATGCCAACCCTTCATTTTGGCACAACGCAAAAAGAAACAAATCAAAAGACCTGCTTAAAGCACTTGCAGATTCTGGTGGCATAATTGGACTGTCTCTGTACCCTCATCACTTGTTAAATGGATCAGACTGCACACTTGAATGTTTCTGTTCAATGGTTGCAAAAACTGCTGAACTGATTGGAACGGATCATATTGGTATTGGATCTGATCTTTGCTTAAACCAACCTGATACAGTGGTTGACTGGATGAGAAATGGAACTTGGACGAAGTCAAAAGATTTTGGTGAAGGCTCTGCTACTAATCCATCATTTCCTCAACAACCTAATTGGTTTCAAGATACATCAGGCTTTGACAATATTGAAATAGGTTTAAAGAAAGTAGGTTTTAATGATAGTGAAACCAATGCAATATTGGGTAACAACTGGTTTAATTTTTACAAGAATTACATTAAGTAAAAATGACTAATATTAAACTCCGTGATCCAAAACAAGTTATGAAATTATCTCGTCTTGGATCATTTCATCAATCAAAACTATCTTTTTTAAGAAGTTTTATACGTGAATTTAGAGACTGGAATTTTCAGCAAGATCTTTTTGACTTGGATTCCAATGGTTATGGCACGGCAATTTATTCTGTTAGAAAAGAAAAAAGAGTTTACTCACTGATTTGTTTTGCTAATGAATTGGATCCCGATAAACGGTCAGATCGAGTCATTGCTACCAAATGGGATGCAGCTTTTGTTTTACACGATGGAATCCCAACAAATGAAGACATAGAAAGATTAAGAGAAAATGTTCCTAAACAAGAAGTAGGCAGGTTAACTTATAAAGAATTAACTTTATCTCGTGCCAATAAATCCATTCGAATTTTTGATCACGTGGTTGAAAATTTATCCAATGGAAAACAACCCAACATGAGCATTGTAGATGAAGTGGGATATCTATATCGGACTACAGCTGTCTACGGCTCAGGAAAGTTTGGATTAGCTGATCGATATAGAATTAAAGATAGACCCGAAATCAATGGGCCTTTTCGACTTGAAATGATGCTGGTTTATTTAGTTCGACAGTTTACATTTGATCAAGTTAATCATATAGCCAAATTGAAAAGTCCTCAAACTTCCGTGGAACTGGATCAAAACATTGCACGCAGACTTGGAATTGGCAATTCAACAGGGCTGGGCATGGCCCCATTTATTGTTAATCACCCCTCATTATTGCACAAATGGATCTTTGCTAGAGAAGAGGCATTAAGACAAATTCGCTCAATTGAAAAAGTGTCTCTTAATGATTTTCAAATTTTTAAAAATTGTTTACACCAATCAAAATATAATATTGAGACCTGGAATACAAAGAGCGACTATCAAAATAAAAAAATTGAACATCTTAAACTTGATCTTGAAAAATTTGAGAAAGATTTTCTTAGCTCTTTAAAATTCGATGAAAATTATTTCTGGAATAAACTTTTTCAATGGATAGATAAAAATCTTAGTGAAGAGGGAATTGAATATATAATATCCATGTTAATGGAGCCCTATGATCAAATAGTCAATCCATTGGTCCAGGAAATGAGTTCTGATGAAGATAAATATTTTGATATACCTGCTGAACGAACTGTAGCTGACCTCATTGTACTAATTAAGAAAAATTATAATGATATTTTAGATATTGACTTTAATACTAAAGAATCAATTTCTAATTTTTGGTTCATTTCTAAAAATAAAGAAGAACCAAGAGTAGCAAATCGATACGAGGAAGAAGGTTCCGAATTTGAACAACCTCTGGCTATTGCAAGAGATATTGTTCATCTTTATCAAAGACTATTAACCGTTTCGTCAACTCAAACTCTTGCTGAATTTTTAATTGTAAATAGTGATTTAAGGCATGCGGTAAGACGCTGTCATATCGTTGAAAAATTTCCTTATGCTGAGATTCAGGACAATACTATTGGCGCTGACCTCGTTCCAATTGATATGCTTAGATTTAAATTATCATTCTTCGGCGCTCAAAAATTTGATCCTCGATCAGATAAATGGCTACGGATCTGCATGTATCAAGGTGCACCACTAATCAACGAACTAAGCACTGCAAATGACATGTGGATTTACGAAGGCAGGCCCTAAGTTATGAAAACTTCAAGTGAAATCGATACTGTATCCAAGAGAGCAACCAAAGCGTCGGGCTTCTCATGGGGCATAGCTGAAGAAGTTGGGCAAAACACTAAAACTCTTGAGTTGTTTGGTATATGGGGAATCGAGAATCTGAATGCATATCTTAAGAGTTTGAAAAATCGAACCCCAGAAGGACCGAAAAAAATTCTGCAAGAAAATCAACTGCAAGGAAAAGCATTTTGCCCCTTTTACACTGGAGCAGCTCTTATCGATGCAGCTCATCAAGTTGTAGAATTAAGAACTTTACAGTTTAAATCTTTAAACTTTCCTATTTTGTTGCTGCCTTTCATTAATCGCCTATCTTATAAAATTGGCAGAACGATAATAGTTAAAATGGATGATTACGAAATTCTTCTTAATCTAAATAAATTTATTACTTCTAATAAAGATATTCGAAACATTATTTTACCTTCAGCAGAAATTTTTAAAATTAATATTTTGGAAAGTAAAGATACATTTAAACCTGATACATGGGATCAACTTTATGAATTATCTACAGAAACATTTGTTGAAGAAACTGAACGATTAAAAAGTACGGGAGCTGGAGCCGGATTGGTCGACAATGATTAGTCTCTAAGAATAAATTAAAGTTGAATACCAATGTTTTTCAGTTGAAGATAACTTTTAATCGCTTGTTGCCCCTTTTCTCGACTGTAACCTGACTGTTTATATCCTCCAAAAGGGGTGGCAATACTTCCGGTAAACCAACTATTAACATATATCTGACCGCCATTTAGTTGAGATGCTGTTTTAGTAGCTTGGTTAATGTCCTTGGTAAATACCCCTGCAACTAATCCATATTCAGTATCATTAGCAATATGAACTGCCTCTTCATGATCGCTGTATTCTAAAACTGATAGAAATGGTCCAAAAACCTCCTCCTGCGCAATTGTCATATCTGGTTGAACGTTATCAAATACTGTAGCTTCAAAAAAATAGCCTTTGCGATCCACTCGATTGCCCCCCGCTACAGCGTTTGCACCAGCTTGTTGCCCTGAGCGCGAATAGTTTTCAATTTTTTGCAATTGTTCTTCAGAAATAACAGGGGTGATATAAGTACCTTCCTCATCGCCTGGTCCAACTTTCAATGATGTGGCAAGAGTTGTCAATTTATCAACAAGTTCATTTTTGACAGATTTATGTACAATAACTCGAGACATTGCAGAACAAATCTGTCCTGCATGCCCAAAAATCGCAGCTTTGGCTGAATTCACAACTTTGTCTAAATCTGCATCAGGTAAAACCACAGCAGCAGACTTGCCTCCCAGTTCTACGACAGCAGGAATTGCTCGTTCAGCCGCAGCATGGAGTATTGTCTTGCCGGTCTTTACGGATCCAGTGAAAGTAATTTGTGATACGTCCTTATGAGCTGTTAAGTCAGCGCCAGCATCTTTTCCGTACCCACAGATAATATTAATTAATCCAGGAGGTACTCCGGCATTATCAATAGCTTTTGCAAAATAAGAAACAGTTGCAAGTGGTGTTAATTCTGCTGGTTTGATTACTGTTGAATTCCCAGCAGCAAATGCACATGATAGTGATCTTGCAAGCATTGCAATCGGATAATTCCAAGGGGCAATATGCGCTGATACACCATACGGTTCAAAGATAGTGTAATCCATGACTTGGCTATTGACTGGGATTGTTTGTCCTTCAATTTTATCTGTAAGACCACTATAGTAGTCAAAATAATTAGCCGCATCTTCAAATTCGTATTCTGCTGAAGCCAGTAACTTTCCGTTTTCTTGACAAAGCAGCTTGCCGCCTGCTTTACTAACTTTTCTTAATTCATTGGCTATGTTACGCATAAGCTTGGCGCGTTGCATGGGCAACATATCTACAAGCACTCTAGACTCATAAGATTTTTTTGCTGCTTCAATTGCTATATCAACATCTTCTTTTAAAGCACAAGTAATTTCACCAATATTCTCTTCGGTAGCTGGGTTGGCAACAACAATGTTTTCCCCTCTGGTGACGCTGTCAACCCATTTTCCGTTAATATAATGTTGATATTTTTCCATAACTATTAATCAATATTATGCTCAATCACGCTTAGAGCAATATATAAGTTTCCTGTTAAAAATTTTATTTAGCGTCTAACAGAGTGGCAACTAAATGAATGCGGTCTTCTTCCCCTCCATTTATAGCAGTATGATATTTTGTATTATCAGTGATGTAAATATTTCCATCTGCAGGTATGTGATAGCCAGTTTCCTCAATAAACATTCTTGAGCCATAATTTGTTTGGATAGCTAAGTGAATTCTCTTCTCTGGATCGCGGTGCCAACTTAAAGTTGTACGCGGTGGCATTTTGATCACACGACAACGTCCTATTTCGAAATGCTCAAGGAGAGTATCATAGATATGTTTAAAATAGGTATTGTTAAGTTTAGTATTAAATAGTGTATAGCGTTTTTCATCTATATACGGTTCACGCTCCATTTCTTCAAAAGAAGAATCTGGTTTTGTCCAATACTTACCTCTAACGTTTCCACCATACCATTCATTAAGTTCTTTTTTATCGTAATTAAGACAAATGGCATTGGATTTTAACAATCCTTCAGCAGACTCCTGCTGCTCAAAAGATCTGATTTTAACCAGATCTTTAATGGCTTTTCTCATTTCGTTAACATCAAAAGAGACCTTTTCAAATCTACTGATGTACTTATTTACAGGCTTATACATGAGCATATCCTAAACCTATTTATACTCCTAAGATGAATAAATTTCGATGTTTTTGTGGTCAATAATGTCGCAATTTTGATTATCATAAAAAAAACAAAGACCTAGATTTGTTCAATTAATCCATGTTATGTTTGAGTGCATGTCTGAACAAATAAGGGATTTTGTAAAATTCGAACGGATCGATAAGAGTTATGATGGTGATGTTCTTGTTGTTAGAGATTTAAATATAGATGTTGCTGAAGGAGAATTTTTAACATTGCTCGGCCCATCAGGTTCAGGGAAAACAACCACGCTAATGATGTTGGCTGGATTTGAAACTCCGACAAATGGTGAGATTTATCTTAAAGGTACGCCTATCAGTAAAATTGCTCCGTACGAAAGAGGAATTGGAATGGTTTTTCAGAATTATGCTCTATTTCCGCACATGACTGTTCAAGAAAATTTATCTTTTCCTCTCGAGGTAAGAAAAGTATCAAAACAGAATATCAGCGAAAGAGTTAAGTCTGTTTTAGATATGGTTGAGCTTTCCCAATTTGCAACAAGATTCCCTGCTCAACTTTCAGGAGGGCAACAACAACGTGTGGCATTAGCACGTGCTTTGGTGTTTGAGCCACAGCTGGTTCTAATGGATGAACCTCTTGGTGCCTTAGACAAAAACCTAAGAGAACAAATGCAATATGAAATAAAACATATTCATGAAAGAATTGGGATAACAGTTGTTTATGTAACACACGATCAAGGTGAGGCATTAACCATGTCGAATCGTATTGCTGTTTTTAATGATGGAGTTATTGAACAGCTTTCTACTCCAGATGTATTGTATGAAAAACCAAACAACTCATTTGTTGCTCAGTTTATTGGTGAGAATAATACAATATTAGGAACTGTTAAAAATATTAATGGTCAATATTGCGATATTGATTTGGATTCAGGAGGAAGTACTAGAGCGCTTAAGATCAATGTTAATGAAATCGGTGAACGTACACAACTTTCAGTGAGACCTGAAAGAGTTTCAGTTAATACTGAGAGTGCACCTGAAAATTCATTTAAGGGAAACGTGGAAGAATTAATTTATCTTGGCGACCATATTCGTGTCCGACTTAATATTTGCGGAAATAATCAGTTTATTGTGAAAATTCCCAATGAAGGGAATATCTCTTTTCAAGAAAAGGATGCTGTTAATGTGTCTTGGTTAGCAGATGATATTAGAGCACTCGATCTTAAAACTTAAAAAAAATTTTTAATGAAGATTATCAGATACTTATTGAGATAAATTAGTTCTTTATTTCATTGGCAAGCATGTTACAATTTTTTCCAGAAAAAAGGCTTTTTTGATTAAATTATTAATAATTAAGGAGAAATAAATCATGTCAAAATTTCTAAAGACTATTGTGTCTGTCTCTTTCTTTATGCTACTTCCCCTTTCTGCTTTTGCAGTAACTTTTGTTTCTTGGGGTGGTGCTTATACGGAGAGTCAAATTAAGGCATATGGGGACACATACAGTGACCCCGACTCAATTAAATTTGAGAATTACAACGGTGGACTAGGTGAAATTCGTGCACAAGTTGAAAGTGGTAACGTAGCCTGGGACATTGTTGATGTGCTTCCAAGTGAAGCGATCATAGGTTGCGATGAAGGGTTGTTTGAAGATCTTTCAGACGTAGCATGGACAGATGCACCTGATGGTACATCTATGGCAGACGACTTAGCTGCAAGTGGAGTGACTATCATGCCTCCTTGTTGTGCCCCTCAAATTTTCTGGACTTACGTAGCATTCTACGATCCAGACAACTTCCCAGGAAACTGGAATGGTGCTCAACCAACTGGTATCGCTGACTTTTTTGATGTTGGCAAATTCCCTGGAAAAAGAGGCGTACATACTTGGGCTAATGCAATCGTTGAAATGGCTTTAGTTGCTGATGGCGTAGCTGTTGGTGATGTTTACAATGTACTGGAAACAGCTGAAGGTATTGATCGTGCTTTTGCTAAGCTTGACACTATCAAAGATCACATTGTGCACTGGTCTGCTGGTTCAAAACCATTAGAGCTAGTTAAGAGTGGTGAGGTTGTTATGTCTCTTGCTTATAACGGACGTGTCGGCGCTGCAAATATGAGTGAAGGTGAAAACTTCGAATATATTTGGGAAGGACAAGTAATCGAACAAGAGTATATTTGTCTTATGAACGGCGCACCTAACAGAGATGCAGCAATCGACTTTATGATTCATGCTTCATCATCTGAGTCACAAGCTGAACAAGCTAAATACATTACATATGGACCAATGAGAGCATCTGGTATCGATATCATCCAAGCTGGTGAGCCGTGGTTTCATACAGGTGTAGATATAATGAGTCAAATGCCTAATACCCCTGACAAAATTGCTATTTCTGTTATCGGTGACCCAACGTGGTGGGCAGATAACGGTTCAGAAATTAGTGAGCGTTATGGCGCATGGATGGGCAGCTAAGCTTGAACAATAAGTAAAGTTACTTTAAAATTTAAAAGGGGTGGGACATAAATCTCACCCCTTTTTTTATGGAGGCTAATATTTCTACTGCCGAACAGATATTAACAACCGATGGCATTCCTCTAAAGGACAGCTTGAGAAAAACTGAGAGAAGAAATAAAATAAAAGCTTTTCTTCTCGTTTTTCCTCTTCTGCTTTTTATATTAATTACATTTGTTGTTCCCATCATTGATATGCTGACACGAAGTGTTGATGACAAACAAATCAATACGGTATTTCCAATTACTTTTGAGGAATATAAAAAATGGGACAGACAAGGTTTACCGCCGGAAGAAGTTTACAAATCAATATACTTGGAACTTCAAAATGGTGAACCTATTAAGATTGGAAGAGCTTTAACTCGCATGAACTACTCTAAGTCAGGATGGAGAAGCTTAATTAAGAAAACAGGAAGATCCATTAAAAAAGATAAAGGGATTATTCATGAATCTTACAAAGACCGTTTGATTGAAATTAATGAAAAGTGGGCTGACCCTACCTTTTGGCATGCATTAGCACAGATGGTAGAACCTTATACATTTGTTTATTACTGGAATGCTGTGGATCGAACTTATGATTCTGATCTCAATGTGGTGCGACAATCTGAGGAAAGAAGAATCTACATTAGAACCTGGATCAAAACTTTCAAAGTCAGTGTTTATGTCACTCTGTTTTGCTTAATCCTTGGCTTTCCTGTCGCACATCTTTTGGCCAATTTACCTCTTCGTTTTAGTAATTTGCTTATGATTTTTGTTCTACTTCCTTTTTGGACATCGTTACTTGTTCGAACAACCGCATGGATTGTGATGTTACAGCAAAATGGGGTGATCAACGGAGTCCTTGTCTGGCTTGGGGTTTTGTCAGACGAGGGTCGAATTCAGATGGTTTATAATGAAACCGGCACCTTGATTGCTATGACACAAATTCTTTTACCATTTATGATACTACCACTGTACAGTGTTATGAGAGTGATTCCTCCAAGTCATATGCGTGCAGCATTAAATCTTGGAGCAAAACCTTTTACTGCTTTTACTAGAGTTTATTTACCTCAAACAATTCCTGGCATGAGCGCAGGTGGATTGTTAGTTTTTGTTCTCGCAATAGGCTATTTTATTACACCTGAATTGGTTGGAGGAAAAGATGGTCAACTTATTGGTCATTGGATTGCCTATCATTTAAAAACAAGTATGAATTGGGGTTTGTGTGCTTCCTTGGGAGCAATACTTCTAGGAATTATGTTAATTCTGTATTGGCTGTACAACAAAATTGTTGGAATTGATAATATTAAACTGGGATAGATAATGGCTTTACCTTCATATACAAAACCTGGACAAAGAATATTTTATTATCTGTACATATCTTTTTGTGGAGTCGTTTTTTTCTTTTTGATGGCACCATTGGTTGCGATCATACCTATTTCGTTTAGTCAATCACCCTTCATGCTTTTTACAGATGGCATGATGTCATGGCCTCCAGATCCCGATGCGTGGTCTTTACGATGGTATCGTTATATGATTGGTGATTGTACAGATAAATACCTAACAACTCCTTGTGGTAATAAGTGGATGATTGGTACGGTAAATAGTTTTTTTGTAGGAACAGTTTCAACATTGATTGCCACCAGTCTTGGAACTCTTGCAGCTCTTGGTCTCAGTAGACCGCATATGCCCTTTAAAGGTTTGATCATGTCAATACTAATAAGTCCAATGATAGTCCCATTAATTATTACTGCAGCAGGAATGTTTTTCTTTTATGCCAAAGTAAACCTGGTTTACACTTTTACTGGGATTATTTTAGCCCATGTTGCCCTTGCAACACCTTTTGTAGTGATCACTGTTACTGCTACTCTGGTAGGTTTTGATACCAATATGACAAAAGCTTCCCAAAGTTTAGGGGCAAAACCCATGAAAACCTTTTTCAAAATTATAATGCCTTTAATATTACCAGGTATTATTTCAGGAGCGTTGTTTGCGTTTATCACATCTTTTGATGAAGTTGTAATTGTCATGTTTATGGCAAGTATAGATCAGTTAACAATTCCAAAACAGATGTGGGCAGGCATTAGACAGGAAATTAGTCCAGTTATTTTATGCATGGCAACTTGTCTTGTTATCCTTTCAATATTTTTGTTAACCACAGTAGAGCTTCTGCGTCGGAGATCTGAACGAATTCGCGGCATTACCCATCAATAATGTTTCTACAGCTAATTTCAAATATACCAATTTGCATTTACAGCTCTGATATAGTTAAGTATAGATTCTATATATAATTTTTTTTATCTAAGTCCTTATAAAACAAGGGATTCTCTCACTTGTGCTAACCACTTTTTACTCTACAATATTTTATTGAATTATTTAAATAATTAAAGGAGAGAAATATGGATAATGAGTTAACTGCTCTAACAACCATATTTACAGAATTCTACTACTGGATAACAGTTGTGCTCATGTTTTTGATTCACGTGGGCTTCTGTATGTATGAGGTTGGAGTTTCTCGTTACAAACACCATCAACACACTCTTATGAAAAATACCATGCTGATACCTCTGGTAACAATTACATGGTTTTTCTTCGGATGGTGGATTTATTGGGCATTCATCAATGGTCCCGGCTTG
>Ga0257112_10000966_pt1 | contig 11070 bp, 12 predicted proteins | sample LP_taG_5_FD_191565 | JGI IMG/M metagenome (GOLD analysis project Ga0257112, IMG submission 191565) | Marine microbial communities from Northeast Subartic Pacific Ocean, Canada - LP_J_2015_P26_1000m | ecosystem: Environmental > Aquatic > Marine > Oceanic | place: Canada: Northeast Subartic...
AAAAAGCTAGTGCTTAGTAATTCAAAAGCAATTGCCAAAACCAAGAATATATATGCGTAGGTAAGGTTCATTTTGTTTAAAGCTTAGGATCTTATACACACTTACATATATATATAGAGTATCAATATGTACCCACCTATTTAGCCTTATGTCTTGTTAGCAGCAAAAATGAGGATAAAACCAATAAAATAGCCATTTTATTGGTTTTATTGAACTTCATTATAATCTAGCTATCTACATGTAGTATGGTAAAAGCGTTCATACGCTATCGATTGTGATTCGGTGGCACTTGTTTAAACAAGTTATTTAAAGGGAGGTGTTAAGTATGAAAATGCTTGCAGGTTTCTCAGGAACAATAAGAAGTCTAACTGGAGTGGTAATATCACTACTTGGGTTAGGTATCGTAGTTTCGCTTCTAGGTGGAAATGTTCCATTCGTAAGCGGAATTGCTGACAATATAGTTGGGCTAGTCCAATCACTAGGTGATGCAGGAATAGTCGGCTTAGTAGCAGCGATTATTATTTTAGGTTTTTACAAATAGGTATTTTAATTTTAGTTAGAATTTCCCTCTTAATAATTAATTCTAACGTATAAAAACCTGAAGTTACCCTGGCCCTAAAAGAGTGTGGGCCGGGGTAGTAAGTGAAAGAAACAAAAGGAGTTTTATGAAAGCTTGGATTGGAATATTAAGATACTACTTAAAACAGTTTATAGAACTAGGTGTCCTTTTATTAGGAGTTTCTGTTTTTGCTGAAATACTATTTGGACCCGACGTTGCTTTTTTTGGTTCACAAGTAACCAGCAACCTAGTTGCTTTATTAAATTCTTTAGGTGAATCTGGTATAGCTGCTTTAATAGTGGTGTTTGCTGTAATAATTACGTATCGAAAATTGTTAAAATAGTTTTTAATTATAATTATTTTTAATAACGTTTAAATTTGGGTAAACGGTTATCGAGTTTATAATAATCTAGTTTTCCCTTTACAAATATATTCCTTTTTGTTTTTAATTTTGTTGGATTTTTGAACATCCCGGCTGCAATTGAAATATTATCACTACCCAAAAACTTAAAAAACATGCTAGCTCCACATTTTTTACAAAAACCTCGTTTAGCTTTTTTTGATGACCTAAACCATTTTAATGTTCTCTTCTTTATAAACTTAATATCTTTTTCTAGAGAACTTGTGTAAGCGGCATAGTTACCATGTGTTTTCATACACTGGTTACAATGACAGTTTGAAACATGACGAAGAAGTCCTTTCGTTTTTAATTGAACCCCTCCACAAAGACAGCTAATTATTTTATTATTTCTGCTAGACATAACCAAGCCTCTACATCCTTAGTTTTTATATAATTTGACTTAAAGAATTCTTTTACATTCCAAGATTTATTATCTGATAACTCTTTTATTTTATTATCAAAACCATATTCTTCATATATTCCTTCATTTATTGTAAAACAAATTAAACCTTTATCTTTGGTAATTCTAATTAGTTCATCCAAAGCTTCTGGCTTCACGTGTCCATAAGTAAATGTACCTACGCACATCACTATATCATATATGCTATCTTTAAATTTAAGTGTCTTATTTAAATCAATTTTTTCAATTTTTTTATAAATACCTTTGGGTACGAGATCCAACATATTTTTAGAAAAATCAATTCCTTCAATATCCAGGTAGCCATATTTTTTCAGTTCAATACCAACAAGTCCGGTGCCACAACCAGCATCTAATATCTTTAAATTTTTGTTAAATGCATATTTTTTTAAAACAGATACCGTTTCTTGTGGAGCTGTATAATCCCAAGCTACCATATCCTTGTTGTATTTATTGTTATTTGTCCAGTCTTGATAATATTTTAATAATTCTTCTGGTGTTCTAAGTTTGTATATATCAAGTTTATTAGCTACGTCTTTTTTCATAATTAAACTAATAAAGAAATGTTAAACAATTTTGTTCCCAATTCAAATAAAATATGATTAGCTAGTAAAATTGAAGAAAGCAGTATGAAAAAAAATTTAATTCAAAGGCTTAATGAGGGACCAGTACTTTGTGCGGAAGGTTACCTTTTTGCAATGGAAAGAAGAGGATATTTACAAGCTGGAGCATTTGTTCCTGAAGTAGTTTTAGAACATCCTGAGGTAGTTTCACAATTACACAGAGAATTTATAAGAGCTGGTTCTGATATCGTTCAAGCATTTACATATTATGGTCATAGAGAAAAATTAAGAATAATTGGAAAAGAAGATCTTCTTGAACCTCTTCAAAAAAATGCTTTGAAAATTGCAAAAGATGCTAGAAATGAATTTAAAAATTTGGATTTGTTAGTTTGCGGAGATGTAGCTAATACAAATATTTATGATCCAAATGACAAAAAAAGCAACATTGAATGCCAAAAAATGTTTGAAGAACAAGTTATGTGGGCAAAAGAAGCAGGTGTAGATTTTATTGTTGCTGAAACAATTACTTGGTTAGAAGAGGCAAAAATTGCTCTCAAAGTTATTAAAGAGGCGGGTCTGATTGCGGTATCTAATTTGTCTATCAAAAAAGGTGATAAAACTAGAGATAATTATACTCCAGAAGATGCATGTAAAATTTTAGAGGACAACGGAGCAGATGTAGTGGGTTTAAATTGTTTCAGGGGACCAAAGATGACGATGAAACTACTTAATAAAATAAGAGAAAAAGTTTCTTGTCATGTTGCCGGATTACCAGTTCCTTATAGAACAACAGAAGAGCGGCCTGGATTTTTAAATCAAACTGACCCTGGTTGTGATTGTATTCCTGGAGGTAACGCATTTCCAGTTGCTTTAGATAATCTTTATTGTAATAGATTTGAAATGGCTGAATTTGCTAAAGAATGCGTAACTAAGAAAATAAATTTTATTGGAATTTGTTGTGGAGCAGAACCTCATCATGTTAGAGAGATGGCGGTCGCACTTGGAAGAAAACCTATTTCTTACAAGTATTATCCTGACATGAGCAAACACTATGTTCATGGAACACACAAGACATTAAAAAAAATTTATACTGATCACGCAAAAGAATATTGATAAAAAATGAAATTTTTGAGATGCGGAAATAAAGGAAAAGAAATACCCGCAGCTCTAGATAAAAATGGAAAATTTAGAGATTTATCTTCACATATATCTGATTTTAATCCAGAAAATCTGAACTTCAATAATCTAGAAAAATTAAAAAAGATTGATTTAGAAAAGTTACCAGAAATTCCAAACTCAACGAGAATTGGTTCGTGTGTTTCAAAACCAGGAAAATTTGTTGGAATTGGTTTAAATTTTTCAGACCATGCCGCTGAAACTGGAGCAAAAATTCCAACTGAACCAATTGTTTTTATGAAAGCAACTAGCTGTATTGCGGGACCAAACGATGATCTTATTATTCCCAAAAAATCTAAAAAATGTGATTGGGAAGTAGAAATTGCTTTTGTAGTAGGAAAAGAAGCTAAACAAATTTCAGAGATTGATGCTCCAAATTATATCTTTGGATATTGTTTAGTAAATGACGTTAGTGAAAGAGAATGGCAAATAGAAAAATTAGGACAGTGGGTAAAAGGGAAATCAGCAGACACGTTTGGTCCCATTGGCCCATACTTAGTCACTCCAGACGAAATTAAAGACATTCAAAATCTTAATATGAATTTAGAAGTGAATGGAAAAAATATGCAAAAAGGAAACACGAATAAAATGATATTTAATATTAATTATTTGCTTTCCTATTTAAGTAATTTTATGTCTTTACAAGCGGGCGATATTATTACTACTGGAACTCCCCCAGGTGTTGGCATGGGCAAAAAACCTCCCGTTTATTTAAAATCAGGAGATGAAATTAAATTATTTATAGATATGCTTGGTGAGCAGCGGCATAAAGTTAAATAAATATTTAAAAAATGGAAAAACATACAAAAGTTGTAATTATAGGTGGTGGAGTAGTTGGCTGCTCAATTCTTTTTCATTTGGCTAAATTTGGATTAAAAGATTGCATTCTTTTAGAAAGATCCGAATTAACTTCAGGATCTTCATGGCATGCTGCGGGAAATGTTCATGTCATTTCATCTGACCCAAATATATCGAGATTAATGGCCTATACAATTAAACTCTATAAAGAAATTGAAGAAACTTCGGGTCACTCAACCGGATTCAAACCGAGCGGTGGTTTTTATCTTGCTTCAAACGAAACTTGGAATGATTATTTAAAAAGAGAAAGATCAAAAGCAAGATATATGGGTTTAGATCAAGAATTTATTTCTCTAGAAGAGGTAGTAAAAAAAAATCCATTGATTAATCCTAAACATTATGTTTCCGCACTTTGGGATCCTATTGACGGAGAGGTAGATCCTTCTGGTGTCACTTATGCGTATGCAAAATCTGCAAAAGTACACGGAGCAAAATATTATACACAGACTCCTGTTATAGAAACTAAGCAAAGAAATGACGGCACGTGGGATGTGGTTACTGAGAAAGGAAACATAAATGCTGAAATTATAATTAATGCAGGAGGTTTATGGGCAAGAGAAGTTGGTAAACTTTCAGGAATAAATTTACCGGTTCAACCTATGGAACACCACTATTTAATCACTGAGTCAATTCCGGAATTAAAAGAAAGAGGTAAAGAAAATCGTATACCAGTCGGCACTGATTTTGATGGAAATATATATTTTAGACAAGAGGGATATGGTATGTTGCTTGGAACTTATGAACCCAGAGCTACCCCTTGGCAAGTAAAAGCCACCCCACAAAATTTTGGTCATGAATTATTAGAACCCAAGTTAGAAAACATACAAGATCGTTTGGCAATTGGATTTAAAAGAATTCCGGCTTTAGAAAAAGCTGGTATTAAAAATATTGTTAATGGCCCCTTCACTTTTGGACCGGATGGAAATCCTTTAATAGGTCCAGTTCCTGGAATTAAAAATTACTGGGTTGCGGTAGGTGTTATGGCCGGATTCTGTCAAGCAGGTGGTGTTGGAAAATGTATAGCTGAATGGATAATTGATGGTGAACCTTCAATTGATGTTTGGGCAATGGATATTGCACGTTTTGGCAATTATGCTTCGCCAGATTATGGAACAATAAAATCTTCTGAAAATTATGAAAGAAGATTTATTATGACTTTTCCAAATGAAACTTTGCCAAAAGGAAGAAAACAAAAAACAACATCCTTATATGATCGGCTAGTAGCAAGAGGAGCAGTCATGGGAGATTCTTTTGGATTAGAAAATGCTCTTTGGTTTTCAAAGAACCCAAACGACGCACATGAAGAACCTACATTTAAGCGTTCACGCTCACATGATTATGTTGCTGAAGAAGTAAAGGCGGTACGAACATCAGTTGGAGCAACTGAAATAGCTAATTTTGCAAAGCATGAATTTACAGGACCTGGATCAAGAAAATTTCTCAATTATGTATTAGCAGGAAGAATACCTAAACCTGGCAGAATCATATTAACCCCAATGTTAACTCCTAAAGGAAAACTATATGGCGATTTAACAGTTGCCTGCTTAAATGAAGAAAAATTTATGATTTTTGGATCAGGTGCGGCACAGGAAATGCACCGAAGATGGTTTGAAAAATTCTTACCTAAAAATGGGGTAAATTATAAAAACAGGTCAGACGATTTTCATGGTATTGCAATTTCTGGTCCAAATTCACGGAAATTATTATCTAAAATTTGCAGAGATGATGTATCTGATAAATCATTAAAATTCAGAGATACAAGGGAAATTTTCGTTGGAGGAGTTCCGGCTATATTAAACCGTTTATCTTTTTCAGGAGAGCTGGGTTATGAAATTTACGTAGCTCCACAATTTCAATTAAAGTTATTTGAAGAGATTGAAGATCACGGAAAAGATTTAGGATTAAAACTTTATGGTAATAGAGCTTTAATGTCACTAAGATTGGAAAAAAACTGGGGAGTGTGGACGCTTGATTTTAGACCAGATTTTACTGCCGTAGAATCAGGATTAGATTTTTTTATTAATTGGAACAAAAATTTTATTGGTAAAGAAGCAAGTTTAAATGAAAAAAATCATGGAGCAAAAAGAAAGCTTGTTACTATGACCATAGATACAAAAGATATAGACGTCACTAATGATGAGGCAATATTAAAAGATGAAAAATGTGTAGGCTATATTACTTCAGGAGGATACGCTCATCATGTAAAGAAAAGTATGGCGCTGGGTTATGTTCCTACAGAACTGTCAAAACATAACACTACTTTAGAGGTAGAAATTAATGGAAAAATCTATCCCGCGCATGTAACAAATAAACCCTTGTATGATGCCAATGGTGGGAATATGAAAAGCTAATGACAAAAAAGAATATTTTTTATAGAGTTAATTTATGGATGTAAAATTACTTTCTGGAGCTTTGGGAGCTGAAATAAGTGGTGTAGATTTAAAGGATACTTCTTTAGAAAATTTTAAAAAAATTAATAAATTTCTCTTAGAGCATAAAGTTATTTTTTTTAGAAACCAAAATATAACTGCTGAAGAACAGTTGGCGCTTGGAAAACATTTTGGGCCTCTTGAAAAACACGTTTATGTAAAAGGTCGAGACGAATATCCAGAAATCGTTAGAATTATTAAAAAACCAAATGAAAAAAATCAATGGGGTGAAAATTGGCACAGCGATGTCAGTTACAATGTTAAACCCACAAAAGCAGTGATCTTAAGATCTATTAAAATACCTCCAGTAGGTGGTGACACTATGTTTGCAAATATGGAACTTGCCTGGGAAACGTTAGACAAAAAAATTAAAGCGAAAATTAAAGATAAAAAAGCAATCCATAGTTCTTTGGGTGGTGCATTTTTTACTGACAATTATGAAGCAATGGAAAGCAACGGAAATCACGCTTCATATACAAATGAACACCCAATTGTTCGTACTCATCCAGAAACAGGAAAAAAAATATTATTTGTTAATTGGACTTATACTCAAAAAATAGTTGGTTTAGAAAAAAAAGAAAGTAATGAAATTTTAGAAAAAATCTTTGCGCATCAAGCAAGATTAGATTTAACTTGTCGTTTTAGATGGACAGAAAACGCTGTTGCAATATGGGACAACAGAAGTGTTCAGCATTATGCTATATCAGATTTTTTTCCTGGAAGAGGACTGGGCTACGAAAGAATAATGGATAGAATAGCAATTGAAGGCGATCGACCTCTTTAATCTTCAAGATGAATATAATTGATCAAATTATATCTTCTTATTTGAATAATAAATCTCTTTACATTGGTGAAAAGGTTACAATTACTGAACATATGATACAAACTGCTATGCTTGCCGAAAAAACTAATTGTTCAAGCAGTCTTATTTGTTCAAGTCTATTGCATGACTATGGACATTTTATTTTAGAAAATCCTGATGATTTAGTTAACAAAAATAAGGATGGTAAACACGAAGATGTAGGTTACGAATTTTTAAAAAAATATTTTGTAAAAGATGTAGTAAAACCAATCAAACATCATGTTAAAGCAAAAAGATATTTAGCAAGAGATGAGAAGTATTATCAATTACTTTCCGAAGCATCAAAAATAAGTTTGGAATTACAGGGTGGAATTATGAACGATAAAGAGTCGAAGGAATTTGAAAGTAACGAATTTTTTGAAAGTTCAATTAAATTAAGAAAATTTGATGAAGGAGCTAAAAAAATTGGACTAAAAATTAAATCGATAAATGAATATAAAAATCTTTTAGTTTCTAAACTGATATGAGGTTTGACTATATAATTGTCGGCGCTGGATCAGCTGGATGTGTTCTTTCAAATAGACTATCAAAAGATAAAAACAATAAAGTTGCAGTTTTTGAAGCTGGCAAGCCAAGCGATATTTGGAAAGTTAAAATGCCTCTTGCTTTGTTATACACAATGCATGATCCAAAATATAATTGGAAATATTATTCTGAGCCAGAACCTCATTTAAATAATAGAAAGTTATTTTGCCCCAGAGGAAAAATGATCGGAGGAAGCTCAGCTCATAATGGAATGGTTTTTGTTAGAGGAAATAGAAATGATTACGAAAGATGGGAAAGCTTTGGGCTAAAATCTTGGTCCTATGACAAAGTTCTTCCCTATTTTAAGAAAATTGAGAATTGGTCAGAAGGAGAAAATCAATACAGAGGTGCTTCAGGATTGCTTCCAGTTAATCAATCTAAAAATAGCAATCCATTATTTAAGGCCTTTTTAGGTGCTGCCTCCGAATCTGGACATAAAATTAATCCAGATATGAATGGAGAATATCAAGAAGGATTTGGAATGTTTGATACTACAATTCATAATGGTGAAAGAGCCAGCGCATCAAAGCATTATTTAAATCCTGCAAAAAAAAGAAAAAATTTAGATATTTTTTCTAACTCATTTGTTGAAAAAATTATTTTTGATGGAAAAAAAGCCATTGGTATTGAGGTAAAAATTAAAAATAAAGTCGAAAAAATTTATGTTGAGAAAGAATTAATTTTAAGTGGTGGTTCAATTAATTCGCCTCATTTGCTAATGCTTTCAGGCATTGGAGATGCTGGTCATCTAGCAGAAAAAGGAATAAATGTTATTCATGATTTAAAGGGAGTTGGAAAAAATCTTCAAGATCATTTGGAGACATATATTCAACAGGAATGCAAAACTCCGAATACTCTTTATACCTACACTAAGCCAATTCCAAAAGTAATCGCAGGCATTCAATGGTTTTTATCTAAATCTGGCCCTTGTTCTCAATCGCATTTAGAAGCAGGAGGATTTGCAAAATCTTCTCCGGAACGCAAAATATCGAATATTCAATTTCACTTTTTTCCATCATTTGTCATTGATCATGGTTTAGTTAATCCAAATTCACACGGTTATCAGTTACACGCAAGTCCAAATCATCCAAAAAGTACAGGATTAATTACACTTAATTCATCTGATCCTTATGATTATCCTAAAATATTATTTAATTATTTAGAACATGAGGATGATTTAAAACAAACAAGAGAATGTATTCATGTTGCAAGAAAAATCTTATCCCAGCCTTCTTTATCAAAACATGCAGGAAAAGAAGTTGGTCCCGGATCCGATTTACAAAGTGATGAAGAATTAAATGAATATATTAGATCGAAGGCTGAAACAGCTTATCATCCATGCGGTACATTAAAAATGGGTATAGATAAAATGGCTGTTGTTGATGAAAATTTAAAAATTCACGGACTACAAAATATAAGGGTAATTGATGCCTCTGTGATGCCTGAAATTCCCAGTGCTAATTTAAATGCACCAACACTCATGATCGCTGAAAAGGGCGCCGATATAATTATAAACACAAGGTAACAGAATGCTTTTTTCCTGGAAGAAAAATAGAACAAAAAAAAAATTTTTTCTTAATAAAAACAATGATGATCTTCTTGCAGAACTAAGAGAAAAAGGAATTGCTAACAAAAATATTTTAAATGCTATAAAAAAAGTTCCACGAGACTTATTTGTTAATGAAGTTTCTGTCCAATGGGCTTATGAAAACATACCTTTACCAATAGATTGTGAGCAAACCATAAGCCAACCTTATGTGGTAGCTTACATGATTGACTGTTTAAAATTAAAAAAAACAGACAAAGTCTTAGAGATTGGAACTGGGACAGGATATCAAACTGCAATCATTTCTCATTTATGCCAAAAAATTTATACAATTGAAATATTTGATAAATTATTTCATCAGGCAAAAACAAATATTAATAAGCTAAAAATAAGAAATGCTATATATAAACTCGGCAATGGAACAAATGGATGGGAAAAAGAAATTTTATTTGATGCAATCATTGTTAGTGCGGCTTCTGAAAAAATACCTTTAAGATTGTTACAAAATTTAAAAAATTATGGGAACTTAATTATTCCAAAGAAATATCCTTCGGGAAATCAAAAATTAATATTAATAAAAAAAACTAGTAAAAATGATTTTGATCAAAAAGAATTATTTGATGTAAAATTTGTTCCTCTTCTAAATACAAATATTGAATATTGAACATGAAAAAACATATTGTCATTACTGGTAAGGTTCAAGGTGTCGGTTTCAGATATTGGTTATATAAAGCAGCAATTCAAAGAAATATTGATGGTTGGGTTAAAAACAAAATTTCCGGAGCGGTAGAAGCTCTTGTGATTGGTAATGATACGGATGTAAATTACTTAATTAAACTATGTGAAAAAGGCCCTCCTTCATCAAAAGTAACAAAAGTTAAAGTTCAAAGTTATCAAAAAGAATACTTAAAAAAATCCTTTTTAATTATAAATTAATTTAATTTTTAGAATTAAAGCTTATAAGAGAAATTATTTCGAACATAATTGATGCAGCTACCATCGAAGTAATATTATTTGGATGATCCTTAGTGGGCATTAAGCAAGCTACATCTCCGCCGATTATATTTCTGCCTTTAAGACTTTGTAAAAGCTTTCTTGCTTCATCTATAGAAAATCCTCTAAAAGCTGGTTCTAAATTTGCTACTGCTGGCGCTACTGAAGAATCTAGGCAGTCTAAATCAAAAGTTACATAGACGGGCTTATCATCTAATCTGCTTAGAATCATTTCTGAACTTTTTTTTTGTCCAATTTTTTGAAATTCGTTCATAGCTATTACCTGATATCCAAGGTCATAACTTGGTTTTAACCAATCTAAAGTTCTAGGATTTCCTCTAATGCCTATTTGAGTACTTGTTTTAGCATCAACATTTCCTTGGCGAACAAGATAAGAAGCCCAATGAGCAGCCGATTTTTTTGCACCCAAAAAATGATCTAAATTTTCATAACAATCTGTATGTGCGTCGAAATGCACAAGACTGACTTTGTTACCCTTTGTCAGCTTAGAGTTTTTTTTTGCTAAACTTTGAACTATACCTCCAGTAATAGAATGGTCTCCACCGATCGATACAACGGGTTTGTTTGCGTCAGCAATTTGATCATAAAAATCGGAAATTCGTTCAATGCATTTTTCATTATTATTTGCTTCTGGAAGAGGTACATCTCCTAAATCGTGAATTTTATTTTGTTTCCAAGGATCAATACCAAACTCGAAATGTACTCTTTTTAAACCCGCTG
>Ga0257112_10000968_pt1 | contig 11062 bp, 9 predicted proteins | sample LP_taG_5_FD_191565 | JGI IMG/M metagenome (GOLD analysis project Ga0257112, IMG submission 191565) | Marine microbial communities from Northeast Subartic Pacific Ocean, Canada - LP_J_2015_P26_1000m | ecosystem: Environmental > Aquatic > Marine > Oceanic | place: Canada: Northeast Subartic...
GAATAGAATAGGGATTGACCATTTAAATAAATAACCAAAAAAACTGGGCATTTCTATACCGGATGATTCAGATATGGATTTAACCATAAAGTTAGGTGCATTCCCAATATACGTATTGGCACCCATGAACACTGCTCCGGCAGAAATAGCTAAAAGTGTATTTGACCCTTGTCCCATTAGATCAGTAACAGACCAAGAATCACCCAAGGCAGTATTAAAGAATACAAGATAGGTCGGCGCATTATCCAAAAAACTTGAAAGTATTCCAGTGAGCCAGAAATACATGTAATTGATGGGTTCCCCAGTTTCTGTGGACACGGATGAGACCACCGATGCCAAGGCGCCACGAGTGCCAGCTTTTAAAATTGCGATGGCAGGAATAATTGTAACAAAAATCCCTGCAAATAATTTTCCAACTTCTATGATTGGAAACCAGGTATATTCATTCGCCGTTCTAATTTCTTTTGATGTTATAGTCCAGCTCGCATACACCAAGGCAAGAAGTAACACATCCCGGAATAGATTCTGTAATTCCAAATGGACATGATAAATCTCAAAATGAATCCCAGGTTTCCAAAATCCGGACATTAGAACTCCCCCAATGACCCCGACCAGTAATAAGAGGTTAAACGATCCATCCAATCCCAGTTTTTCTGATCCATGATTCTCGAGTTTAGGAGTTGATTCCTTCCCATGAAAATATGTATCTATGCTAAAAAAAATAATTAATAAACAGGCAACCATGAACAGCATGGGCATCAACATGGCAGAGGTGGGCCAGAAAAAGTCAACACCCTTTAGAAAACCTAGGAAAAGAGGCGGGTCTCCTAGAGGGGTCAATGAACCGCCGATATTTGCAACCAGAAATATAAAAAAAATGATCACATGAACTTTATTCTTTCTATGTGCATTGGCCCGAATAAGGGGACGGATCAACAGCATGGCAGCACCGGTGGTTCCCATCCAACTTGCCAATACCGTTCCTATAAATATCATTAGCGTATTTAAAATAGGTGTTCCAACTAGGGATCCTTTTAAACGCACCCCGCCCGAAATAGTGAATAGTGCCAGTAAAAGGATGATAAAAGGCACATATTCCAGTAATCCAACATGTAGGAGTTCATAAAGAGTAATCTCCAGACCCTGGCTTAAAATAAAAGGGATGATCAGAGACATCGCCCAGAATAATGAGACTTTACCAAAATTGTGGTGCCAGAAATAGGGTGAAAGAAGTGGAAATACCGCAATAGAAAGTAGAATCCCAACAAAAGGAACAACCCAAAATATCGCTAAATTTTCTCCATCTAAATGAGGTGTGGCACCATGACCAATATCTCCCGCTAATGTTAAAACTGGAAGCGTTGCTAAGATAAAACTGAATATTCTATGTTTCGACATATCTACCGTATTCATTTTTTTGTTAGCCCAAAAATTACATTGATTCTCTTATAGAATGGAAACATGATCGAAGATTATTGAGGTAGATTCTGATAGTTTATTATTTCATATATTGAATCTTCCACCTTTATATTTTTCGTACTACAGATTCTTCGGGATGCATCGGATCTTTCAATAATCCAGATAACATCGAGATCTTTTTCAGATCGGACTAATTTTTCTCCTGTTTTAAAATCCATTGTCATTAACGTTGTAGCCCAGCTATCGGACATCATACAGGATTCCGCCAATACAGTTACAGATAAGACATCCGTTATTATAGGTTTTCCTGATTTAGGATTGATCGTATGACCAAGCACTTCGCCACCAAAATCAACAAAATTCTGGTAATTCCCTGACGTTGCCATGGCCCTGTCATCAAGAACAACTACACCAGCCAGGTCTCGATCTAATGAAGCACCATGTTCCGGATCTTCAATTCCCAAACTCCAGGACTTATTGTACTGGTTTTTGCCGGAGCAGCGTACCTCTCCTCCTATTTCAACAAATACATCAGTGTATACGAGTGAACGGAGATATTCAAACACTTGGTCTACACCATATCCTTTTGCAATTGCATTAAGATCTATTTTTATTTTTGGATTCAGCTTTATTATACTGTTGTCTAATAATTTAATCTGGCCCCATCCGGTTCTTTCCAAAACTTTATTTATTTCTTCATCGGTTGGCATCCCATTTTTGGGAGCTGGCCCAAACCCCCATAAACCCATGAGTTCAAAGACTGTGATATCAAATGCACCATCTGTTTTTTCTGAAAGTGACATTGCGCTTTCAACCACTTCAAATAATTGTGCAGAAACTGGAATGGGATCTGTCGACCTATTTCGATTAAACTTGGAAATTTCACTGTTTGGATCCCAAATAGACATCTTTTGGTTTACTGCTTCTAAAACTGAATCTATACCTAGTTCTAATTTTTGGTAATTATTAAATGATTCAGCCGGAATGATTTTGATCGAAAAGGTCGTACCCATAGTGTGTCCAGTAAGATTGATAATATCCCGTGGAGCACCGCATCCAGTCCAGAAGACCAAAAAGCCCAACAGGAGTTGGGCTTTCAACTTTGGGTTTTGTTTTTTCATCCTACGTATATCAACCATAAGAGATCATAATTATAATTTAATAATCATAGGTTAACCAAATGTATCTTCAAAACCATTTGAAAATATCAGGACGCACCAGTTGCCACATCAATTGTGATTTCCAAAAGATATCCAGGAGTTATCCCAAGTAAGAAAACAGCGGCAACGAAAAAAGCGATAAGTCCTACTGTAAGAAATCCCATGGACGGTTGTAAACCTTCATTTTCGTTTCGCATATACATATTTATAATAATGCGAAAATAATAATAAAAAGAAACCAGTGTATTTAGAACTGCAATTAGTACCAACCAAATATAACCTTTTTCTATAGCCGCTGAAAAAAGTCCATATTTTGCAACAAATCCAGCAGTGGGTGGAAATCCAGCCAGTGAAATCATGAATAATGCCATCGCGACTGAAAGCAAAGGGTTTCTAGAAGCCATGCCTCGATAATCCTTGAATGCTACTTCTTGCCCATCTTTTTCCACCGATGATATAATTGCAAAAGCACCGAGATTCATTGTAGAGTAGACTACTAAATAGAATAATATCGCTGAAATGCCCGCAACATCATTCACAAGTACCCCCATGACCAAATACCCGGCATGGGAGACACTGGAAAATGCAAGCATCCGCTTTACATTTGATTGTACGAGGGCAGAGATATTCCCCACCGTCATTGTTAATGCAGCCAAAACCCAAAAGAGATTTTCCCATCCAGAAAATATTTCTGGGAATGCAACCATAAATACTCTCAGCAATGCTCCAAATCCGGCAGCTTTTGGTGCTGTACAAAGGAATCCTGTCACTGTTGTGGGGGCACCTTGATAAACATCGGGAGACCACATATGAAATGGCGCTAAGGCAACCTTGAAAGCAAACCCTATTAGTAAGAGTCCAATTCCTAAATAAAGGTACACATCAGAAAGAATGGTTCCTGACGCAATTGCTGAAGCGATCCCTGAAAAATTTGTAGTACCTGTAGCACCATATGTAAGCGCTGCACCAAAAAGGAAAAAACCCGTGGCAAAGGCTCCCAGTAATAAATATTTTAATCCTGATTCATTGCTGTAAAGGTTATGGCGGAAAAATCCCACTAACACGTAAAGCGATAGAGAAAGTAGCTCTAGACCAAGGAAAACCATCACCAAGTCGTTTGCTCTTGTCATCAGCATCATACCGATAATAGCAAATAAAATGAGCGCAGGATATTCACCTCGGGATTCACTTCCCATTTTTTCTAGGTATCCCTGCGAGATGATCATCGTGGCCAATCCCACAGAGATATAAAGAAAATCAAAAAACATTGAAAACTTGCTGAGATAAAGCATGCCGCCGAAAAGAATTTTATCTCCAGTGCCTCCCTGAACTATTGCAGCACCGGCCAACACAAGACCAAAAGCTGCTACTAACAAGATAATTCCTGGCCGAGTTACCCGGGCCATCTCTAGCGTCAGGACAACCAATGCAGTCAATGTCAAAATAATCTCCGGAGCGATCCCGGTTATATCACTTGATGTAAAGTATTGGCTTAGGTCCATGAAACCATCCAATTAATTACAATAAAGAGACCTATACCCATCCAATTATTTCCTTCAAATATCGACCAAATAAAGTAATAGAATCATATACTTCAAGGCTCTCTGCGTTGACTTGTTCGATGAGATGTTCTACTGAAACGTGCATATAACTCAATAGGACTCCAGGCTGTAGTCCAATAAAAAATACCAAAACAACTAGCGGTACCAGGGTTATTATTTCTCTAAAATCTAAATCTGAGAGTTGAGACTTTGTGTTTGGGTTTATTTCATTAAGAACAACGCGATAATAAAGCCAGATCATGTAAGTCACTCCGAGAACTACACCGATGATAGAAAACGCTGCAATCACCATATTTGCCTTGAATGCCCCACTTATGATAAGGAATTCACCAATAAATGCATTCATACCTGGAAAACCGATAGCCGCAAGTGTGAAAATCGTAAAAAATACTACATAAATTGGAACGGTCTTGGATAGCCCTCCATAATCATCAATCATCCTTGTATGAGTCCTTTCATAGATCATCCCAACACAGAGAAAAAGCGCACCTGTGATAACTCCATGATTTATCATCTGCAGCATTCCACCTTCAATACCATTTTGGTTAAGAGTAAAAATTCCTAGTGTAACGAACCCCATATGGCTGACACTGGAATAGGCTATTAGCCTTTTCATGTCATTTTGCATCAATGTAACATAGGCGCCGTATACAATTGCTGTAACAGAAAGAATAAGCAATGGAAGAAAAAGCAACTTTACAGCGTATGGGAACATGGGCAGAGAAAATCTTAAAAAACCATAGGCTCCCATTTTAAGTAAAACACCGGCAAGTAAAACACTGCCTGCAGTGGGTGCTTCTGTATGAGCATCTGGAAGCCAGGTATGTATTGGGAACATGGGCATTTTAACTGCAAACGCTGCAAAGAATGCAAGGAACAACCACAATTGAAGATGGTGCGGATAACTTGTACTGGAGAGAGTCAAAATATCAAATGTCTTTCCACCGGCATAATACAGTACAATAATACCGACCAGCATTAAAACACTGCCAGCCAGAGTAAAAAGAACAAATTTTATTGCGGCATAAATCCTGTTGGAACCGCCCCAAATACCTATCAGAAGGAACATGGGTATCAGTGTCAGTTCCCAGAAGAGATAAAAAAGGAAAATGTTAAGGGACACAAAAACCCCTATCATTGCAGTTTCCATTATCAAAAGAGATATAAAAAACTCCTTTGTTTTTTCCTGTATTGCCTTCCAGGACACAGATACACAGAGCGTACTTAAGATCGTTACAAGAATTATGAACAATACACTAATGCCATCAACTCCAACGGTGTAATTAATATTCCATGCTGGTATCCATGGATGGATTTCAGCAAACTGCATCTTGTAGGTCGTTTTATCAAAATGGGTGTAAATAGGAAGCGAAACAATAAATGTTGCTACTGTTGTCACAAGAGCAATCCATTTTATCAGCACATCATTCCTAATAAGAAGTATCAGAAGGGCTCCAGCCAAGGGTAAAAAAGTAGTTACCGTTAATACGGGGAAATCGAGACTATTTATAATTATACCTTCCATCTTTTACTTTTAGGGTAATATGATCACGATTACAATCAGGGTCAGGACACCTGCAACCATTATCATTGCATAATGTTGAATCTGGCCACTCTGAATAGTTTGCAGAATTCTGCTCCAAAGAAGGGTCAGATTTGCAAGTTCGTTAAATGATCTATTTACTACATTCGTATCTACCCACTTAAACCATTTCGCCATGCGCAAAATAGGTTTCTGAATAATAAATTCGTATACCTCACCGATAAAATTATACTCAAAACTGGCTAGCGGTTTGTTTACAAACCACATAAAGGCTTTGGCCCCTTTTCTTGGAAACCAGTCTGTATCCATACTGATTGTGTCTTCACACCATAACTTTTTCAGGAGCAAAAAGAAACCAAGTTGTGTAAAAAGCAGTATTTGCAAAGTTTCCCAGATATGATATGCAGTATAAGGTTCAAAATGAACGGGGTAAGGCAGCAATGCATAAAGGGGTTTATAGAATATCCCCAGTCCAATACAGAAGATTGACCCTATTATCATAGCCAGTTCCATATTCCATGGAGGTTCGTGCGCTTTTATTCCCTGATCTTTCCCGAACCAGATAAAATAGGGGACCTTCAAACCAGTATGAAGAAATGTTCCAGCTGAAGCTAGCATTAGTCCGATGAATGCCCACATGATATGCTCTTCACCAAAAGCAGCAACTGTCATGGATTTACTTACAAAACCGCTGAACAATGGAAAAGCTGATATGGCAAGACCTCCGATTATTGTATAAATCATTGTCCTGGGCATAGTCTTATAAAGACCGCCAAGTTCCGATAGTTTTGCTGTCCCAGTGACATACAGCACTGAGCCTGTTCCCATAAAGAGGAGAGATTTATATAAGATATGACAAAAAGCATGTGCGACAACACCATTAATGGCCATCTGAGTACCTAATCCTGTACCTGCGACCATATAGCCGACTTGACTGATAATATGGTATGCTAGAAGTCTTCTAGCATCATTCTCCAATACCGCATAAACGACTCCATAAATAGCCATCACAACACCCAGAATGATAAGGATCTCTGATCCTGCACAAACCCGGATCAGTGCGTATACAGCGGTTTTAGTTGTAAAAGCACTCATGAATACTGCACCAGTAACAGTTGCTGCTGGATAGGCATCAGGAAGCCATGCGCCAAAAGGTGGTACCGCAGCATTAACAATAAACCCGATCAAAATCAGAAAGGTTGCTAAACTTTGAATGTCTGTTGGCCACCAACCGTGGAAGGGTAAATATTGGATTGATAAATCTCCGCTGACTGAATAGTGAATCATGATTCCAGAAAATAGGATAAGACCGCCAGTGACATGCCATAAAAGGTACCTGAATCCTGAATCGACCGAAGATGGGATTTTCCGATACCATACAAGAAATACTGAAGAGAATGCCATTATTTCCCAAAAAAGGAATAAGGTGAGAAAGTCTCCTGCAAGTGTTACACCAAGGGATCCTCCAATATAGTAAAAGGAAGATAGATGTTCCCCATCATTCTTTACATGGAAGGAATAGATGACCCCAATCACACCCATTATAGTGAATATATATGCAAAGACCTTGCTTAGCTTATCTACATTGCCAAAAGTTAACTCCCAGCTAAGAAACTCATAAACTCCATAGACGCCATGGGGCATGTTTACAACAGCGAAAAAAGCCAGCAGGGAAAGTAACAGCATGTAACCCTGTCTGATGCGCCCTTTAAATAAGGGTATTAGAAGTCCTCCTATAATATAGTATGCTGAGGATGCATAAATTGAATGTTAATAATTTCACTTATCATAATAATCCTCATCCCGTACAAGCCAGTGATGACCTAACCATTTGGACACTACAATAATTAGCACACAAGAGATAAACCCATATAAAGACCAGAATCCTGGGATTTTATCTCCAAAAAAGTGAATCTCATGGCGCGGAATAATAAAATCCGCAGCAACGAGTAAAACCAGTATACCGTACGCAAACTTCTTTACTGTTTTTGTGCGGAGTTTTTCTATGATATCAATCAGATTCATCGAATGACACTCTCAGCTATATGAACTATAAAATCAGGATACAACCCTAAAACCACACTCACAATTGCGGTTAATGCAAGTGGAACCACCATGAACGGGATTTCTTTAACTCCTTCATTTTCATGACTATTGTTCTCATGTTGTTTAACCCTCGGATCTTCCTCCTTAAAAAATGCCCTATAAATGATTGGTACGAAATACGCTGCATTTAAAAAGGAACTAGCCACCAGCACAGCAAGTACTGCTACACTGTGTCTTTCCAATGAACCTATGACCAGATACCACTTTGTAATGAAGCCAGACACGGGCGGAATACCAATCATACTCAATGTGGCAATGGTAAAAGCCGCCATTGTCCAGGGCATTCTTTTCCCTATTCCGTTCAACTGGCTGATTTCTGTCTTATGGGATGAGACATAAATCGAACCCGCACAGAAAAAAAGCGTAATCTTTGAAAAAGCATGGTTTGTTATATGTATTATGCCTCCGATAATTGCGCTGGGAGTCAGGAGTGCAGCACCCAGAATAATATATGAAAGCTGGCTGATAGTTGAAAAAGCCAGCCGCGCTTTCAGGTTATCCCTGCTTAAAGCAATAAGAGACGCAATAATGATAGTTAATGAAGCAAATGTGATTGCAAAAACATCTACACCTATCTCCCTCATAAGGTCAGCGCCAAAAATAAATAATACAATACGGAGTATTGTAAAGACACCTGTCTTAACGACAGCAACTGCATGTAGCAGTGCACTGACAGGGGTCGGAGCAACCATTGCAGCGGGAAGCCAACTGTGAAAAGGCATTATTGCACATTTAGCAAACCCAAAAAGAAAAAGTATGAATATTAAATAAAGAAGGTTCGGATGGGCAGATTGAACCAGCGCCGGGAATATTCCAGATTTTGAAAACTCAAGTGTTCCAGCAAGATTGTAGGTAAGAATGATAGCTGCGACTATGAAAGCTTTAGCAGTGCCCAACAGGTATATAGCATATTTCCGTGCACCTCTTTTTGCTTCCGGTGTGTCCTTGTGAGCAACAAGTGGATAGGTAATAAGGGTTAAACCTTCATAGAATAAAAACATGGTAAACAGATTTGCTGAAAATGCAACTCCAATTGTCGTAGATAGAGAGATAGCAAAACAGGTATAATATCGAGTCTGTGAATGTTCATTCGTATTACGCATATATCCGATTGAATAAAAGGTTGTTGCTATCCAAAGCAGGGAAGCACCTATGGCAAACAGGAGACCAAGCGCATCAACCCTGAAACTAATCTCAACACCTGGTAGGAGAGTGAACAATGAATACTCAATGATAGTATTATTATAAACCACTGCTGGGATCATAGATAACACAATAAACAGTTTCAATACGCCAGCAATAATGGACCAGAATTCTCGAAGGTTGGGATTTTTCCTGGCAGATAGTATAAATATAGCGCCTATAGAAGAGACTAGAACCGCCAGCAATGGTTTTATGGATACAATAGTTTCCATCAATTTTTCATCAAATTAATTTCATCAATATTGACCGTTTGGCGATTCCTGTAGAGTGCAATAATAATCGCCAGGCCTACTGCTACCTCCGCTGCAGCCAGGGCCATCACGAGAAATACAAAGACCTGCCCATCAACACTATCATAGTATCTGGAGAAACCAACCAACGCCAGGTTAACCGCGTTAAGCATTAGTTCGATGGACATGAAAATAGTGATGGCATTGCGCCTTAATAGAACACCCAGTACTCCAATAGAAAAAAGGGCCAGACTCAATGCAATGACGTGTTCTAGGGGCACTATCATTAGATCTTCCTCTTGGCCAGGTAGACCGTTCCAATCAGCGCAACAAGTAGGAGCAAGGAAGCAACCTCAAAGGGGAGCAGAAACTTGGTAAAAAGTGCTTCTCCAAGCGCATACACACTTCCTGCTGAAAATTTTATTATGGGTTGGTGTACTTCTCCTGATCCATCCACCATGATCAAAGAAACTCCAAAAAAGAACAGAGCAACCAGCATGATGGATAATGTCCGCTGAAATTTCATAAAATGCGGTAAAGCCTTTTCATGTCCCAAATTGAGCAGCATAATAGCGAACAAAAAGAGAACCATGATAGCACCCGCATATATGAATACCTCAAGAACAGCAAGAAAATACGCTTCCAAGAGAAGGTAGATCATCGCCAGGGAGAAAAAACAAAGCACCAACATAATAGCACTATAAACAGCATTCTTATTCAGTACAACCGATACCGCTGATGCCACAGCTATAAAAGCAGCAATATAAAATAGGATCGAAAGCGACATATTATATTTGAATTATAATTTGGCTGATACTTAAGTCTCGGATGTTTCGCTTTTGTCTGACCGGGAATAATAGTTTTGATTTTTGGTCAACTCGTATACTTCCAAGAGCCCATCCCTATCGATTAGGAGATCCTCCCTCGAATAATCTGAAAAGTCGTAAATCTCTGTTAATTCAATGGCTTCTTCCGGACAGGCCATTTCACAGAAACCGCAGAAAATACAGGTTAGAAGATCGATCTCAAACTTGACTGGGTACCGTTCTTTTCCACCTTCCCACGGTGCTGGACCGGGGACAATTTCTATGCAATCAGCTGGACAAGCGGCAGAGCACATTTCACAGGCAACACATCGAATACGGCCATCTTCATATTTATTCAGGCGGTGAAGTCCACGATATCCATCTGGCGGTATATGCTTTTCATCAGGGTATTGAATGGTCACTTTTCTTTTGAAGAAATACCGGAGTGTAACCATTAAACCTTTGACTAACGCAGGAAAATAAAGTTTATCCCAGAATGTTGGCTCGTAGGATTTAATAACAATACCCATTAGACCAGCGACTTAATTGTGAGGTAACCAGCTGTGACAAATATGTTAAAAAGTGCGAGTGGTAGCATAACCTTCCATCCCAGTCTCATTAATTGATCATAGCGGAAGCGAGGAAAGGTCCAACGAACCCATATGAAAAGAAATAGAAAAAAACCCATCTTTAAAATAAAAGACAGGACAGATAGCACCGTTCCCCATATACCTAGCGATATTTCATTTACTAATGGGAAATCCCATCCGCCAAAAAATAACGTAACCGTTAATGCCGCAGCCGTGACCATATTGGCATATTCAGCCATAAAGAACATGGCAAATTTCATACTGCTGTATTCTGTATGATAGCCTCCCACCAACTCCTGTTCTGCTTCTGACAGATCGAAAGGAAGCCGATTGGTCTCAGCGTAGACTGCAACTAAAAAAATGATAAAAGCCAAAGGTTGTTTAAATATATTCCATGAAAGAAAGTATCCCTGTTGATCAGCAACAATATCATTCAATTTCAA